>Ga0134128_10000053_pt1 | contig 153114 bp, 126 predicted proteins | sample KB31754_FD_96462 | JGI IMG/M metagenome (GOLD analysis project Ga0134128, IMG submission 96462) | Terrestrial soil microbial communities with excess Nitrogen fertilizer from Kellogg Biological Station, Michigan, USA - KB3-175-4 | ecosystem: Environmental > Terrestrial > Soil > Unclassified ... | reverse complement strand
TTTACTAAAATTATTGTTGCATCCCTGCAGGTGGCATATCCGATTGATTACCCTGGTCATTCATGTTCTTACGTTTGAATAAGGAAACATCCATCTTTCCAAAACGCCAGCTAAGATTTAATCTTACTCTTTGCGGATCTCTTTGCCTGTCTATATCCTGCACAGAATAAATATTATTTCCAAGGCTGGATTCAGAATGAATTTTAGTAATTCTGGTTCTGAAAATATCATTCATGCTCAGGGAAACAGAAAGCGATTTATCTTTTAAGAAATCTTTCTTCAGTGCTGCATCAAATCCATAAATTGGCAAAGAATATCCATTGGCTGTTGATAAATTGCCACCTCCCCAATGTCCGCCACTGTTACCACCTCTGCCCGGAGGTAAAATTGTTTTGCTTGTGTAATCACCTGTAACCTGGAAGGTAAAGTTTGACGGCAAAGTGAAAGTGCTGTTCAATTTGCCAAACCAACTCAATTTCTGATTAGAAAGATTTGCTGCGAGATTACTTCCGTTAATTTGTGAATTATATAAATTGACATTCGATGTCAAACTCCACCATCTGGCAATCTTATTTACAGAAGTAACTTCCAATCCATAGGCGTCAGAACTATTAGCATTTACATAAGAAGAAACAAACACTGAATCATTGTATGCCGGGTTAGGATTTTTTGTCCAGTATTGATAGCGCGAAATTAAATTATTTGTTTGCCTGTAATAAGCTGTAGCTATAATATTATTTCCGTTTTTGAAATTTACATCATAAGAAAGTTCAAACAAATTGGTGAACTCAGGAACAAGGTTCGCATTACCAACGCTAATGTTCAATGGATCACTGAAATCATAATAAGGAATCAATTGCCACAAATTAGGGCGATTTATTTTTCTTGAATAGTTTAATTGAATATCCTGTTCATCATTAATTTTTTGAGTTAAGAAAACACTTGGGAAAAAGCTGAGCGGATATGAATTGCTGAATTTCTGGCTTGAATCTAACAACTCTCCTGAATATTTTGAGCTTTCAACTCTTCCACCTAACTGATAGGTGAAATCATGAATTTTTTGAGAGAAAGTTACATATCCTGCATACACCTGATCTGTATACTTATATTTACTGTTCAGTGCTTTTACACTTAGATATTTGCCTGCGTTATTATCAAAAAGAAAATTCTCATTATCACTGTTTGAATTTCTGATTTGTCCTCTCACACCGGCTTCCAGCTTTATTTTGTCATTGATTGGATTGGAATAATCTGACTGAATAGTAAGATTATCACTCGTTCCGTCACCTGCCGTTCTTTGCTGTGTTTTGGGTCCGTTCTCAGTTCCGTCAGTGTTATAATACTGAGTTCCTATATCCTGTAAATTCGAATTTTTACTATAATCATAATTTACATCTGCAGTCAGATTTTTATTTGGCTTAGCGAAATTATGTTTGAAACTTAATTTACCATTATAATTATTCCAGTTGAAACTTCCATTGCTAAGACTGTTGCCTGTATTGTGAGTTGTAATTCCATTTAATGTAGTATCTCTTACAATATTAGTGTATTCATTATCGCCAAATTTTCCCTGGCGGATTCCACCGGAAACTGTCAGTGTATTTCTGTTGTCCATAAAATAATCGAAGCCTATATTACCGCCTGCCATACGTCCGTCATTGGTAGGATTACTTGTCTGGAAAAGATCTGCAATGGTACCGTTGACATTGTCAACACGATTATTTGTTTTACTGCTTAAAGATTTAAAATGAAAATAATTCCCGCTGACAAAGAAATTAATTTTGCCCTGCCTGATATTAATATTTCCACCCAGATTAGTTCCACCTCTTGAATCTACTCCACCTCTTAAATTCCCATTATATCCGGGTTTTCTATTTTTCTTCATTACAATATTAAGAATCCCTGCTCCTCCGCCTGAAGCGTCAAATTTTGCAGAAGGATTGGTAATGATCTCAATGCTTTCGATTTCATCTGCAGGAATTTCATCAAGAGTTAAAGTTGTAGGTCTTCCATCAATAAAAATTTGAGGAGTTGCATTTCTTAGTGTCACATTTCCGTCTATATCAACATTAACGGAAGGTACGTTTCTCATCACATCAACTGCAGTTCCACCAACGCTGGTAAGGCTTTTGTCAACATTAAAAACTTTTCGGTCGATGTTCATTTGCATCATTGGCTTGCTGGCAGTAACTACAACATTGGCCAATTGTTTTTCCTGCGGAAGTAATTTTATATTTCCAAGATCTCTGTCAATCGCATTTAACATTTGATTCATATCGCCACCCATTTTCAAATTGAAATAAATTTCATCTGAATATGGTGCATGCCCAACTGAAGTGATCAATAACTGGTATTTTCCAAAAACAGGCAATTTATCTATACTAAATTCTCCTTTCTTATCTGTTAGCAGCGCAGCCACTATTACAGATTTAGGCTTCCGGGTTACTGTATCCATTTTCGTATGAGAAAGTTGTACAGAAGCTGCTTCAATCGGTTTGTTCGTATTGCCATCAATGACTTTTCCATAAAAATGGCCCACATTCATATTACGTCCCCCTGCAGGACGGTTGGCAGGCACTTGTGGATATTGAGCCATTGCAGATAGTGATGCAATAATTAATAGAAAAGCTAGGTAAAAGTTCTTGATTTTCATTGTCGCGGTGTTTATTTTTAAATCGGGCTGCAAATCTCAAAGCATATTTTGCTAACTATTTTTTAATTATAGATGAATGGTATTTAATAAACAGCCAACGGTTAAAATGTATTAACATATTTGCTTAAATTTTTTTTATAGAAGGCAGAAGTTTTTTTGCACAAACAAAAAAAAGTAAAAGCCAAAATCATTTGTTCTTTTACCGGAAATTTTCATTTAATTTTGCTGTCCCAAAAACGGTGGCTGTAGCTCAGTTGGTTAGAGCATCAGATTGTGATTCTGAGGGTCGTGGGTTCGAGCCCCATTAGCCACCCAGGAAAAAGTCCCACTCTTGCAGAGTGGGTTTTTTAATGTCATCAATTTCCAAATAATCCTTTTTTCAAACCGTACATACTTTTGCAAAAACCTTTGTTAATTCAATCACTTAATTTTAAAGTAGAAATTTAATTTCTTTTACTTTTACTTATGAACCCAATAATCAGTTTTATTATGAGCAAAAAATTTATTCCCGTACTTATTATTCTAATATTAGGTGGCCTATTTGTTGGATATGGAGTGATGGGAAGAAGCGAACGCAATGACGACCCTAAAACAAAATATCAAAAGATACTTCAGAATGTAGGAATCGTTTTAGAACAAGGTCACTACAATCCGAAAAAGATAGATGACAAATTTTCACAGGAAGTTCTAAAAAAATATGAAGAAGATCTTGATCCGGATAAATATATTTTTCTGCAAAAAGATATTGACGCTTTTAAGAAATATGAAAACAGAATTGATGACGAAATTCACGGTGCTCCCATTGAATCGTTTTATGCTATCAGTGATACATATTTAAAAAGACTGGCAGAAGTTTCTGCTTCATACAAAGAAATTCTAAAACATCCTTTTGATTTTACCAAGGAAGAATCTTTGCAAACCGATGGTGACAAAAGGAATTACCCGAAAACGATAGAAGAAAGAAATGACTATGGAAGAAAACGTTTGAAATATCTTGTTTTGGTAAGATACGTTGATCTGCAGGAACAAAGAGATTCGAGTACTAATAAAGATTCTGCTTCCAAAGCAGATTCCACACTTCAGCGCGAAGCAATTGGAATTGTTTCAAAACAAATGGACCGCTATTTTGAAACTTTAAAAAATCACAATACAACTGATGATCTATTTAGTGATTTTGTAAATTCAATTACCAGCACGATGGATCCGCATACAACTTACTTTGCCCCGGTTGATAAAAGAAGTTTTGACGAAATGCTGAGCGGAACTTTTTATGGAATCGGTGCGCAGTTGCAGGAAAAAGATGGCAAGATTACTATTGCAAGCCTGATCACGGGAATGCCTGCATGGAAAACAAATCAAATTACTCCCGGAGATGAAATTTTGAAAGTTGCGCAGGGAGATGCTGCTCCGGTTGATGTTACCGGTTATGCTGTAACTGATGCGGTTAAATTGATACGCGGAGAAAAAAGAGGTTCAGAAGTAAGACTTACGCTGAAGAAAGCAGATGGAACGATCAAAGTCGTTTCAATTTTGAGAGATAAAATTTCTTTGGATGATACTTTCGCAAAAAGCGCTGTTGTCAATAATAATGGGCATAGGATTGGTTACATTTATTTGCCTGAATTTTATGCCGATTTTGATAATCCTTCGGGAAGGCGCTCTGCTACTGATGTTGCCAAAGAAGTGCAGAAATTAAAAGATGCTCATGTAGAAGGTATTGTAATGGATTTGAGAGGAAATGGCGGCGGATCTTTATCAGATGTAGTTGATATGGTTGGCTTATTTATCAAAGGCGGTCCTGTAGTGCAGGTGAAAGGTCGCGAGGGCGCTGCAAGTATTTTACCTGACAGGTACAAAGAAAAAGACCCTTTATATTCCGGACCTCTTGCAGTAATGGTAGATGAATTAAGTGCATCAGCTTCTGAAATTTTTGCTGCTGCAATACAGGACTATCATCGTGGGATTATCATCGGTAGTTCTTCTACCTATGGAAAAGGAACTGTTCAGAGAAGTGTTTCGCTCGATCCTCAGTCTGAAAATCCTTTCTTCAACCAAGCTTCTGAAGGCCTGGGAGATGTAAAACTCACTTTCAGAAAATTCTATAGAATCAATGGCGGCGCTACACAATTAAGAGGCGTTGTTCCGGATATTATTATTCCTGACAGGCTTGAAAATGCAAAACTGCGCGAAAAAGATAATCCGGATGCTTTGCATTGGGATGAAATTCCAAAAGCAACTTATACACTTTGGAATCCTGGATACAGTTATACTCCTGTTGTTGAAGCAGTAAATGCAGATATCAGCAAAAATGTTGATTTTAAAGGAATCAAAAATGAAGTGGCCTTGCTTGATAAATACAGAAATGATGAAACTCCTTTAAATATTGTAAAGTACAAGCAAATGCAGAAAGATATTCTGCAAGCTTCCAAAAAATTAGATTCCTTCCTCAAATCACCTTCTGACTTGCATGTTCAAACTTTACCATCAGATTCTTTGGAAATCGCAGGAGATACTGCAAAAGTTACAAAGCAAACACAATTTATAAAATCAATTGCCAACGATATTTATATAAATGAAACTGTCAAAGTTTTAGAAAAAGTGATTGGAGAAGAGCAAATAGCGCAGAGAAAATAAATAAAAATTTTTATTGATAATTTTCAGCAAAACCGGTATTAACACCGGTTTTGCCGTTTTTATTTCAAATAATTTTTCGGAAAATAAGAAATAGAAGCATTTGTTCTTTCAGTGTAAAAATGATTTTCAATACCTCTGTTCGGAATTCTATTTTTAAGGTAAAATTTATTTTCTTTTCCATTATCTTTGCGGCCTAAAATTTAAAATCTTGGCTACAAAGTTTTCCAAAGAAACTTATTTATACTGGTACGAACTGATGCTGCTGCTACGGCGCTTTGAAGAAAAGGCAGGACAAATGTATGGAATGCAAAAAATCCGTGGATTTTGCCATTTATATATTGGCCAGGAAGCGATTGCGGCTGGTTGTATGACAGCTTCGGCTCCTGACGACATTTTTATTACCGCTTATCGCGATCATGGTTTGGCTATTGCAAAAGGAATTTCTCCAAGAGAATGCATGGCCGAACTTTATGGAAAAGCTACAGGATGTAGCAAAGGGAAAGGCGGAAGTATGCACTTTTTTGGTGTAAATCACCGGTTTTTTGGAGGTCACGGGATTGTAGGTGCGCAAATTGGAACTGGTGCCGGACTTGCTTTTGCTGAAAAATATAAAGAAACGGACAACGTGGTTTTATGTTTCTTTGGTGATGGTGCTGCAAGGCAGGGAATCCTTCATGAAACTTTTAATCTTGCAATGCTTTGGAAACTTCCTGTCGTTTTTATTTGTGAAAATAACAACTATGCAATGGGAACTTCCGTTGCCAGAACTTCAAACGTATTGGATATTTATAAACTTGCAGATGCTTATGAAATGCCAGGCGACCAGGTAGATGGAATGGTTCCGGAAACGGTTCATGAAGCAGTTGAAAGAGCTGTAAGGCGCGCAAGAGAAAAAGGCGGACCTACCTTATTGGAAATCAAAACATATCGCTACAAAGGCCATAGCATGAGCGATCCTGCCAAATACCGTTCAAAAGAAGAAATGGAAGAATACAAACTTCAGGATCCTATCGAAACAACTTTGGCAAAGCTGAAAAATGTTGGCGTAACTGATGAAGAGATCGAGCAGATCAATGAAAGGGTAAAAAATGAAGTAGCTGACTCAGTGAAATTTGCAGAAGAAAGTCCTTTTCCTGATGACGATGAAGTTCTTAAAGATGTTTATGCAGAAGATGATTATCCATTCATCACCGATTAAATAATACCACTAAAAAACAATCACAAATAATAAATCAGAAAGCCGAACGGCTTCAACACAAATAACTAATGGCGGACAAAAAATCTTACAAACAGGAAGTAGATGTATTGCAAAAAGCCCGCGGCTTTTGGGATCAATATAGTAAAATGATCACTTATATTGCTTCTGCAATTATTGTATTAATTGCAGCCTGGCTGATCTACAAATACATGTTTAAAGTTCCTGAACAGGAAAAAGCTGATAAAGTTGTTTTTGTAACGCAAAAATATTTTACTGAATTCACTACTGCTACTGATTCAGCAAAATTGCTGTTGGCAACAAAAGTTTTGAATGGCGATGGAATTAATCCCGGCGCTTTAAGAATCATCAATCAATATTCAGGAACTCCAGCTGCTAATTTATGTGAGTATTACGCCGGTGCTTGTTATTTGCAACTGGGCCAGTACGAAAAATCAATTAAGTATCTGAAAGATTTTGATGCCAATGGCGCTACACAAATTCAAAGCCGCGCTCTTGGAATGATTGGAGATGCTTATGCGGAAATGAATAAAAACGATGATGCCCTTAATTATTATAAGAAAGCGGCGACTGTAAATGAAAAAGATGGTTTTACGTCTTCAGAATATTTATTCAGAGCAGCTTTATTCGCACAAACTATTGGTAAAACCAAAGACGCAATTGATCTCTTTAAAAAAATAAAAACAGATTACCCTCTTACTGAAAAAGCTGCTAATGTGGATCGTTATCTGGCAAAACTTGGAGATTTTTCAGAATAAATTCGCAGCATTCACATGGCAACAGTCAACGAAAATCTTTATAATATTGACACAGGCATTCTCCCGAAGGATGCCTGTATTGTTATTGTACATACTCAATGGAACCGTGAAATAGTTGATAAATTATTGAATGGATGTTTAGGAATTTTAGAAAAATACGGAATGGGAAATCACAAAATACTCAGTGTTCCCGGCGCATTTGAGATACCATTTGCTATCAAAAATTTTTGGGAAACATATCAGAATAAATTCGAAAAACCTCATGCTTTTATTGCGCTTGGATGTGTATTGCGTGGTGGTACTCCTCACTTTGATTATGTATGCAAAGCGATTACTGATGGTATTTTGCAATTGAATCTGGCATTACCAATTCCTACTATTTTTGGCATACTGACGGTGGATAATCAACAACAGGCTGATGAAAGAACAGGCGGTGCACTTGGAAATAAAGGTGAAGAAGCTGCTTTGACAGCATTAAAAATGATCACGCTGAAATATTCAAAATAACCCTATAATCTTTTAATGAACGTTCAGTTATTTATACCATGTTTTGTTGATCAGTTATATCCTGAAACTGCATTTAATATGGCGAAAGTTTTGGAGAAAGGTTGCTGTGACGTTCATTATAATACCAATCAGACATGTTGTGGACAACCGGCTTTTAATGCTGGTTTTTGGGAAGAGTCTAAAAGTGTTGCCTCAAAATTTATCAAAGATTTTGAAGGTTCCGATTATATCGTTGCGCCCTCGGCTTCGTGCGTTGGGTTTGTAAGAAATTATTATGGCGAACTTTTTCAAAATTCATCGCAACATAATTTGGTGAAAAATCTTTCATCAAGAATATTTGAATTCACAGAATTTTTGACCAATATTTTGAAGATTGAAAATTACGGAGCGCAACTAAATGTGAAAGCAACTTATCATGATAGTTGTTCAGCTTTACGCGAATGTAAAATAAAAGAAGGTCCAAGAAATTTGCTGAAAAAAGTAAAAGGCCTTGAGCTGATTGAAATGAAAGATACAGAAACATGTTGTGGTTTTGGTGGAACATTTGCCGTAAAGTTTGATGCTATTTCTGCAGCAATGGCTGATCAGAAAATACATCATGCTTTATCTACAGGTGCTACTCATATTATTTCAACGGATCTTAGTTGTCTGATGCATTTGCAAGGTGTTATTTCAAAGAAAGATTTACCGCTTAAAACAATCCATATTGCTGATGTACTTGCCAGCGGTTGGGAATAAAATCATTTCATTTATTCTCCAATTTCCGGATCCTGGTTAAAAATTGTACACATTAATTCAAAAAGTTCCGGATGATTTTCCTTGAACATTTCCGGTTGGTTGAAAAAATATTCAGAAGCAACCGCAAAGAATTCAGCTTTGTTACTTGCCCCATAATAATTAATATCTGAACGGCCTTCAATAATTGTTTGAATATTTTTATTCATCAGTTCAATCCATTTTGAATTGAATTTTCTATTGAGTAATGCCTCTGGCAATCCATCAACATATCCATCTTCTTTATCCAGTAAATGAACAAATTCATGAATTCCTGTATTTTCTTTTGATGCTTGTGTATAACCAAAATGCAAAGCGGGTTTCGATAAAATCATTACTTTTTGCATCGGACCGTTTCCAATCATTCCCAAAGTATTTTGCTCATAGCCGGAAGCAAGAAACTCATCTTTATTGAACGAGCCGGGATAAAGAAGCACATTCCGAAGGTTATAATACTTCCATTTTTCAAAACCAAACACAGGAATAACGGCACTTACAGCTACCAATAGTTTATCAAGATCATCGGCATTTGTATCAATTCCGTCAATCCGGACGTAGGAGAGAAAGTCTTTTATTTTTTCCTCAAACCGGGTTTTATTTTTTTCATGAAGTCTGTTATAATAAGCAACATGCTGAGATAAAAGGGTTTTATAATTTGCAGGAAGGGCGATCTTTTTCTTTGGTTTTTTATAAAAAATAAAAAACAAAATCAGCAAGGCAAGAACGATTAAAACTATAACAGGAGCGATATTCATTTACAAAAATTCAAGTTAAGACTGAGGACTTTCATTTTCTTTTCTAAATCACTTCTCCAATATTAAGTCTATTATTTTTTAGAATTAGCAAAAAAGAAATCATGATTCTTATTTATTTCTCTGTTTACTGTTACCAAATAAAAGCTGGATAAAAATTAGTAAACTTGTGCCGATTTAAAAATAAAAAAATGTGGAAATCCGGTATCAATAAACTTTTGTTTTCCTGTCTTATTCTCACTTTTTTGTCTTCCTGTTTTTCAAAAAAAATTAATTCTGTATCAAACAGTAATTCTGTAAATAGTGAAATCATGTATCACGTTTTTCAAAGAAGCTTTTATGATAGCAACGGCGATGAAATAGGCGACCTGAAAGGACTCCAGGAAAAATTGGATTATTTACAGGATCTCGGAGTTACATCTATTCAATTGCTTCCTTTATATCATTCTGTTTTTTATCACAATTATTTTTCCGATGATTTTTATAAAATTGATTCCACATTAGGAAGCATGCAGGATTATCTTTCTCTGGTAAAAGAAGTGCATCGGCGTGGAATGAAAATTTATATGGATATGGAAACGCAATATGTTAGCGAAGATCATCCGTGGTATAAAAGTTCTTACAATAATTTGAAATCGCCCTACCGTGATTATTTGGTTTGGAAAGATTCGGCGCATACTGAAACTGAAAGTATTGTGATGAACCTTACAGAATTGAAAGGATATAATGGAGTGATAAAAAAACTCATCATGGTAAATCTAAGAAATCCTGCAGTCCTTGATTACAATATTAAATTATTTTCTTACTGGCTGGATCCCAATAAAGACGGCAACTTTGATGATGGAGTGGATGGTTTTCGTTTTGATCACATGATGAATGATCTGGATTATAAAGGCCGCGAAACGAATCTTTTTGAATCTTTTTGGAAACCGTTAATTACAGCAATAAAAAAAATAAATCCCAAAATTATCAATGTAGCGGAACAGGCAGAATGGAATTCGTGGCCTGCGGATTATATCACGAAAGCTGGTGTTGACAGGGTTTATTCTTTTAAATTAATGGGAGGCATTCGTTCTTTTAATAAAAAATATTTAACGCTGATGACAGATTCTGCTTTTCATGTTTTTCCCAAAGGAAATCATCAAATTCTTTTTATTGAAAACCATGATCTGCCAAGATTTGCTAATCAGGTAAATGGATATTTGCCAAAATTAAAGATCGCTGCCGCACTGGAATTATTACTTGGTCAAACTCCATCCATTTATTACGGCCAGGAATTGGGCATGAATGGAAAAGGTGAATGGCAAAAATGGGGAATGACGGATGCGAATGAAATTCCGGATCGGGAGGCATTTGAATGGTATAAATCTGATACCGGAAAAGGAATGGCTTTGTGGTATAAAAATTCAGGTCCGTGGTGGGATCACCGTTACGCAAAACCAAATGATGGCATTTCTTTGGAAGAAGAAAAACCCGATTCTAATTCGATTTATAATTTTTATAAAAAGATGATCCGCATCAGAAAAGAAAATCCGGTGATTTCTTCAGGAAATTATGAAACCATTGCCAACACTAACGATGCTGTCTTTTCATATCGAAGATTCGATTCGGTAAATGCGATAACAGTGATTGTAAATTTTTCTGATTCAGAACAAAATGCAGAAATAACTTATCCTGATTTTGACCCTGAGAAAAAAAGTATTCATGTTTTAAACGGAACTGTTTCTCCAACATTTTCTAAAGATAAGTTTCAGATAAAGCTATCGCCTTATGCAATTGAAGTGCTTCAACTAGCAACTAAAAACTAAAAACTAACCGATGTCTCAGCAATCAAAATTTCTCAATCATCCTCTGGATATCATGGATGATTTTTATGAATTGGAAAACGAATATTTTGTTTCCGGAGAAGTAAAAGATTTTAATGCAAAAAAGGGAGAAGGAAAAATTCAGTGGAATTATCATCGCTGGATCATGGATTGGTTTTTTAATAAAATTGATATGCATCTTCAGAAGGCAGAGCAAAAAGAAGCGCCTTTCCAGAATTACGAATCGCATCCCGTTTGCAATTTTTCTTTGTCATTCATTAATTCAAAAACTATAAGGCTCCGCCTGAGAACCACATCTGCACTGCAACAGGAGCATGCTTCCTTAATGCTGGATGGCGAACCGGAAATAAAAGGTGGATGGAAATCAAAAGAAGATCGTGAAAAAATAATTTATAAAAGTGAACATGGTTCTTTGATTTTGAATAAAAAAAATTTCAAGCTGGAATTGTTTAATCAAGCTGGAAAACTACTGACCTCAACCAATAGCTTTGAAGAACTGGAAGGAATGCATTCAAAAAAATATCCGTTTCTGTTCATAAAAAGATCTGTTGATTATTCAAGAAGTATTGCCGCCTCTTTTTCTTTAATGCCTGATGAAAAAATTTTTGGATGTGGCGAATCTTTTACGGGATTAAATAAACGTGGACAAAAAATGGTACTGTGGACTTGTGATACGCAAAGTACAGCCAGCCAACAAATGTATAAACCGGTTCCATTTTATATGAGCAGCCGTGGTTATGGAATGTTTGTCCACACCACGTCTCCGGTTACAATGGATTTTGGTTATACACATGAAGGCAGCAAAACTTTATTTGTCGGAGATGATCAACTGGATTTGTTTTTCTTTATTGGTTCACCAAAGGAAATACTTACAGAATACACAAACCTCACGGGTAAAAGTTCTATACCGCCATTTTGGAGTTTTGGTTTATGGATGAGCCGTTTTTCTTATCGTTCCGAAAAAGAAGTAATAACTGTTGCAGATAAATTGCGAAAGCATAAAATTCCCTGCGACGTGATCCATATTGATGCAGGTTGGTTTAAAAGCGGGATCAATTGCGATTTTGAATTTGATAAAAAAGCCTTTTCTGATCCAAAGAGAATGACTAAGGAATTAAAAGAAAAAGGATTCAAAACATCACTTTGGCAAATTCCCTATTTCACGCCGTTAAATCCAATATTTAATGAAGTGATCAAAAAGAAATTATACATCAAAGATGGTAATGGAAATGTAGCAACAGAAGATGCCATCCTTGATTTTTCAAATCCGGAAACCGTCGAATGGTATTCGGAAAAAATAAAAGCACTTTTACGTTTGGGCATCACCGTTATAAAGACAGATTTTGGCGAAGCCGCACCACTAAAAGGCTTATACGCAAGTGGCAGAAGTGGATATTATGAACACAATAATTATCCATTACGCTATACACAATTGGTAAGTAAAATCACCAAAGAAATTAATGGAGAAAATTTAATTTGGTCCCGCAGTTCATGGGCAGGCGGACAGAGAAATCCAGTGCATTGGGGTGGCGATGCAGAAGTGTCAGATGCAGGAATGGCGGGCAGTTTAAGAGGCGGACTGTCATTAGGACTAAGCGGATTTTCATTCTGGAGTCATGATATTGGCGGATTTTCCGGAGCGCCGAAAGAAGAACTTTTTAAACGGTGGACTTTCTTTGGCATGTTTACTTCTCATAGCCGGGTTCACGGATTTCCGCCCCGCGAACCATGGGAGTTCAGTGATGAGTTTTTGAACATATTTCGCAAGATGGTGGAGATGCGATACCGTTTAATGCCTTATATTTTTAGCCAGGCTTTCATTGCTTCGCAGAATGGTTGGCCAATGTTGAAAGCAATGTTTTTAAATTATCCCGATGACCCAACGACATGGAATTTAGAAGATCAGTTTTTATTTGGAGAAGACATGCTCATTGCGCCATTGATGGAAGAAAAAACTTCATCCAGGAATGTTTATTTGCCAAAAGGAAAATGGATCGATTATCAAACAAAAAAAGTGTATGAAGGCCGGCAATGGATTGATATAAAAGCAGGAGAATTGCCGGGAATTGTTTTGGTAAAAAATGGTTCTGTCATACCACATATTGCGTTAGCGCAATCGACAGAATTTATGGATTGGACGGAGATTGAGTTGATGGTGTTTGATGAAGAAAGTACAAATCAGGAAACATCTTTTCATTTGCCAGGTAGAAAAACAATTGAAATTGATTTACATTTTGAAAACAAAAAATGGAAAGTAAATTCATCAACAAATCAAATAAAATTTATTGTGAAAAGATTTGATGAATAAAATAAGAAATCAACTTATTTATCTGGTTACTTTTTAAAATATTTCGATACAAATAAAAATGGCGGAAAATGAATGATTCATCATCCGCCATTTTTTATTGTGATAATCCTTATTGTGGTAATAATACTTTGTCTATCACATAATACACACCATTTACAGCATTGTTGTCCTTGCTGACTGCATTTGCAGCACCGCCGGAATAAGGTGCACCTCCGGGAGGAAAAGTTCCAAGTCCCGTAAATTTCAAACTGCTTACAAAAGCTCCGGTAAAAGTTGCCTCCGCCATTATTCCCGGATGAACTCCAATTGCGGCATTCAACATAGTTTTATAGAAGGTGGATGGGGTGGAGAAATTATTTGAAAAAACACGAATGTTAGGTTCGTACGAACCTGTATTTGGGTTTGGTGTTGCTAATAAATGATAGAATAAAATTCCTCTTACTGTAGCTGCGGACAAAGAACTGAACAAAAGCGGATTGCTAAATACAGTTGGCGAAGATGAAAGTGAAGTTGCCATTTGACCTGCTGTTGCTGCATCAATGTGCTGTTGCAATAAAGAACTATAAATTGTTCCAAAAAGTAAAGTTTGAAATGCCTGGTTATTGGGGGCAAGCACGGTCATGTTTGTTACTGCATATCCCAACAAAGAATCAATTCTGTTCAAGCCAACCTGGCCGCTGTCAGCGCGTTCTACAGCTGCTTTAAAATAAGCAAGATCCGGATTATTATATATTGCTATCTTCAACAATTGTGGAGGAGGAGCTACAATTCCAGCAACCAAATGAACAACGCCGTTTTTCATTTTAAGATCGGATTTTACAACAGGAATATTGTTATCATAAAAGCCTGTTGAAGAAACAGATGGAAAGGTTGTAAGGTTTAATGGAATTGGTGTTCCTGGCAAAGTTCCAATTGTAATAGATGTAGGTAATTGTTCATTTGGAAATGAAGTTGAAACAGCAGTAGACAAAAATTGTCTTCCGGGAATTATAGCATACCCAACAATTCCTGCAAGAGTTTGAGCGGGCAAAGAATTCACAACAGCAACAGAAGGAATTCCTGATGCGCGAAAAGCGTTGTTGTTGGGAAGAAATACTGTAAATTCAGTATTATCGGCACCGAGCTGATTAAGTTGTCCGGTTTTTTTTGCGGCTGCAGCAAAAAAACTATAACTTGTATCAGAACTGATCAAACTTCCAATTGTTGTAGAATCATTATTTAAAGAAGGATAAACAATTGGAGTTGCATCCGGAAGAGGCTTATTGCAGGATGCAATAGTAAACAACATTCCAAGCAAATAGATTCTTATGAATGAGGATTTTTTAATAACAATTAGTTTCATATTTTTTATTTAAAAATGATCGGATTAATTTGTTTAAAATAAATTGTAGCCAACACTTACATAATAAAGACCTCCAATAGCAGGATTGCCAAAACCATCGCGATAGTATTGATTAAGAATGTTTGTTCCACCTAATTTTAATAATACTTTTTGCTGAGGAAACTTATAACTTACCTGTGCATCCAAAGTTTGAAAAGCAGGAACAAGACCGTTTGCAAAATCGCCCTGGTAATTTACTTCGTCCTGCCAGCGATAAGTAATATTAAAACCATAACGATTTTGATGTCCAAAGCCTGTATTGCTGAAAGTAGCACCAATTCTATACTTCGGTGCGTTGAAAGCTGCGATAAATCCTTCAGGAACATTATCAAGATGATCGGAAGTAACATTAGCTCCCAATAAAAAATTGTGAGGAAGTGAATAATTTAATCCAATTCCAAAACCATAAGTATTGACATTTCCTTTCACATTAGTTGGAACAGAATAAGTCGTTACCAAATTTGGGTTACTCAGATTAGCTCTTACTGTTGCAGTGTCGGTAAACACACTTTTATCTCCATTTACAGATTGTGCTACCAAAGTTCTCGCTATGAAATTATGATAGGTTCCATAATATCCGTACATATCTATCAATAATCTTTTATTGAATAAAAGTCCTTTATAACCAGCTTCAAAAGAGTTTACTGACTCTGCTTTGAATTTATCAAAATGCTGAACTTGCGGAGAGCCTGAAAATAAATTATTGTCAATGGCATAAACAGGATTATCAGAGAAATGATAAAAGTCCTTAAAGCTCTGCAAACCGCCTATTAACGCGGTTCCACCTGCAACCCGCAGGTTGATCCACTGTTGTTGTGTTGATCCAAACCGATACGCCTGTTGATAAGATAAACGGATATTATTGTCTTCCCCAACTTTTATAATGGCAGAAAAACGCGGCGTAAATCTTCCATCAAAATTTTGGTTTTTATCATACCGCCCTGAAGCGATCAGATTTAAGCGTTCATTAAAAATTTTTCTGCTTGCCTGAACGTATGCGCCGACTTCATTGATTGGAATTTTTCCTGTTGAATCTGCAAATAAAGTTCCTTCAGAGTTCAGGACATATCTTTTATAATCTGCGCCCACCAACACATCGGCAACTTTTGAAGTTTTTGGTGAAAGATCATATTGCCCCTCAACACTGTAAAGATTGGTTTTGTCAACAAATAATCCTCCGCCTTTCGAAATCGGAACACTTCTTATCTGGTCAAAAAGTTGCTTGAATTCTGCAGAGCTTGGTGCCGGTCTTCCAATGTCAGCTACTGCCCTTGCTGTATTCTGTGCAGCAATATCTGTTTGCCCAGATAATTTTGCGTTTAAAAAAGCAAGCGCATATTGCGCATACCAGCCGTCAACGCCGCCACTAGGTTTCAATGCTTCGTTTACCAATCTTGTTGTAACAGTTGCATTATAAGAATCGCCGGCATTTTCCTGGGTAGTGTAAGCTCTTAGAAACCAATGCGTATTTACCAATTCAGCCTTGTATTGTCCAACTTTTAAATTTAATAATGAATATCGGTCGCTGCCGGTGTAAACAGTATTACCTGTTCCCCAATATCCTTCTGCGTTGAAGGAAGTATTTTCTGTAATCTTATAACTTGCTTCGCCAAACAATTTGAAATTGATTGTGTTTGGATCTATAACATCTTTCTCGAGATATCCTGTTCTTGAAACAGGCATTGATGCAGGCAATGAATTAATATAAGGCGCATAAAAAGGTGCGAGTCGTGCAAGTGGATTTAAAACATTACTGCGAATATCAGCAGTTGTTTCATCGCCGTAAACATTGACGCCATCATAATTTGGATCAGTTTCGCGTGTTCCGTTTTTAATTCCACCGGTTGTACCAAGACGGTCATAATCCCGATAATCGTTTGCAACCCAATCCTTTGCCTGAACAAGCTCTCCTCCGATTTTAAATGCAAATTTATCGCTTACTTTTTTTGCCCAGCGCAACGACCAATCGTAATATGCAGACGAATTTCTTGTATCATTATTTATATTCATCACACCCGTTTTTTCTTCAAAAGACAAACCCTGGTATTTAAAAGGATCTTTACTGTTAATGATGATCGCACCATTCATTCCTCCTGGTCCATATAATGCAGAAGATGCGCCTGGTAACAATTCCACACTTGCTACATCTAATCCTGTTAAACCAATTACATTTCCAACTGAAAAATTTAATCCCGGAGCCTGGTTGTCCATTCCATCCACAATCTGGTTCAGACGAAGATTGCCACTTCCATTAAAACCGCGCGTACTTGGTGAAGCAAAAGTGAGCGAAGCAGTTACCATATCCACTCCTTTCAGTTTTCCGATCATGTCATAATAAGATACCGCCGGCGTATTTCTGATATTTAACGTGCTGATTCTTTCGATTGTAACCGGAGACTCCAAAATTCTTGATGGCGTTCTTGTTGCTGAAACAACTACTTCCTGTCCAAGTGTGCTAATATTCTGAACAGTAACAGTAATAAATTCTTCCTTATTTACAACAATCTCCTGCTGCTGATAACCAATGGAAGAAACAATTAACGTAAGCGGAAAGTCGCCTTTGAAATCAAGAGAAAATTTTCCTTTGTCATCTGTATAGGTTCCTTCCTGAGAACCTTTTATGGTTACCGAAACAGCTGGAACGCCTTCTGCCGTTGCCTTACTGACTACAATCCCTTTTATTGTTTTGGTTTGAGAGAAGATAGTAACTGAGACGATGTTGGCAAGCAAAAATAGAGTTAGAAATTTCAAGAGGTTTCTCATAAATATGATTTGGGTTAGAATTTAAAAGCAATATAAGCTTTGTAGTTATTGAACAAAAAAATATTTATTAACCTTTTAAAAATAGTCTTTCTTGCATTTACTAAAATTTTATCTGCACTTTTGCAGCATATTTTTTTATCGATATGAATTCAAATTTATTCAAGGGACAAACTGATTTTTACAAAGGGAAAGTACGGGATGTTTATACCATCAATGATGAATTGCTGGTAATGATTGCCAGCAACCGTATTTCTGCTTTTGATGTGATCTTACCGAAGCCAATTCCAAATAAAGGACAGATATTAAATCAGGTTGCTGCTTATATGCTCAACGCAACAAAGGACATTTGCAAAAACTGGCTGTTAACTACTCCTGCGCCCAACGTTTCTATCGGTAAAAAATGTGTTCCTTTCAAAGTGGAAATGGTTGTTCGTGGAAACCTTACAGGACATGCCTGGCGAACTTATGCATCGGGAGAGAGAATTTTATGCGGAGAAAAAATGCCGGACGGTTTAAAAGAAAATGATTATTTCCCTGAGCCCATTATTACACCCTCCACAAAGGCCGCTGAAGGCCATGATGAAGACATCAGTAAAGAGCAAATTATAGCAAGGAAAATTGTAGAAAAGGAAGATTATGAACAAATGGAAAAGTATGCGCTACAACTTTTTAAAAGAGGAAAAGAGATTGCTGCAAAAAGAGGATTGATTTTGGTTGATACGAAATATGAATTTGGAAAATTAGGAAATGAAATTATTTTGATCGATGAGATTCATACACCTGACAGCTCACGTTATTTTTATTCCGATGTTTTTGAAGAGCGGCAAAAAAAAGGTGAGAAGCAAAAACAATTAAGCAAAGAATTTGTAAGAGAATGGCTGATTGAAAATAATTTTATGGGCAAAGAAGGACAACAGGTTCCTGAAATGACGGACGAATGGATCAGCATTATCCGCAATCGCTACATTGAGCTTTATGAAAAACTGATTGGAGAAAAATTTGTTCCTGAAACTTTGACTGATGAAGAAACGCGTCAAAGAATCATCTCATCATTAGATCAATTGCAATCAACTTAGTAATGTTTTTACTTCTTCGTCTTGATAGTGCAACAATCGAACAAAATGGTTAAAGCATAATCTTTATCCCCAGCGGCTCTTGTTGTTGACGAACAACCCCACTTTGTTGCAATACCAAAAAACCGGGTGATTAATTTCCTATGCTCTCAAAAGCATTTCAAGATCGCTTCCTGCAAAAGCACTTATTCGTTTTTTAGGTACAACAAATTCATTTTCTTTTGGCGAAATAATAGGCTGGGTATCTGGTGAATTTTCTTTGAAAGAATGTGCTGTATTATTTTTAATCCACTCATACATTTTATTGCAATGATTCAGTTCAGGATAGCCTTTCCGAAAACGTACCACAATGAAGAAAACCAATAAAACCTGCTTCCAGCGCTGCTTCTGCAGCTTTTGAAACAAGTTCAATAAATGGTTCTGCTTTTTCTCTAAGATTTTTTATAATTCCTCCCTGCACATCCATTACTAAAAGTGGTGTATTATTTTTTGATGACAGTTTTTATTTTTATCAGACAAAATTGAAATGTAAATAGGCCATAGAAAAATAGAAAAATTTAGTTTTTTTAATCCTGGAAGAAAGAAATAACGCGTTTTCCATTTTGTGAGAAAGCGATTTAAATATTAAATTTGCCGCCATGCCAATTGCGCTTTTTAATCCATTTGATACGTTACATTTTGATCCGGAAACATGCTTTTTAACGGGCAACGATTTGCAGGAAGCTGCCCCATCCATTTGTATTTTTCCTGATTGGATTCTGGATCGTTTTTCTTTAAGAGAAAAAAGATTCCGGCTTCTTGATCAGGTAAGCGGAATCCGTTATGAAGATTTGAAATTACCTTGTTCTGCGGAAGTAAAAAAAGCATTTGAGATTATCGATAAAGAAATTAAAAATGCATTTGAGGCCGGTTATGAAGAAGTAAAAAAGATTCCGGAAGAGAGATTGTTTTTGTGGATGGGTAAAATTGTTTATGGAGTTATATATAATGAAATATGTTTGGAAATAAGCCGGGCAACAAGACGTTCGAAAGGAAAGGAATTCGAACTTTCAAAATTGCTTCGGCAAAGATTTGCAAAGTTGCATTTGATGTTGCAATCGCTATTGGTTCCAATGGAATTTAAAAGTTCAAAACCATGGACGATAAGAATCGTCAAACTTAAATATTCAAAGGATACTTTTAACTATAAAGACGAGCCCACCAATCTAAATTTCTCTTTAGGTATGAATGGTTTTGGAATCGTTGCATGCCTTCAGGATAATGGGACTATTGGAAAAAATCAACAGGAAATTATTGATAAGATATCTGATAAAGTTTTGCATCCGATTCAGTTTGAAGAGTTGTGTTCACGATTTTTGTATGCTAATTATTTATTAAGAAAACAATCGCAACATATTATTGAAATAGCAGATGAAAAAGTGGTGATAGAATCTTTGCCAATGTCTGAAACCATTGCTGATCCTTTATTTGCTATGTGGGACGACCAGATGTTTGCACATGTTTTGGAAGGTTATTGGGAACCGTGGGGATTTACAAAAAAAGATATTATTACTATGGCAGATTCTCCCGTAAGTTTTTTGGAAAATGATTTTACCCACGAGTTTATTGAACCTGATTCTATCTCGTTACCTTTTTAATTTTAAAATTTAGTGGGTAAGCAAAAACTAATTACAATTCTTATTTTCAAAAATTGAACTCTGGCAAGTTCCTTATTCCATCAACAAATTATTCTGAAACAATTTATCCAATTACTTTTGCGGCATGGAAATCAATTGCACGAACGAAGAGATTTTTATTTTTGAAAAGATAAGTGATGCAGCTGAAGAATTGAAAATGCCTGCTTATATCATTGGTGGTTTTGTTCGTGATAAAATTTTAAACCGTTCTACAAAGGATGCAGATATTGTTTGCATTGGCGATGGGATTGAACTGGCCAAAAAAACTGCTGGAAAATTTTCTCCGAAGCCTGCTATAAATTTTTTTAAAAATTTTGGAACAGCACAGATAAAAGTATTTTTAAACGAATTTCCTTTTGAAATAGAATTTGTTGGTGCGCGAAAGGAAAGCTACAATGCTAATAGCCGCAAACCTGATGTACTTCCCGGAAACATTGATGAAGACAGGCTTCGAAGGGATTTTACTATTAACACGCTTGCTATAAGCCTTAATAAAAATGACTTTGGAAAATTGATTAATCCTTTGAATGGACTTGACGATATTGAAAATAAAATTATTAAAACGCCTCTTCCTCCCGCGCAAACTTTTATTGATGATCCATTGAGAATGATGCGGGCTGTTCGTTTTGCAACCCAGTTAAATTTTACCATTTCTCCTGAAGCTTTTGCCGCAATACAGCAACACGCAGAGAGAATAAAAATTGTTAGTAGCGAAAGAATTATTGACGAGATCAATAAAATTGTAATGACCAAAAAACCTTCTGTTGGATTTGATCTTTTATATAAATCCGGTTTATTAAAAATCATTTTCCCCCAGATGATTGCCCTGGTTGGCGCTGAATATATTGATGGGAAAGGCCATAAAGATAACTTTTATCATACGCTGCAAGTGCTTGATAATATTTCTAAAAACACTGATGATCTTTGGCTTCGCTGGGCTGCGATCCTTCATGATATTGCAAAACCGGTGACAAAAAAATTTGAAGAAGGACATGGCTGGACCTTCCATGGGCACGAGGTTGTAGGTGGAAGAATGGTACCCAAAATTTTTGCGCAATTGAAATTGCCATTGAATGAAAAAATGAAATTCGTGAAGAAAATGGTTGAATTGCATTTGCGCCCAATCAGTCTTACAAAAGAGAATATAACTGATTCAGCAATACGGAGATTATTATTCGATGCAGGTGATGATATTGAAAGTTTGATGACTCTTTGCAAAGCAGATATTACTTCAAAGAATAAACAAAAGGTGCAGCGATATTTGGCCAATTTTGAAATGGTTGAAAAGCGTTTAAAAGAAGTGGAAGAATCAGATCATTTGCGCAACTGGCAGCCACCTGTAACCGGAGAAATTATTATGAAAGAATTTTCTCTGCCACCGTCGAGGGTTGTTGGAGAAATAAAAAACGCCGTTCGGGAAGCCATTTTAGATGGGGAAATCCCCAATCAATTTGATGCAGCTTTTGAATACATGATAAAGGTTGCAAAGGACTTGGGAGTTGCTTGAAAATGCTGATGTTGAATAAAAAGTTTTAATTCTTTAACCTTGATAAAAAGTTCGTTATCTGCAACGCATTCCCGGCAAATCTTTTAATTAAAAACTAAGCCGTAATTTCGTGATATGGCAATATTAAAATTCAGAGTTTATTGGGAAGATGATGATAGTGTGTATCGTGATGTTGTTATCAGGCATACACAAACTTTTTTTGATTTGCATCAAATTATTTTGAAGTGTTTTGAGTTTGACAATAAACACCATGCAACTTTTTACCGTAGCAACGACAACTGGCAGCGGGGTAAAGAAATCACTTTGGAAAAATATGATAAAACGTATAAAGCTGAGCCGCTACTGATGAAGGAAACGCAGATTAGCAGCGAGATCCGCGAGCCGAACCAGAAATTTATTTATGTTTATGATTTTCATAAGAACTGGACTTTCCTGGTAGAACTGATTAACGTAAATAAAGAAGAGAACGTAAAAATTACTTATCCTTCCTGCAGCCGAAGTGAAGGAATTGCTCCAAGCCAATACGGAACAAAGGGTTTGATCAATGAAAAACTTTCTGAGATTGAAGAGAAGTATGATCTGAATACTTCCGTTCTTGCTGATGGATATGGAGAGGAAGGTGAAGGTTCGGATGAAAGTGAAGCTGCTGAAGAGGAAAGCAATGGCGAGAATATTGAAGAAATTTAAAAAAGATAATATAGTTGGTTCTTTACAAACCAGCCATCAAAATGAATAAGAAAACCTGCATTATTATTTGCGGTCCAACCGCTGTTGGAAAAACGTCTTATGGAATAGAGCTTGCTCAAAAATTTCAAACACAAATTATTTCTGCCGACAGCCGGCAATGCTTTAAAGAACTAAATACCGGCGTTGCAAAGCCTTCCAAAGAACAACTGGGAAAAGTAAAACATTATTTTATTAATTCACATTCTGTTCATGATGAAATGAATGTGAAAACATTTGAGGAATATGCACTGAATGCAGTTAATGAAATTTTCAAAAAAAATGATGTGGCAATAATGGTTGGCGGCACAGGTTTGTACATTAAAGCTTTTGCGGAAGGCATTGATGAAATCCCGGGAATTGACGAAAATATTCGTAGAGAAATTAATGATAAATATTTAAAGAATGGATTTCAATGGTTGCATGATGAAATAAAATTTCATGATCATGATTTTTTTGAAAATGGAGAAATGCAAAATCCGCAAAGAATGCTTCGGGCTCTTGAAGTAAAAATATCAACCGGTAAATCAATTCTTAGTTTTCATTCTGGAAAAAAAATGAACCGCAATTTTGAAATAAAAAATATTTTACTGGAACTTTCACGTGATCAACTCTATACAAATATTAATAATCGTGTGGATCAAATGATGGAAGAAGGATTGTTGAAAGAAGCCGAAAGCTTATTTCCCTACAGGCATCTAAACGCCTTGCAAACAGTAGGTTACAAAGAATTGTTCGAATATTTTGAAGGGAAGATTTCACTAGAAAAAGCAGTTGAAGAAATTAAGAAAAATACAAGGCATTATGCGAAGAGGCAGGTAACATGGTTTAAAAAAATGCAGCACTCGATTAAAAAACAATCCAATGTCCTTTAAAGCTACCGTTTGAAAATTCTAACGTTGGTGCAGGAAATTTAAAAGAACTCAATACAAACAATAAAACTTTTATACCTTTTTTATTCGTTTTGATCTTTGTAAAATCTACATCGGGCGAAAGATACCATTGTCGATATCGTTTAATGTCTGTTCGATCAAAAAGATTTCCTTCGGCATCATGCCAGATATTCCTTCTGGCGCCAAACATTCCTTCTGCGCCATAGCCAACAGAAATATTTAACCAGCGCGGTAATTCGGTATCAGGAAAAAAAGATTGAATGTTTGCGCTAACCCAATAAGATTGTGCATTGTAATCTTTTATAAATCTTTCTAACTCGGAGCTTCCGTAAAGCTGATCGGCTCTTGCATCCAAATCTCCTTCTCCGTAATATTTTTTATGAAATGAAAACTTCAATTGTATTCTTTGTTCATTCCATGCAAGTTCCTGTGAAATAAATGCAGAAGAACCGATAATGTTTGCTGTAAAATCTCCGGGACTAAATCCGTATTGGGAAGAAAATCCATCAAGGATTTCAATGATCGATTGGTAAGCAACGCCACTCAATCCGCCAATCCAGATACTTTTTGTTCTTGAGAAACCTGCCCATCGCCACGCTTCCATACTCATCCTGCTTTCTGTGTAGGCACTGTAAATGTGTCCTGCTTTATCCATTTGCTGCCATTCTGCATCATCATTAAAAAAATGAAATGATGAACGTGGATATTTCGCATACCAGATCGCATTTAATCCCACTAATGTTCCTCCGTAACCAATGATATTGGCGGCAGTAACTAATCGGATTCTTTTTTTATTGTAAGGATATGTTCTGAATGTATCTGCAGAAATCCTTGAATCAACTGTAGCATTATTATAACTTTTATTTTGAGAAAAAACATTTTGATAAATAATAAAGCAACAGAAAACGGGTAAAATAAAAACAGTTATTTTTTTGTATAAACACATAAGGCAAAAGTAAGGCTCGGATGTTATTTAATAGATGAAATAAATCAAAATGAATATCTTTAAATTGTAAAAAAAAGATCATGGATACAAAAACTGAAAACAGAATTAATGAATGGCTTAATGGAAATTATAATGAAGCCAGCAAAACTGAAATTGAGCAATTGCAAAAAGAAGATCCTGCGGCATTAGAAGATGCTTTTTATAAAGACCTGGAATTTGGTACGGGTGGTCTGCGCGGAATTATGGGTGTGGGAACCAATCGCATGAATAAATATACGGTTGGAATGGCAACTCAAGGATATGCTAATTATTTAAAGAAATGTTTTCCGGAAGTGAAAGTGGCTATTGCACATGATGTGAGAAACAACAGCAGGCAATTTGCTGAAATCGCTGCGGAAATATTTGCCGCGAATGATATAAAAGTGTATTTGTTTGATGATATAAGACCTACACCGGAACTCAGTTTTTCGATTCGAACTTTGCAGTGCCAGGGTGGAGTTGTTATTACTGCATCTCATAATCCAAAAGAATATAATGGTTACAAAGCTTACTGGAATGACGGGGGACAACTGGTGCCTCCTAATGATAAAAATGTGATCACTGAAGTTGAAAAAATAAAAACACTTGATGATGTAAAATGGAATGGCAAACCAGAAAATATTACGCTGATCGGAAGAGAAATGGATCAAAAATATCTTGAAATGGTAAAGGGATTAAGCATTAATCCGGAAGCCTGCATTAAGGAGCATGCTCTCAAAATTGTTTATACTCCCATTCATGGCACCGGAATTATGCTGGTGCCTAAAGCGCTTGCTGAATATGGATTTGATAATGTTCATATTGTAGAAGAACAGGCAACTCCGAATGGAGATTTTCCAACTGTATTTTATCCAAATCCTGAAGAAAAAGAAACGATGAGCATTGGTTTAAAAAAAACAAAAGAAATTGATGCTGATATTTTACTAGGAACTGATCCAGATGCAGACAGAGTAGGCGTTGGAGTAAAAGATAATCATGGTGAATGGGTTTTGCTGAATGGAAATCAAACTGCAATGATGGTTTTTAATTACATGATAGAAGCAAGAAAAAATAAAGGAATTGCAAAGCCAAACGACATGGTGATTAAAACAATTGTCACTACTGACATTATTGATAAAATTGCGGAAAAAAATAATGTTACCTGTTATAATACTTTAACCGGTTTTAAATGGATTGCCGAATTAATTCGCGAAAAAGAAGGGAAAGAAAATTATGTGGTCGGTGGTGAAGAGAGTTTTGGTCTAATGATTGGTGATAAAGTACGGGACAAAGACGCAGTAAGCGCTGTAGCAATTATTTGCGAAATGGCAGCAGTAGAAAAAGAAAAAGGGAAAACCCTTTTCCAAAAACTAATGGAGTTATATGTTGAGTATGGATTTTATTTTGAAAAATTAATTTCACTTACTAAAAAAGGAATGAATGGGTCAAAAGAAATCGCTGAAATGATGCAAGGTTATCGCGATAATCCTCCGAAAGAAATTGCAGGAAGCAAAGTGAAAGAATTATTAGATTATCAGTTACAAACCAAGAAAAACCTTGTAACGGGAGAAACTGAAAAAATTGATTTGCCAAAAAGCAATGTGTTGCAATTTATCACGGAAGATGGAAGTAAAATTTCTGCAAGACCTAGTGGTACTGAGCCAAAAATCAAATTCTATTTTAGCGTGAATACACCTCTGGATAATGTGGAGGATTTTGACAAAACACAAAAAAAGCTGGAACAGAAAATTGGGCAGATTATAGAGTCAATGAATTTAAAATAGCTTTTAGAAAGCAATGCAGACTCATTTGTTTTATTGCCGGAGAGTTAATAAATTTTATTCATCAAAAGCTAATAAAATAGAAAAATAATTTTTAAATTCACTTAGTATTCATTAACCATTTTTGAATGAGTCGGCAAATTCATAAGCACCCTGAACAGAATGAAAACCTTGCTGACAGCATCATTTCATTGCTTTATGAACCTTTTTTAGTGCTGGATAAAAAATTTGTTATTCAAAAAGCCAATCAATCATTTTACCAGTTAATTAATGTAGAAGAACAAGAGGTAATTGGCAAAAGTTTTTTCGAAATAAATGACTCTGTTTTTAATACAGAAAGTCTACAAAACGCATTTGCAAATACTGTTCAGGAGGTCAAAAAATCAGAAACACACATTGTAATTAATGAAAGAACGATTTCATTACATATTCAATTTCTGAAATCGGAAAATGACGAGCTGATTTTGGTAGCTTTAAAAGAAACTAATTTCGAAAAGAATCCACAACTTTTAGCTCAGAATGAAGTTGAAAAAAACCTTCGACTCATTCTGGAATCTATTCCTCAAATTACCATTACACTTTCTGCAGAAGGATATGTTACCTTCTTTAACCACTTTTTTCTTGATTATACCGGCCTTCCATTTGAAGAGGCGATCTCTGCTAAAGGTTGGAAACAAATTTTGCATCCTGAAGAAATAGAAGAGATCATTAAAGCCGCGCAATATTCATTGATGACGGCAAAGATTTTTACAAAGAAATCCGGCTGAAAAGAAAAAGCGATCATAAATATCGCTGGCATATTGCAAAGGCATCGGCAATAAAAGATGAAAATGGAAAGGTAAAACTTTGGGTTGGCGCGGCAACAGATATCGAAGAACAAAAAATGAAAGAACAACAAAAAGATGAATTCATCAGTATTGCAAGCCATGAGATGAAAACACCTTTGACTACAGCGAAAGCATATTTGCAATTGCTGGAACATTCATTATCAAATGAACAGGAGAAGCCATTTTTATATGCAAAAAAAGCAAGCGCTGCTGTTAAAAGATTGCATGATCTTATCGGGGAATTGATTGATGTGAGCAAAATCCAATTCGGGAAATTGGACTATAATATTTCTACTTTTGATTTTAACTCTATGATTGATCAGACGATAGAAAATGTTCAATATTCATCGCCGAATCATACGATTATAAAAAGCGGAAATGTAGATAAGGAAGTAACCGGAGATAAAGATCGCCTTCAACAGGTGGTAATCAATCTGCTGAATAATGCAGTAAAATATTCGCCGGACTCTGATAAAGTTTTTATCGATATCCAAAATGATGACCGGCAAATTAATGTATCAGTAAAGGATACAGGCATTGGTATTTCTTCTCAAAATATTGAAAGAATTTTTGAACGATATTACCGTGTTCAAAATGACTCGATTCGTTTTCCCGGTCTTGGTATTGGCTTATTTATTTCCAGGCAGATTATTCAAAGGCATTATGGAAAGCTATGGGCAGAAAGCGAACCAGGAAAAGGAACAACTTTTTATTTCGACGTGCCTCTTCATTCGGAAGCATAAGTCTGGCCGACGTTTGAGCATGAGTAAATCAACAAATGACACCTTTTTTTCAAAATGAATTTTATGGGTTAAATGAATCGTTATTTTATTCTTAATAAACCAGCAAATATGGTTTCTCAGTTTGTAAGTAGCCATGATGTTCCTTTGCTTGGGAATCTTTTATTTCGCTTTCCGGAAGGAACTCATGCAATCGGGAGATTAGATAAAGATTCAGAAGGATTGCTAGTGCTTACGACTGATAAATCAATTACCCGTTTAATTTTTTCTGGCAATAAACCGCATGAAAGAACTTATCTGATAATGGTTCAAAATGAAATGTCAGAAGAGACTTTCAAACATTTTGAAGAAGGAGTGACAATCAAAATAAAAAATGGAGAAGAATATGTTGCAAAGCCTGAATCAATAAAACGTGTAACCATGCCTGTAAGTTTATATCCATTTGCTGTCGATAAACGCGAAATTTATCCTCATACATGGCTGCTAATCACATTAACAGAAGGAAAATTCAGGCAGGTACGAAAAATGACTCTTGCATTGCGACACAGATGTTTAAGGCTGATCAGGTTAAGAATTGGAAATCTTACCATTGACGGAATTGCGCCTGGACAAGTAGAAGAATTGGATAAACAAACTTTTTTTCGATTAGCAGGTTTGGAATAGCGTTTTAAAGGAATATTGATTCTACTATAAATATTCCTTAAACATTATTTCACGTCATCAGGATTGAAATCCTTATCCGGCGTTACTTCTATTGTTTCAGGAATGTAATAAATATTAGCGCCACCAAGCATTTTGCTAATTTGATTTTTATATACATCTGCTTCTTCTTTTGTTCTGAAATTTCCAAATTTGATACGGATATATGGATTAGCATACCACATATACGGTTTTTGTTCGGGAAACTTTTTGAGCAATTCTGCACGAACTTTAAACGCATAATCTTTATCACTCGTATTTAAGACCATAAGGCGAAAGCCTTGCGCAGTGTATGCTTGTTTTTTTAAAATCTCGGTATTTAGTTCTGCTTCTTTTCTTGCAAGAATATCAAGTCTGTAATCTTTAAAAACTACTACCTTATTCTCAGGAAGTGAATTGCCGGTTTGACAAAAAGCATAATTTGAAAAACCGATAAATGCTACAACAAGTAACTGTTTCATATTTCAAAGGTGTTGCGTTTCAGGGGAATAATAGTAATGAGTAGAAAAATTATTTTGAATCTTGACTTTCTTTTACAATTTGAATACTGGCGCTACAGCCAATTCTGTTAGCTCCTGCATTGATTAGTTCTTTTGCAAATGAGTAAGACTTTATACCGCCGCTTGCTTTTATTTTGATTGCATCAGCAAGATGAGCTCTTATCAATTGCACATCATGAATTGATGCACCCTTTTCTGCAAAGCCGGTAGAAGTTTTTACATAATCTACTCCGGCTGCTCCATAAATATCACAGCATTTTATGATCTCATCATCAGTTAAAACGCCGCTTTCGATAATTACTTTTATCACTTTATTCTTACTCTTTACAATCGGCATGATCGTATTGATCTCATTGGCAATAAAAGTCCAATCACCATTTTTTATCGCTGAAATATTTGCAACCATATCCAATTCATCAGCACCATCCACAATTGCCAATACAATTTCTGCGACCTTCGCTTCTATTGCACAATAGCCAAAAGGAAAGCCTATAACTGTTGCAACTTTAATTTCTGAATCTCCTAAAAATTCTTTTGCTTTTTTTACATACAAGGGTGGTACACAAACCGCGGCAAAATTATATTCCACTGCTTCTTTGCATAGTTTTTCGATTTCGGGTAATCTGGTAGTTTGCTTTAATAAAGTGTGATCAATATAAGGAGCAATATTCATTTTCTAAATTCTTTTAAAAAAATGAAAGATAGGAATTTAACCGGTTTATGTCGAAAGCGCTTGTAAAAATTAACTTCATTAAAATGTTTTTCGAATTCTAAATTAAAATTCGATTATTTGTTAGCTTACTTTCTCTGTTCTTTCAAACCCTATTTCTGACTGTTATAATTTTCTAATTTTTATTTTCTATTCCTGATCGAACGGTTTATTCTATTTGCTTGGCTTACTTTTGCAGCATGATTGCCATAGATGATATTTTGCTAAGTGATCAGGTTGTCGAAGAACAATTTGTATGCGACCTGGTTAAATGCAAAGGCGGCTGTTGTGTCGATGGTGATGCAGGTGCGCCCCTGGAAAATTCTGAATTAAAAGAATTGAATGAAGCTTATAACTCAGTGCTGCCTTACCTTTCAAAAGAATCGCAACTTGTTGTAGAAACAGAAGGAAAATATGTTTATGATAAAGAATTTGGTTGGGTTACGCCAACTATCAGCAACGGAATGTGTGCTTACGGAATTGTTGAAAAAGGAATTGTAAAATGTGGAATTGAGAAGGCATATAATGATGGAAAAATTAATTGGAAAAAGCCAATTAGTTGTCATCTTTTTCCAATCAGAATAAAAAAAACGAGAAAAGGAGAATTGGTGAATTATGAACCACGGGAAGATCTTTGCAGTGCTGCATGTACTTTAGGAAAAAAATTGAAAATGCCTGTTTATCAATTCTTAAAAGAACCTATCATCCGTAAATATGGAGTTGAATTTTACGAAGCCCTTGATGCCACTGCAAAACATTTGGAAACAACAAAATAAATCTACGATTAAAGATTCTACAGCTTATGAATAAATTTTCTCTTTCATTATTTTCTCTTTTTCTTCTTTTGATTTCTTCATGCACCATGAACCGTGCGAAGATCAATAACGACCTTAAAAAATATTTTGATTCGTCGAATGTTGGCGGCAGCTTTTCTTTTCTCAATAATCAAATTGGCGATGTCACTGTCTATAATATGAAGCTGGACACGCAAAGAGTTTCTCCGGGTACTTCTTTTAAAATTCTCAACACATTGATAGGCCTGCAAACAGGAAAAATCACAAATGAAAATTCCGTCATGAAAAATGACAGCGCCGGCACTTTGAACGCTGACCTGAAACAAGCTTTTGACAATTCTGATGTTGATTATTTTCAACAAATTGCCCGCCAAATTGGAAAAGACACTATGAAACATTGGATTGATTCGATCTCTTATGGCAATAAAAATATCAATGGTCCTGTTGATTCTTTTTGGCTGAATAATAAATTAAAAATTTCTCCTGATGAACAATTAGGATTGATGAGCAAGATATATTTTGAAAAGTTACCATTTACGAAATATGGGCAACAAATTGTAGAGAGCCTGATGCTCCGGGAAGACAATACTTTATATAAACTTAGCTATACAACCGGCTCCGGTGTTGATGAAAAAAATAATTCGTTCGAATGGGTTGTAGGTTGGATCGAAGAAAACCGGCATGTTTATTTCTTTGTAACGTTTATAAAATCGGCAGATAAAAACCGCGATTTGAAAACAACTGGAATAAATATTTCGAAATCAATTTTGAAAAGCATGGGCTTTTTCAAAGGAGAGAAGTAAAAGTTAAATTATGCATTATTAGATTATTAAATTCTGTCCTATTTAATAAATGAATCTGAAATGATGAAGGTTTTCCAATAATTAAATAATTCAACAATTAATTTAGTAATTCGTTAATTCCATTATTAGTATTTCAGGTTTAATTTAGCTGCTATAAATGCTCCATTTTCAATACATAGAATATTTTATAGCATTGCTTGCTGTTCCGTTGATGATTTTTTTTTATTTCCAATTAAAAAAATGGAAAGAAAGAACTGCAAAGAAAATTGGTGATGTTGCATTAGTAAAAGAATTAACAGGACAGTTTTCTCCCAAAAGATTTTTAACCAAATTTATTTTATTTGTTTCTGCATTTGCTCTTTGCGTTTTTGCAGTTGCCGGTTTGGTTACCCCCAACAGTTCACAAAAAATAAGCAGGAAAGGGACAGATATTATGATAGCTCTTGATGTAAGCAAAAGTATGCTGGCACAGGATATTCAACCAAGCAGGCTTGAACGCGCAAAACAGGTTGTTTCAAAAATTATTGATAATTCTCCTGACGATAAAATCGGTTTGGTGATTTTTGCGGGACGTGCATATCTGCAAATGCCTTTAACGGTTGATCATGAAGCTGCAAAAATGTATTTGCAATCTGCTTCTCCTGATGACGTTCCTACGCAGGGAACTGTGATCAGCGATGCGTTAAAAATGTGTTATGCAGCTTTTAATCCAAATGACAAAACATTCAAATCAGTTTTGCTGATCACTGATGGGGAAGACCATGATAATGATGCCATAAAAGTTACAAAGCAATTAGCCAAAGATGGAATTATGGTAAATACTATTGGTATTGGTTCTCCTCAGGGTGCGCCAATATTGGATCCTGAAACTGGTCAATATAAAAAAGATGATAAGGGAGAAACAGTAATTTCAAAATTAAATCAACAGGAATTGAGCGATATTGCCAAAGCAGGAAATGGAATTTACCAGTTATATACCAATACAGATGCTGTCGCTGCAAATATAAAGAATCAATTAGCTAACATTGGGAAAGAAGCGTCAACAAGTGATTCGTCTTATATTTCTTTCGCACAATATTTTCAATATTTTTTGGGGGCAGCATTTATATTATTGCTGATTGAATTTTTCTTTTCAGAAAAAAGAAAAAAATTAAAAACCAAAGCGGCAGTTGCAATAGTTTTTTTAATCGCTTGCAGCTTTTCTTCTTATTCGCAAAATGTAAAATCTTCTATCATACAGGGAAACAAAGATTATAAAGCCAATAATTTTGATGCAGCGGAAAATCAATATCGTGATGCATTAAAAAATTCTGATAGTAATGTTGCCGCAAATTATAATCTTGGCAATGTACTTTACAGAAAAAATAATTCGGATGAAGCTGTAAAATATTATGATAATGCAATTGCGAATACACAAAATAATGTTGTGAAACAAAAAGCATTTTATAACAAAGGCGTTGCTTATCAAAAAGAAAAAAAGCTTCCTGAATGTATTACGGCTTATAAAAATGCTTTGATCCTTGATCCCAGGGATGAAGACGCAAGACAGAATTTGCAGCGTGCTTTAAAAGAACAGGAAAAGCAACAGCAGCAACAGAATCAGAACAAAAAGCAACAGCAGCAACAACCAAAAAATCAACCGAAAAATAACCAACAGAAAAATAATCAGCCACAACCTTCGCCATCAAAAATATCAAAACAGGATGCTGAAGAAAAATTAAAATCGCTTCTTGAAAATGAAAAACAATTGCAGGATAAACTGCATAAAATAAAAGGTGCACCTGTTCCTGATAGTCCCGAAAAGGATTGGTAGTTATTTATTTTGAATTTTAAAAATCCAGGCACAATAAATCAAAATGTTTTATATTTTTCCTGCTTAATTCCTGGTTTATTAATGTTCCAAATGCTATTTGGTATGAAAAAGTAACACAGAATGGAGTGAAACGATGAATAAACCAATTCTATTTAAAAGTATATTATAACTAATCATCCAACAAATGATACTGTATTTTTGCAAATGAAATTTTGAATAATGGAACTATACACTGAGTCATTAACAGAATATAAAAGATTAAAAACTCTTGAAGTAAAAGTAGGTGATCTGTTGATTGGAAATTACAATCCTGTCAGGATTCAAACAATGACCACTACAGATACAATGGATACGATTGGAACTGTAGAACAAAGTATTCGTTGCATCGAAGCTGGCGCAGAACTTGTGCGCATTACAGCGCCTTCAAAAAAAGAAGCTGAAAATTTATTGAATATAAAAAATGAATTGTACAAACGAGGTTATAGAACGCCATTGGTTGCCGATATTCATTTTACACCAAACGCTGCAGAAATTGCGGCGCGGATTGTAGAAAAAGTGCGTGTGAATCCCGGAAATTATGTGGATAAGAAAAAGTTTGAACTGATTGAATATTCTGATGCCGATTATCAGGAAGAAATTGAAAGAATCAGGAATCGTTTTACTCCTTTGATAAAGATTTGCAAAGAATATGGAACAGCGATGCGCATTGGAACGAATCACGGTTCCTTGAGCGACAGAATTATGAGCCGGTATGGTGATACGCCGATTGGAATGGTAGAAAGCGCGATGGAATTTTTGCGGATTGCGGAGAGTGAAAATTATTACAATATTGTGCTCAGCATGAAAAGCAGTAATCCTCAGGTAATGGTGCAGGCATACAGGCTTTTGATAGAAAATATGCAAAGTGAATTGGGACATTGTTACCCATTGCACCTTGGCGTAACGGAAGCCGGAGATGGAGAAGATGGAAGAATAAAATCAGCAATTGGAATTGGCACTTTGCTGGAAGATGGAATTGGCGATACGATCCGCGTTTCTCTTACCGAGGATTCAGAATTTGAATTGCCGGTTTGCCAAAATATTTTAAAAAGATATGAAGGTTTACCCTTGATGGATGGGAACGCCAAACAAGGCAATTCTCAGTTGCCACCGATAAAAAATCTTTCAAAACTAAATATAACAGGCAGGGATACACGAAAAACTTTTTCTGTTCAAAATATTGGCGGAAAAAATGTTCCGGTTGTTATTACTGATTTTCATAAAAAAGAAAATATCAGCAGAGAAGATTTAAAAGATATTGGTTACAAATACAATCAGGTAACAGATAAATGGAATATCAGGGATATGGCTGCTGATTTTATTTTCTGTGGTGAAAATGAAATTGATTTTGCATTGCCGGGAACATTGAAACTAATTTACAATCATGATTTATGGAAAATCAGCGCTGATAAAACAAAATGTTTTCCAATCATTAATGCACAACAATTTTTAGACAATTCAATTGAAAAATCATCTTTGATAAATTTTGTAATGCTGGATTGTTATTCGAAAAATGCAGTAGAATTTGACAAGGAAAATTTCTTTGAAAAAATAAAAAATGATAACACTGTAGTTCTTTGTTTAAAAACAGAAAACAGAAATGCGGTTCAAAGTATTCGCAGAATGTTTTTGGAATTAATTGACAGGGAAATTAAAAACCCGGCAATTATTTTTTGCGATAGTGAAAAACAAACTATTGATGAAAGCCTTATCCACTTTGCTATTGAGACAGGTGCTTTATTAATTGATGGTTTCGGAAATGGCATTTGTCTGAGTGATCATTACCATGATAAAAATCAAATTCCTGATTATAAATTGATCAATTCCATTGCATTTGGGATTTTGCAGGCATCACGGACAAGAATTTCGAAAACAGAATTTATCAGTTGCCCGTCATGTGGAAGAACTTTATTTGATCTGCAGGAAACAACTGCAAAAATCAGAGCCGTTACACATCATCTGAAAGGATTAAAAATCGGGATTATGGGATGTATTGTAAACGGCCCGGGTGAAATGGCGGATGCTGATTTCGGATATGTAGGCAGCGGCGCAGGAAAGATCACTTTATACAAAGGAAAAGAAGTAGTGAAAAGAAATATTCCGGAAGAAGTAGCAGTGGAAGAACTGATTAATTTATTAAAAGAAAACAATGCATGGGTGGAACCGGAATTGGCGGTCTCTCTGTGATATTCAGTTTCATTAAACCAACAAATAACTCCATTTTTACTTTTGCTACAAAAGTATTATCTCCTGATACCTTCTAAACTTAGAGATAAGAAGCTCTTCAATTTTTTCATTTGATTCTTTATTCTTAGATCTTCTATTATTTGAAAAATTGAGAGGTCAAATGATTGAACATATGATAGTCAAGTCTTTTAACCTGAAAAATTTCTCACAAAAAAGTACGTTTCTTTGCTTCTCCAAATTTTGAAAAACAACTTAAATTATAAAATGAAAACTGACTTTTTGGTAATTGGTAGTGGCATTGCCGGCCTCACTTATGCATTAAAAGTTGCGCGGGAATGCCCGGATAAAAGGATAACTGTTCTTACAAAAACCATTAGTGAAGAAACGAATACAAAGTACGCCCAGGGCGGCGTTGCTGGCGTTACTGATTTTGAGAATGACAGTTTTGAAAAGCATATTGAAGACACTTTAATTGCCGGAGACGGATTGTGTAATCCCCGGATCGTAGAGATTGTTGTAAAGGAAGGAGTTGACAGGATCCGGGAAATTATTAACTGGGGCGCTGATTTTGACAAAGATAAATCCGGCGAATATTCCTTAGGAAAAGAAGGCGGCCACAGCGAATTCAGGATTCTTCATCACAAGGATATCACCGGAAAAGAAATAGAAGATACTTTGCTGGAAGAAATTGCAAAGAAGCCGAACATTCAATTGATCAATCATTGTTTTGTAGTAGATATTATCACGCAGCATCATCTTGGTTATTTGGTTACAAAGTCAACCCCTGATATTGAATGTTTCGGTGTTTATGTTTTAAACCTGGAAAATAATCAAATTGAGAAAATTATTTCGAAAATTACTTTGCTGGCTACCGGCGGAAACGGGCAGGTTTACAGAACGACAACAAATCCTTCCATTGCGACAGGAGATGGAGTGGCTATGGCTTACAGGGCAAAAGGGAGAATAGAAAATATGGAATTTATCCAGTTTCATCCTACAGCATTGTATGAAGCAGGCAAAAGCGGGCAGGCATTTTTAATAACAGAAGCGGTGCGTGGAGATGGAGGAATTCTGCGAAATATAAAAGGCGAAGCTTTCATGGAAAAATATGATGAAAGAAAAGACCTCGCGCCCCGTGATATTGTAGCAAGAGCCATTGATAGCGAAATGAAAATCAATGGAACAGAGCATGTGTTTTTGGATTGTACTAAAATGGATTTTGGGAAATTTATTCATCATTTTCCAAATATTTATGAGAAATGTTTATCAATTGGAATTGATGTTTCCAAACAATTTATTCCTGTGGCTCCTGCAGCTCATTATAGTTGCGGAGGAATAAAAGTAGATGAATGGGGTAGAAGCTCGATCTGCAACTTATATGCCTGTGGAGAGTGCGCCAGCACTGGCTTACATGGCGCCAACAGGCTTGCCAGTAATTCACTTTTGGAGGCAATGGTATTTGCACATCGTTGTTATTTGGATGCAGTGAAGAAAATAAATGCTGTTGCGTTTAATGAAGCGATTCCGGATTGGAATGCAAAGGGAACGAATGCACCGAAAGAAATGATTCTGATCACACAAAGCCTGAAAGAATTACAATTGCTGATGACCGATTATGTGGGAATTGTAAGGACAAATGTCAGGCTGGAAAGAGCCATGAAAAGGCTTGATCTGCTTCATACTGAAACAGAAGAATTTTATAAGACCGCCACCGTTTCTCCGCAGCTTTGTGAATTAAGAAACCTGATCACTGTTGGTTATTTAATTGTAAAAAGCGCACAATTCAGGCATGAAAGCAGGGGACTTCATTTTAATACTGATTACCCTGAGAAGAGCGAAAGGAGACAGGATATTGTGTTGTAAACTGAAACTTGAAATAAGCGAAAATCTGCTGGTTTCCAAGATTCTCAGCAAGCCAATTTTCTTAAATTAATACCATTACCAAATTAATCTATCCAGCAAATGATATTTTAAATTATGTACTTGGTAAATCAGAAAGATTTTTTTTCTGTTCATGCCTCGACTAATCTTAATGGTCCTTCAATAAATTTTACAAACTATTTTTCAATAGTTACCGGAGTTCCAACAGGGATATAACTATAAAGATCTGCTGCTTCCCGATACTTTAGCGAAATGCATCCATCAGTCCAGTTTTGATAATAATCTACTGTCCATTCTTCCTGTGGTCTAGTAGCGTGAATGGCAATGCCACCGCCGATTGCAGCATTCCTTGGAATGATTCCTTGAGCCTTTCTCGTATTGAATTTTTTATAGCTTTCTGGATTTGGATAATCAAGCAAAAGCTCATATTTCCATTTAGAATCATTTTTTTTCAATACAACTTTAAAATTTCCTTCCGGAGTTCTTTTGTCGCCTGCCATAAATTTGTCCCGAAGATCATTGCTTCCAAAAACACATGGATATGTTGCATACCACCCTTGACTGTCATAAACTCTTAGCTCGTAGCTTTTCTTGGAAATGATAATGTAATAAGGACTTGCTTTCGTGCTTTTATCAGATACTTTGCTACTGACTTCTGCAAAAGATAAATCGCTGTTATTTCTTTGTTTACGCGGAACAAAAGACAAAAATAAAAATGAAAATAACAGAATAAACGATAAGGATGCAATACGTGTTTTCATTTTTCAAGAGGTTACTGCTAAGCTAAAAAAAACACTGCTTTTGCACAACAGCCTGGAGAAGACAGAAGCGGTTTTAACTTTTATTTGATTAATAAGTTTAAAGATGATGAGTCTTCATCAATCCCACTGTGCTTCTGCTTTCGCTCTTTTTTTGTAAACTCTTTTGCTGATAAAAATGCTGATCTCATACAAGATAATTAACGGTACTGCAACAATTGTCTGACTTGTCCAGTCTGGGGAAGGAGTAATGACAGCAGCTACAATCAAAATAATCACATAAGCATATTTGCGATAATTTTTCAAAAATTTTGGAGTGATCAATCCTAGCTTTGAAAGAACATAAGCAAGCACAGGCAGCTCAAAAGCAAGTCCGCAACCAAGTATAAGCGATGTGAGGGTATCTATATAATCATCAAGGGTCGGCATATATTTATAAACATTCAATCTGCCTAATTGAAAATTCGCAAGGAAATTAAAGGTAAAAGGAGCTAACAAATAATAGCCGAAGGCTGCGCCCGTAAAGAAACATAAAGAAACCCAACCAATACTTCCCTTGGCATAATTGATTTCTTTTTTTGATAAAGCCGGTTTTACAAATCGCCATAATTCCCACATCAGGTATGGAAAAGCGATGATGATGGCGCCCATAAATGAAATGCTGATAGCCGACATGAAAGGACCGCTGACCGTATTTCCCTGAAGTTGGATATCAACAGGTGGCATACAAAGAGCATCGCCCAGATGCAGCTTGTGACTTAAGTTGCAAAGGCCGGTATAAGTAACGAAATTTTTATTCGCAGGAGCGAAAATAATGTTGTCAAAAATCCAGTCAACATAAAAAAAGACTACGATCGCTACGACAATTAATACAAGCGCAGAACGGAAAAGATGCCATCTCAAAACTTCGAGATGATCTACAAAACTCATTTCAGCTCCTTCAGTTTCTTGTCCACGTATTCTTTTAAAAAATGCTTTTCTTTCTGATGTTGTATTGGCCAATTTCTATTTCATTTATGCAAATATAATAGTACGAAGTTATTTGCATGTTGGTTTGCAAAAACAAATATTGTTAAGTTTCAAAGTCATGTTTCTTTTGAATTTTTTTTAATGTGCAGCGACGGAAAGATCCACTTTTTTATTCCTGTTTCCTTTTATCAATAAAATAAACGGAACGCAAATTAAAAAAAGAACGCCAATGTAAAGAAACACATCCATATAACTCAATACCATTGCCTGTTTGGTAACAGAAAAGTCTAAAGCTTTATAAGCTGTTTGTAAAGCAACATCAGGAGTCATTCCCTTGGCCATAAACCCATGTTGCATCATTGATATTCTATTTTGTACCGAAGGATCGGTAATATTTAGTTTACTGATAAGATCAACACGATGAACCATATTTTTTTGCGCAATGTAAGTAGTGATCACGGCGACGCCAAAGGAGCCACCTAATTGTCGCATCATTCCTGTAAATGCAGCGCCTTCTCCTATTTGCCTACCATGTAAAGTAGAAAGCGAAAGTGTAGTTATTGGAATAAATAGCATACTAAGCCCAAACCCTCTGAACATTAAAAGCCACCAAAAAGACTCTGAAGGTGTGTCGGGAGTAAGTATGTTATATCCCCATAAACTATACAGAAAAAATATAATCAGGCCCCCAGCCACAAGATATTGTTGTTTAATCCCGCGCTCCAGCAGTTTCCCAATGATCGGCATCATAAAAGCTGTTGCAATTCCTGATGGAATGAATAAAAGCCCCGCGTCTTCTGCCGTCCAGCCCAGCGTAGATTGTGTATACAATGGAATAATAAATGTAGAACCATACAATCCGAAACCCAGGATAAAAGATAATATCGTTCCGACTCGAAGGTTTCCATTCTTCAGTACCCTCAGTTCAACTATGGGATTTCGATAAGTCAGTTCCCTCCACATAAAAAAGAAAATTCCAAAAATGGCAATTACTGAAAGTATTATAATGACGTTACTATTAAACCAATCTTCATCGTGTCCTTTTTCCAAAACATATTGCAACGATCCAACAGCTACCGCCAGCAAAAGGATACCTAAAAAATCAATATTTTTCCTTGACGTTTTTTCAGCATATTTTGGACTTCTTACAAATTGTAAGGTTAGTAAAGTACCTATGATTCCAATAGGAATATTGATATAAAAAATATAAGGCCAGCTAAAATGGTCCACGATATAACCCCCAAGTGGAGGCCCTAATGTAGGTCCAATGATTACACCCAATCCATAAATAGCCTGTGACATTCCTCTTTTTTCTATTGGATAACTTTCTGTAATAATTGTTTGAGAAGTTACCAATAGCGCGCCACCTCCCAATCCTTGGCAAAAGCGAAAGGCAACCAATTCCCAAATGCTGGTTGCATTTCCACATAGAAAAGAAAAAACAGTAAAGATCATGATGGAAGCAGCAAAATAATTTCGCCGTCCAAATTGTTGGGAAAGCCAGCTGGTCATTGGTACGATGATCACATTGCCGACAGCATAAGCAGTAACTACCCAGCCAATTTCTGTAAGAGTTGCTCCAAGGTTGCCTTTCATATCTGTCAGCGCAACGTTCACAATCGTTGTATCTACGATCTCAAGCAAAGCACAAAGGATCGCAGTGATGGTAACAATAACTCGCCTTGCACCATATTCCACTAAAGAATTATCTTGTTGCATTATTTTCAGGACTGTTCTAAAAAATTAATTAAAGATGGACATCAACGTCCACATTCATTCCCGGCCTTAGCCGCTGAAGCAAACTATCTGAAGGGTTTGTAAATTCAATTTTTACAGGAAGCCTCTGTACCACTTTTACAAAATTTCCACTGGCATTATCCGGAGGCAATAAAGAAAATTTAGCGCCTGTAGCCGGAGAGAATGAAGAAAGAACTGCTTCAAAATCATGATTTGGAAATGCATCAGCATGAACAATCACCTTTTGCCCGACAGCCATTTTGCGATATTGTGTTTCTTTGAAATTTGCTACTACCCAAATGTTTTCGCTGTGAACAATATTGAAAGTTGATTGCCCGGCCTGTAACAATTGTCCCTCCTGAATATTTACCCTTGAAACCCTTCCGCTTTCCGGTGCAGTGACAATTGTGTAAGAAAGTTTCAATTTCGCATCTTCAACTTCAACTTCTCTTTGCTTTACCACTGATTCTGCTACTGCAATAGTTTCGGCGGTTGCGTTAGATTGAGAAGAAACTACTCCTGTTTGAGAGCTTGCCTGCTTTTTCTGTTGTTGTAAAATATCCAATTGTTTTTCTGCAAGTTCTTTCGCAGCCTGTGCCTGTTCAAATTGTTGTTGCGTAATGGAATGATCCTGGATCAAATTCTGATAACGGTTAAAATCCTGAGTTGCCCTGGTTAGATTTACCTGTGCCGCAGCAATTTGTGCATCAATAGTTTGAACACCTTGCTTTGAAGTTGCGATTCCTGAACGTGCTGCAGCGGTGTTGGCGCGACTTGCAGCTACATTGCTTTTTGCAGTTGCTAGTGCAGCTTCCGCCTGCATGACCGCTATTTTATAATCGCGGTCATCAATGGTAAATAAAGTATCTCCTTTTTTCACTTTTTGATTGTCTTTTACCATTACATCTTTCACATATCCTGAAACTCTTGGAATTACAGGAATAATATCTGCTTCAATTTGAGCATCATCTGTTTCTTCATGATGCTGAGCATGTGTGTACTTACTGATTCCAAACCATGCGCCGATAATTATCATCACTATCAGTACAATCAAAAATACTTTACTACGCTTTTTTGGCTCGGCCGCTTTTTCGATGTTATTTTTCATTTCCTTGTTTGAAGAAAGTTCTTCTTTTTCTGATTCCATAAAAATGTATTTGCCTCTTTTTAAATTGATTATTTTAACCTAATCGTCCAAAAGCTGTTATTCTTTATTTGATAAAATTCCTGTTGTTTCTAAAAGTTTACTGTATGCCAATAATACATCTGCTTTTGCAACTGCCAGGTTTATCCTTGATTGCAGTAATGATACATTTGCATCCAAAAGATCTGTAGTATTTACCAGTGCATTATTGTATTTATTTTTTGTGATCCGATAATTTTCTTCTGCCTGGATAACTGCTTTTTTATAAACTTCTGTTTTCTTCTGGCTCAGTAATACGTTTTCAAAATCACGGTTTACCTGCAGTCTTACTGCATCCGAAAGCTGTAATTCATTTTCCATAATTTCCTTTTCGCGTGACTTTGCCTGCGCAATTTTTGCTTTCGTTTTCCACAACGAAGCAATGTTGTATTGTATTCCGGCACCGATATTAACAGCGTTTGTAATCGTAATTAATTTTGGAATATCTGCAGCAATATATCCTCCTGTCAGTGCAATAGTAGGATAGAGATCAGCTTTTGCCAGTGAAATTCCTGTTGATGCGGCTTTTCTTCTGAAAGAAATCGCCTGTACATCTTTTCTGTTTTGCAATGCAAGCTGTTCATACTCATCAATTGTTTTTACAGAAATGGTTGTATCAAAGCCGGTTGAATCGGTTTGCAAAATAGTTGATTCGGGATAGCCGATCATCAGGTTCATATTCACAGTTGCTGTTTTCAAATTGCTCTGTGCATCCAAAAGAGAAAGCTCAATGTTGGAAGTCTGCAGTTCAGATTTTAAAAGATCATTTCTTGCCAATAATCCATTTTGTTCGAGCCGGCTGAAAACAGAATCCTGCTGCCTTGATTGATTGAGATTTTCTTTTACGACATTAACTGTTACAGCCGCTTTGTACAAATTTACGTATGCGTTGATCGTGTTCAGAATAACGGATTCTTTGTCATTTTCTGCATCCAGTGTTGCTGCCTGTTGCAGGTATTTTGCAGATTCAATTCCGTATTTAATCTTGCCTCCTGCATAAATGGGAAGTGAAAGATTTACAATGCCATACATCGCCTGGTTTACTTTTGGAAAAGCAGTTTTATTCCCTGTAGTATCTGGTCCACCGCCACCAAATGCTTTTGTTTTTAAAGCAATCGTCGGATTAGCAAGTTTCATATAAGTGCCGGAAAAACTTGCATTTGGAAGACGATTATCCATTGCTTGTCTCAAAACTGCTGCTGCTTCATCATTCTTTGCCAGAGAGGCTTTCAGAAGATGACTGTTTTGTAAACTTAGATCAATACTTTGCTGTAGTGTAAGTGTTTTTATATCCTGTGTTTTTGCAAAAAGCGGAAATAGATTCAACACTAAAAAACCAGAGCCAACGATTAAAATTGAAAATCTTTTCATGATTACTTTTATTAAACTTCTCCTCATCTTTATATTTTATTTTTTCAATAAATGCGATCGCATCAATTGTTTTGCATGTTCACTTAGTCTTTTTTTCAGTTTTTGATTTTCAAAAGCACGAAAACCTTCGTTTTTCCCTAAAATTTTTCTACACATGGTGTCGGATGTCAGTAAATAATGAATGGTGCCAAGCATTGTTGTTAGGGTCAATTCAATATCTACGGGTTTGAATACCCCATCTTTTATGCCATTTTTAATGATCATTTTAAAGGGATTCATGTTTCTTAAAAGTATATCGCTGATAGCATCTTTCAATTGTGGCCTACGTTCTAGAGATAATTCCCTGTGAAGCAAATGGTGGAATTCTGAATTAGAAAATTTTCGGTCAATAGTATAATCAATAATCCGGTCAATTTTTTCAATCGCCGTTAATGATTCATTATTAACGAGCTCTGAAAAAATTCCTTTTAAAAAAGAAGCCCGATATTCTACAGCCTTTTCAAATAGCTTTTCTTTTGATTCAAAATAATAATTGATCATTGCCACGTTTACGCCTGCATCAGCTGCAATTTCTCTTACTGATGTTCCTTCAAACCCTTTGCTGCCAAAGAGTTTAATGGCAGATTCAATTATTGTTTCCTTTTTTGTCATTTTAAAAGCGGCGGCAAAGTTAAACACTTGTTTAAAACTAAACAAGCGTTTAATTCATTTTTAATTTTTTTTCTTTTAAAAATTTATCTTATGAACCTGAAGGGGAAATTTTATTAAAATGGATGATGGGAAAAACTTTATTATGGCAATTTTTAAGATAGTTTTTAGCGAAAAAAATGATGTTCTGAAAATCTTTCCCGATATAACAGGCATCAATCTTGCAGGAAAAAAGCTGAAATAAAAGATTGTGTAATTTAAAAAATGAATTTATGAAAACATCAAAAATTGCTTCGTTTCTGCTAACCCTTGCTTTATCCGGTTTTTTATTCGTCAGTGCAAAATGCCAGGAAAAACAGCAGGATAAAATAGATGCCAGTACAAAAGTTTTAAAAGATTTTAGTGATATGAAAGGAAAGATTCCTACTGAATTATTACAAATAACACAGGGAATTATTGTAGTGCCTAAGCTGATCAATGCGGGATTTGTAGTAGGTGGTAAACGTGGAAGGGGAATTGCAATGGTAAAAAATCCGGACGGGACATGGAGCGATCCTTTGTTTGTAACAATCACAGGCGGAAGTGTTGGATTCCAGGCTGGTATTCAATCTGTTGACCTTGTTTTGATTTTCAAAAATCGCTCAACTTTAGAAAATATTGGTGAAGGAAGTTTTACATTAGGAGGAGATATTTCTGTTGCTGCCGGCCCTGTTGGCAGAAGTTCTACAGCAAGAACCGATTATAAATTGGATGCGGAAGTTTATTCTTATTCAAGAAGCAAAGGCCTCTTTGCCGGAATCAGCTTAGGCGGTTCTGCAATTACCGTTGATGACGAAGCGAACAAGGCTTTTTATGGAAAAAGCGTAGATTCTAAAACTGTTTTTTCCACTTTGCAAACCGCAGATCCTTCTGTTCAGCAATTGAAAGATCAATTGAAATCAATGTATCAATAAGAAATTTTAGAAATGGTTTGATTTTTGAAAAAGTATTGCATTTATTTATTCGTTACTGAAAAATTTTATTATTCCACTTTTTTCTGTGGAAGTAAATTAAAGCCGGCGAGATAGAAAAAATAAATGTCCCAGTAATCCGATTGTCTTGAAAAATAGATTTTAAATGGGCCATTAATTTGTTTTCGTTCGCCATTTTTGAAGATGAGATCATACTGAATCAATCCTTCTGTAAAGGCCATTCCGGAAATGCCGCTCTCACATTTATTTAATTCAAAATCCTGGTTTTCGATGGAAAAAGAAGTATTTTCAAATTCCGGAACCACTTCATACATGGATTGAAATCTTTTGATCATTTCTTCGCGTGAAACTATTTTTCCATCAGGCTCTATTATTTCATTTGAAAGAATATAAGAATCGTTATTTATTTTTCTTTCCAAAAAATCATTTAAAAAATTCTCGGTTTGATCAAGGATATCAAGCTCATGATCGGGATGAAATTCTTCATAAAGAAAATAAGTAGACATGCCTTTTACAGGCTTAAATATGCTTTCATGGTCCAAAAACTCTTTTGTGATGAAATTATATTTAAAACGGTCATCTCTTTCTCTGCTGAAATCAACATTAATACTAAAATTGGAAAGCAATTCCTGCAATCTTTTAAATTCAATTATAAATTGCTCTTCATTCAGATATTGTTCTTCCTCAAAAACAGGACAACCGAGAATGTCAAAAATCTTTGCTGGCTTTGCATCTGCGTTTGATTTTTCAATTTCCAGAATATTTTTCAAAAATTGATTTTCAATATCCGCAGGAATGTTTCCTTCTCCACCAAAAAAAGCACCTGATTCTACCATCATTTTCATCTTCAAAAAATCATTTTGCATTTGCAGATTCTCTTCAGGGTCATCACTAAATTTTTCTTCTTCAGGAAATTTGCTTTGATTACTCATGGTTTAAATGTTTTAGTGATAACTAAGATAAGCTTAAATATCAGGAAACCTCTTTATCGGGTGATTTTAATTTGGTTCTTCCTCGAGAATTTGACATCGGAAATTTAGAACAAAAACTGATACTAGTCTTTTATTAAATGTTTATTAAAGCCAAGTGCAATAAGCCTTTCATACGCATTCCAAACTTCTTCAGGAATCTCCTGGTAAATCTGAAAACCTTTTTGCGGATATAATTTAATTCTTTGTAAGTCACCGACCATAATATTGATTACTCTTTCCAGTGGAATTTCTTCATTTGGATATTCTTCAAAAGATATTTGTGGAGAAGTAACCATTAACTTTTTATCCGGCCAGTGTTTTTTAAAAGTCGCGTAAGAACGTCGTTCCATATAAGGCTTTTGAACCACAATAAAACTGTGCGGATATAATCGTTTTCCCTGCAATAATTTTTGAGTAAATAAAATATTTTCACCAGTATTGGTAGAATTATTTTCTATTAAAATCGATTCTTCCGGTACGCCTTTTTCAATCGCGATTGCTGCAAATTTATCTGCTTCTTTTTCTGTCCAGATCTCTTGTGTAAAATTTCCCAAACCTCCCGACATTATTATCAGCGGCGCAAAACCTTGTAAATATAATTCTGCAACTCTTTCAGGAACTCTTAGATCGTGGCTTCCCAACGCAAGAATGCAATCTGCTTTTTCCGGTTTCTGATTCATTTGATGATAATTCCAGAGCAGTTTAGCTAGTGATATTATTTCTTCGTTAATCATGTTTTATAATCTTTATGTCAAATTTCTTATTTTTTGTCAATGTGAGAAGCGTAAAAAATTAATCAATTGATTAAAACATTTGGATAAATAACTTTCTTTTTATTTAAATTTGAATCAAATTGTCAAATGGCTGAGAAAGTTAAGACTAAAAAGGACTTTTCGACTGAGGAAAGAATAAAAAAAGCTGCACGAAAAGTGTTTATGCAAAAAGGTTATGCAGCCACCAGAACCCGCGATATCGCCGAGGAATCAGGAATTAACCTGGCTTTGCTCAATTATTATTTTCGTAGTAAAGAAAAATTATTTCATGAAGTGATGATGGAAAAAATTCAGCAATTTTTTGGAGCTCTTCTTCCTATTATAGATGATCCTTCAACAAAGCTGGAATCAAAAATTGAATTAATGGTGTCAGGTTATATTGATATGCTTTCTTCCAATCCTGATTTACCGCTTTTTGTTTTGAGTGAAATGAGGAATTCTTCTGATTTAAAAAAGATTTTGCCCGTTCAGAAAATAACGGACAAGCTTAGTTTTATTCAACAGTTAAAAGAAAAAAGACCGGATGTGAACCCGATACAATTTTTAATGACGATAATCGGAATGATTGTTTTTCCTTTTATCGCACAGCCTGCATTTGAATTAATATTAGGATCGAATAAAACTGAACTTCAGAAAATATTGCAACAACGAAAAAAACTAATTCCAATGTGGGTGAAGGCGATGTTAAAAGCAAAATAAATTTTCCTTTCTTTTATTTAATCAAATGATTAAAGCAAATGAAAAATTTTAGAAAACCATTTTTATTTAGAAAGCTATTATTTACAATAATTCCTTTTTTGTTTTCCGGATTTTTATCCTGTAACAATGATCAAAATAATTATGATGCCTCGGGAACATTTGAAGCAACGGAAATATTAATTCCTGCAGAAGCAAATGGCATTATTGAAGCATTTCATGTTGATGAAGGAGAAACTTTGGATTCAGGGATTTTAGTTGGCTTTATAGATACAACTCAATTGTATCTAAAGAAAAAACAATTGGAAGCTCAAATCAAATCTGCTAACGCAAGACAACCGAATATTGCTGCGCAAACAGCGCAATTTAAACAACAGGCGGCAGTAGTACAAAGCCAGCTTGATCATCTTTTGCATGAAAAAAAACGGACTGAAAACTTAGTGAAAGGTGATGCCGCTACTCAAAAAGAATTAGATGACATCAACGCAGAAATCAATACAGTAAAGCAACAAATAAAAGCAATTCACGAACAGGGCGCTGCGCAAATTTCTGTTTTGCAAACACACCGTTCAGGAATTTCGTCAGAAATTTCTCCACTTATGATTCAAATACAGCAGGTGAATGAACAACTGGAAAAATCAGGAATTATGAATCCGGTTAATGGAACAGTGTTAACAAAATTTGCAGAAAAGGATGAAATGGCAACAATCGGAAAACCACTTTATTCTATCGCTGATTTGTCAATCATAATTTTGCGTGCTTATATTACCGGTGATCAATTTTCTTTAGTCAAATTAGGACAAAAAGTTACTGTTCTTGTGGATGACACTTCCGGTAAATCACGTCAGTATGAAGGAACAATTGAATGGATCAGTAATAAGGCAGAATTTACTCCAAAAACAATTCAGACAAAAGATGAAAGAGCCAACCTGGTATACGCGATTAAAATAAGGGTAAAGAATGATGGCACTTTAAAAATTGGAATGTATGGAGAAGTAAAATTATAAACATGCAATCCGTATCAGCAAAAAATCTTACAAAAACTTACGGGGTAAAAAAGAAAGTCGTGGCTGTTGATAACATTTCTTTTTCTGTAAATAATGGAGAAATATTTGGATTGATTGGCCCCGACGGAGCAGGCAAAACAACGGTCTTTCGAATGCTTACTACTTTACTCTTGCCTGATGCCGGAAGCGGTACAGTAGCCGGTTTTGACGTTGCAAAAGATTATCAGCAAATCAGAAGTTCTGTTGGTTATATGCCAGGAAGATTTTCTTTGTATCCTGATCTTACCGTAGAAGAAAATCTAACTTTTTTTGCAACAATTTTTGGAACAACCATTCAACAAAATTATTCATTGATCAGGGAAATTTATGTGCAGCTTGAACCATTTAAAAACAGAAGAGCAGGGAAACTTTCGGGAGGAATGAAACAAAAGCTGGCGTTATGTTGCGCATTAATTCATAAACCAATTGTTCTTTTTTTAGATGAGCCAACAACCGGCGTTGATCCTGTTTCAAGAAAAGAATTTTGGGAAATGCTAAAACGTTTAAAAGCGCAAGGAATTACGATTCTTGTTTCTACGCCATACATGGATGAAGCCGGATTATGTGACAGGATTGCATTAATGCAAAATGGAAAAATTTTAATGCTTGATACGCCTGCAAATATTTCCAATTCTTATCCTGAAAAATTGCTGGCTGTGAAAGCAAATAAAATGTCAACCTTATTAAAATCTCTTTCAGATTTTCCTGCAGTGTTGAATAGTTATGCTTTTGGAGAATATGCACATGCTGTTTTACAAAATGATGAAACCGATATTGAAAACCAGATGAAAAAATATTTAGAACATGAGGGTTTGGCGAATATTGAAATCAAACCAACAAAGGCAACGATTGAAGACAGCTTCATAAAATTATTAAAATAAAAAATGGCAGAAGTAGTTATCGCAACAGAAAAACTTACAAAACGTTTCGGTGATTTCACTGCTGTTGATGAAATTACTTTTAAAGTTTTTAAAGGTGAGATATTTGGTTTTTTAGGAGCGAATGGCGCAGGCAAAACAACCGCAATGCGAATGTTGATCGGCTTATCAATCCCAACATCCGGAAAGGCTACAGTGGCGGGCTTTAATGTGTATCATCAAACCGAAAGCATCAAAAAAAATATTGGTTACATGAGCCAGAAATTTTCTTTGTATGAAGATTTAACGGTAATGGAAAACATTCGATTTTATGCCGGAATATATGGTTTGACAAATGCACAAATCAAAACAAAAAGTGATCAGTTAATTGCCGGGTTGAATTTGGAAAAACAGGCAAAAGAATTAGTGGCTTCGCTGCCATTGGGGTGGAAGCAAAAGCTTTCTTTTTCTGTAGCATTATTACATGAACCCAAAATCGTTTTTTTAGATGAGCCAACGGGCGGTGTTGATCCGCTTACAAGAAGGCAATTTTGGGAATTGATTTATGCTGCATCAGATAAAGGAATTACCATTTTTGTTACCACTCATTATATGGATGAAGCAGAATATTGCAATCGAATTTCAATTATGGTAGATGGAAAAATTAATGCTATGGATTCGCCTGAAAATCTGAAAAAACAATTTAATGCTAATTCAATTGATGAAGTTTTTTATCAATTGGCAAGAAGAGCCATTCGTGCAGAGTGAATATCAGAAGCTCAGCAAAAAAATTTCGGGACATAAATGAAACAATTTATCGCATTTGTAAAGAAAGAATTTTATCACGTTCTGCGTGATAAAAGAACATTGCTCATTCTTTTCGGAATGCCTGTCGCTCAGATTTTGATCTTTGGTTTTGCCTTAACTAATGAAGTGAAAAATGCAAATATTCTGATTGTTGATCAGGCAAAAGATATTTCTTCTCAAAAGATAATAGGAGAAATTTCTGCCAGTCATTATTTTCAAATTGAAAATTCAATTAATGACCCAAAGCAAATTTCACGAGCTTTTCAAAAAGGAATTATTCATCTTGCTATAATTTTTCCGGCCAACTTTAATCAGGATTTAATGCATTTGCATAAAGCGCAAATCCAGGTTATTGCAGATGCTTCTGATCCTAACACGGCAACCGCTTTAACTAATTATGTTTCCGCAATTGTTACAGATTTCCAAGCGGATTTAAATAATCAATTTTCATTGCAAATGCAAATTATTCCGGAAATCAGAATGCTCTACAATCCCCAACTGAAGGGCGCTCCAAACTTTGTGCCCGGTGTGATGGCGCTCGTGTTGTTGTTGGTTTGTGTATTGATGACTGCCATTTCTATTGTAAAAGAAAAAGAAACGGGAACGATGGAAATATTATTGGTCTCTCCTTTCAAACCCGTTTTGGTAATTATCGCAAAAGCAGTTCCTTATTTATTGTTATCGCTGATCAATGTGGTGAGTATTTTATTGCTAAGCGTTTATGTTTTACATGTTCCTGTTAAAGGAAGTGTATTACTTCTTTTAGCAGAAAGCACTTTGTTTATCATCACCTGCCTCACACTTGGAATTTTTATTTCTATCAAAACAAATACCCAGCAAGTCGCCATGTTGGTTTCGCTGATGGGAATGTTGTTGCCTACCGTGCTTTTCAGTGGTTTTATGTTTCCAATAGAAAATATGCCGGTGGCTTTGCAGATTTTTTCAAACATTGTTCCGTCAAAATGGTTTTACATTATTGTAAAATCGATCATGATTAAAGGAGTTGGTTTTTCTGTCATCTGGAAAGAAACACTGGTGCTTATTGGCATCACTTTAATTTTATTTTTTCTCAGCGTCAAAAGTTTTAAAATAAGAATCGCATGAGAACAATAAAATTTTTATTGCAAAAAGAATTTAAACAGATTTTCCGCAATAAATCAATTCTCGTAATGATTATGGTGATGCCGGTGATGCAATTATTGATTTTGCCGCTCGCTGCCAATTATGAAGTGAAGAACATAAATTTATCTGTTGTGGATCACGATCATTCTACTTTTTCCAAACAATTAATTTCTACAATTACTGCTTCCGGATATTTTAAACTGCAATCTTATAATTCCTCTTTTAATGATGCCTTTCATCTGATTGAATCTGATAAAGTGGATTTGATTTTAGAAATTCCGGAAGGATTTGAAAGAGGTCTTGTTCGTGAAAATCGTCAAAAAGTTTTTATTGCAGTAAATGCCATAAATGGAACAAAAGCCAATCTTGGTGGCGCGTACTTATCTCAAATCATCCACAATTACAATGAGACAATTAGGGTGCAATGGCCTTCCGGCGCCACTTTTAATACATCCAATGCTATAGAAATAACTTTTTCAAATTGGTTTAATCCATTTTTGAATTATGATCTTTATATGGTTCCGGGGATTCTTGCGATCCTTGTTACTATGGTTGGTGGATTTTTGACCGCATTAAATATTGTAAAAGAAAAAGAAGTTGGCACGATAGAGCAAATCAATGTAACTCCGATAAAAAAACAATATTTTATTTTAGGAAAATTGATTCCGTTTTGGATTTTGGGAAATGTTGTCTTTACGATTGGTTTAATAATCGCACGACTTGTTTACGGTATTATTCCGCTCGGAAATTTATTGGTTTTATATGGATTTATCTGGTTGTTTCTTTTGGCTGTTCTTGGTTTTGGATTATTGATTTCTACCTATTCAAATACACAACAACAAGCGATGCTGATCATGTTTTTTTTCATGATGATCTTTATTTTGATGGGAGGATTATTCACACCGATTGAAAGTATGCCTGGCTGGGCAAAAATAATTGCCCGATTTAATCCTCTCAGTTATATGATTGATGTAATGCGAATGGTAATTCTGAAAGGAAGCGGATGGAAAGATATTTTCCCGCAATTATGGAAGATTGCTTTGTTTGCAATTGTATTAAATACATGGGCCATTTTGAACTATCGAAAAACTTCCTGAAAGTGTCTTTCTCATTTTCGTTTATGCATGTATGTTATGTAACAGTAAACAAAGAAATAAACTGTTTTCTATTTTTCTTAAAAATAATTTCATTCGTAATCTTACTATCTCACTCACTCGTTAATTTACGATTACGACAGTAAATATATAATTTTAAAAAGAGGCAGAATTGCTCTTGTCCACGGTATCCTGACGGTATATCTTTGTTCCAGAAGTTGATTGATGTTCAACAAACATTAATCGCAAATCCAAATCCATTGAAAAATAAATATTCCTCTAATCCGGGAAAAACCAATAATCCGATATCAGTCAACTTCTTGTTTTTTTTTAAATCCGATAACCTGAGAAAATAACCATATCCAATTGAAAAACCAGGCTGTAAAAAGCCATTAAAATTGTACCTGGAAACTGAAGAACCCTTGAATGAAATTTTTAAAACTTCTGTAAGAAATTGCAGAAGTTTTTTTTATGAAAAAATTTACCTTGAGTTTCCATTTGGAAATAAAACTTTATCTGGCGATTTATTAAATTCTGCAAGAATCTTTCTTATAATTTCAGTACGAATTGTGGCGGCTTTTCTAGGAGGAACAAGATAGGTTACTGCCACTTCCACCCATGTATTTTCATCTATCCGAAAACTAACATATGGATATTCTTTGATCTCCATTTCATTAATCGGCGAATCTTCTACCATTTTTTTTAATTGCGTGATCCTATCAGCCATCTGCGGTCCCAATTCTGAGGAAGTAACTTGTTTGATTATTTTTTCTACAAAATTGAGATCGCTTTCATAAGCCACATGGAAAGGAATTTCGTTCCAGATGAATTTAAAATTTTTGCCACGAATAATTGAAGACTGCGGATTGAAGAACCATTGTATTTGGAAATCTTATCAAACGACCACTGGGCAAGTCGTTGGTGAGATAATCACCTGCAAATTCCCAAAGAGTTGTGTCTACATAACCGATTTCAATTACATCGCCTTTAAACTGATTAATTTCTATTCTGTCGCCGATCCGGTAAGGATTTCTGATGATAATATAAATCCATCCGATGAAGGAAGAAATGGGTGTTTGAAGGGCAAAACCTAAGACCAGAGAAATCAATCCGAGTGAAACTGCTGCTGCATACCAGTTTGAATTGAGGAAAGAAATTATCACCATTGCTACGGCAATAAAGCTGACAAATTTTGTCAGATGGATCAGATTATACCTTGTATATCTTCCCTTTGATCGGTTATGAATTCTAATTTCAATAAATTTTGAGACAATCAAAATCAGCACTCCAAAAAAAACAGCAAGTGAAAGATTTTTAAGTTTCACCCTGTATGTTCCGAACAGATCAAAAATATGAAAACCGAAAAGAAAGTAAAAAACAATGGCGATAACGGCAATCGCAATATAAGTGCCAAGCCAGATAAAAGAACTTTTCTTTTTAATTTTTTCGGCCTTTTCTTCTATATCCTTTTTCTGATCTTTATTGACATCCATATAATGAATATAAATATCAAAGGATTTTACAATAATAAAGCCAAACAAAAACGAACCTTTTTGAAATAAAAAAGGCAACGAAAACGCTGCCTTTTTTAATAAACTGCAAATCTGTAAGCCGGATTTTGTATTCCATTTTCCATGGATGGTTATCATTTATCTTGTTGTTACATTACTGTAACAATCCAGCTGCCTACCCTTCAGCATCGGACGAGCAGCCCTCAAACGCTGATTTACGTGGCATTGCAGTACACAAGGTTTACCCATAATTGCAATTACTTGCAAATATTGTGAGCTCTTACCTCACATTTTCACCCTTATCCGCCAGAGGCGGACGGTAATTTTCTGTGGCACTTTCTTCCTATTTTAATAAACAGGACCGGCTATTAACCGGTGTGTTGCTCTTTACTGTCCGGACTTTCCTTTCTGCTGTGAAAAATCACAGCAGAACGATAACCCGATTTGCAGTAGGACTACAAAGTTATCTATTTTAAAACCGGCTTCTCTGCTAATATTGAAAAAAAATCTCGGTGGCGCCAAAGCCAAAATCATGATGATATTGATTAGCAAATGTTCTTACTTCTTTTTTTGTTTTTAATATTTCATGAATTTCATTGCGCAATTTTCCCGTCCCGATCCCATGAATCACAATAAGATTTGGTTGGCGATGTGCAACGGCAAGCTGATAAAATTTTTCAAAATTTTTTAACTGGATAGTAAGAATTTCAAAGTTGCTCAACCCTTTCCAGTTGTCTGTTAATTTTTCAATATGAAGATCAACAACTGAACGCGCAGGTTCCAGCTTTTGTTTCACGTTTGAAATTTCATACAACTTTCCATCGGAGTTATTGTAATCCGGAATCACTTCTTCAATTTTATCAGGGTAATTTTCAAAAAGAATAAAAGAAAATGTGGGTTCATTTTTCAATCTCATTTCTTCTATCTTTTGAAATAATTGTTTTGCTTTTATTTTAAAAGTTGTTTCAAAATGTGAAACTTTTTTTTTGTTGGGTTGAAGAAGAGAAAAAACAAATTCAAATTTTGGCGCGTCATTCATTTCTTCAAATGGAATATCATGAAGATAAAATTCTTTGAAAGGTAGAACAGTATTGTTTAAATGAAAATCAGCCGAACCTTTAAACTTAATCTGATACAAAAAATCATAAGATTCATCGGTTTGATTGATCAAATAAATTTTAATTTTTTCTACCACATCATCATCAAAAATATCTTTATCAAATACAGGGAGAAAGGAAATCCAAACGCCGGAATGAACATTATATTTTTTAGAAACTTCTTCCTTTTTTAAATTATCGATGTAAACTTTTTCTTTCCTGGGAGCAACAATTTTTTTTGAAGAAAAATTATGAAAATAAGGAAAGTCGATTTGGTCATTATATACAGGAAAGCGAATTCCGTTTACATCCACCAATACCATTTGATCATTAATAATTTCAACTACTTCAGCTTCTTCTTTTGAATGTAAAATTAATACTCTATCGCCCGGCTGATATTTCATTCCTCAAAGATAACCTTCTTTGGTTTTTTAAAAATTCAGGGCATTTTTTGGAACAAGAAACAAAAATTAATGATAGAAAATCGCTCCGCTTGTTCCGTCATTTATTGCCATTATTTTTCCTTTTCTTTTTAATATAAAAATCGCGGTATAGAAAAATGGCTATGATTACCATTATCACAAATGCAATGCTGATGCCTGTAAAAAACATAATCGTTCTTTTAATAACTTTTAAAAAATCAATATTAAAAATCACAATTATATTGCCAGAATGATGATTAAAAGGATAAAATCTAATTCCTGTTTTTCTTATTTTTAAAAATGGGAATCAGCATTGGCACTTTTAAAATATACTCTTCATAAGTTTTCCCAAATTCTTTGATCAGCTTTTTTTCTTCAAAAATAATTCCTGTTAAAACGTAAGCAATCAGCAATACAACTGCGATCAAATTACTAATGGTAGGAAATAAAAAAAATAATCCGCAAACAAATAAAATAGTGCCAAGATATAAAGGATGACGAACGAAACGGTGAATGCCGGTTACTTTTAATTCTATCGGAGGTGTTGCAATAAATATTGATCTGACTCCACTCAACAACATAAAATATTTTTTGATTGAAATAAACATGATTACAAGTCCTGGTAAAACAAGAAATAATGTCGAAAAATATTTTAGAAAAAAGGATTTTATCAAAAAAGGACTATAAAAAGAATATTGAAAAAATAAAAGAAATATTAAGGTGATGGTTGCAAAAACAGAATAAGCAAGCCGATAATATCGAAAATATTTTCCAATCTTTTTTCTGAAAAATTCTTTCACTTGTGTTGATGCAAGAATGCTATGAACTGCATAATAAATGATCCAGAATAATATGAGAAGGAAATAATTCATGACTCATAAATTTATAAACTTTCGAAAACATTTCTGCCATCAACTTTGCACTTTCAATTTTCTTTTTCTTGTCCCTTCTATATTCGGCAAAAAGCCTGTAATAATGCCGATTAGCGGAAGAAAAGAGGTGAGGTGATAAACATGAATAATACTTGTTTTATCCGCAAGGTCTCCCAATAAAGCTGAACCGATTCCGCCCATTCCAAATGCAAATCCAAAAAATAATCCCGAAACCAAACCAATTTTTCCGGGAATTAATTCCTGCGCATAAACTAAGATTGCAGAGAAAGCTGAAGACAAAATCAATCCGATTGGAATCACGAGAATAACAGTCCAGAAAAGATTCGCGTAAGGTAATAATAAGGCAAAAGGAGCAGTGCCTAAAATAGAAAACCAGATCACATATTTTCTTCCAAATCTATCTCCCAAAGGGCCACCAATCAACGTTCCTGCTGCAACAGAAAATAAAAAAACAAATAAATAAATTTGTGAAGTTTGTATGCTCACATGAAATTTATTGATCAGATAAAAGGTAAAATAACTGGTTAAACTGGCCAGGTAAAAATATTTCGAAAAAATTAAAACCAATAAAATAGAAACAGAAAATGCAACCTTTTTTTTAGAAAATGAGGAATGGAATACAGGTGTTTTATGCCGGTGTTTCAATCTCATTTTAACCACGTATCCTTTGTACCAATTTCCTACTTTCGTTAAAACAAAAATTGCAATCAATGCAATCAATGAAAACCATACAATACTTGTCTGTCCATGAGGAACGATGATCCAGGCAGCAAGCAATGGTCCGATAGAACTGCCCAGATTTCCACCCAATTGAAAAATAGATTGCGCCAAACCGGGTTGGATTCCTGCTGCTGCATGCGCCATTCTTGAAGATTCAGGATGAAAAATTGAGGAGCCGATTCCAACCAATGCGACCGATACCAACACAAGATGAAAGTTGTCCGACATGGATAAAACGATCAATCCTAAAAGCGTAAATCCCATTCCGGTTGCAAGTGAATAAGGCTGAGGTTTTCTGTCAGTATATAAGCCTACAAAGGGTTGCAGAAGAGAAGCCGCCATTTGAAAAGTAAAAGTTATAAGACCGATCTGAGCAAATGATAAACTATAATTGCTTTTTAAAATTGGATAAATAGCCGGAATTAAAGATTGAATTGTATCATTTAATAAATGCGAAAAACTGATGGCGAATAATATCGGATAAACCGTTTTTTCAAGTTTGTTTTCTAATGTTACGGAAGCGCTCATTTTTAATTTAAAAAAGCACAAATTTAAACAAGACATACTCATTTAAAAAATCAAATAAAAAAATTAATAACAATGAACAGTAAACGAAGTTTTATTTGCTTTTTCTATTTTCTTTTTTTAGAAATAACGCTTTTCATCTGGCAAGCAAATTGTGGCTTGGATAGCAAAAATATTTTATCATGTATCCACTAAATAATACAAAAGATTTAGATGCTTTATTGGAAGATATTGGTAACCGTCCGATTGTAATGTTGGGCGAGGCATCACATGGAACGCATGAATTTTATACCTGGCGTGCAGCGATTTCGCGAAGATTGATCACAGAGAAAGGTTTTAATTTTATCGCTGTAGAAGGTGACTGGCCTGATTGTTACAAAATAAATCGTTTTATAAAAGGTTATAAAGATGCCGGTGATAATATTGAATATATTCTGAAAAATTTTGATCGCTGGCCAACATGGATGTGGGGAAATTGGGAAATAGCCGGGCTTTCAGAATGGCTTCGCGAGCACAATAATTCCTTAGCCAATGACAAAAAAGTTGGCTTTTATGGATTAGATGTTTACAGCCTCTGGGATTCGATGAAAGCAATGGTACATTACCTGGAAAGTGAAGATCCGCAGGCTGCGCAATCTGTAAAAAAAGCGATTCAATGTTTTGAGCCTTTTAATGAAAATGAACAACAATATGCCCGTTATACTTTAAATGAATCCGGCTGCCGTGACGAAGTTCTGGCTCTTTTAAAAGAGATCAGGATGAAAGCGCAATTTTTGGATGGAGATCGCGAAGCTGGTTTTAATACAGAACAAAATGCATTGATTGCAGTGAATGCTGAAAAATATTATCGTACGATGATCGGCTTTGATAATGAAAGCTGGAATGTTCGCGACAGGCACATGATGGAAACTCTTGACAGGCTTATGAAATTTCATGGAAAGAATGCCAAAGGAATTGTTTGGGAACACAATACACATATAGGTGATGCAAGAGCAACCGATATGAGCCGGGCCGGAATGGTGAACATTGGCGAACTGGCTCGTGAACAATACGGAGAGCAAAACGTTTACCTGGCCGGCTTTGCAAGTTATCAGGGAACTGTGATTGCCGGTGAAGAATGGGGAGCGCCAATGGAGGTAATGGAAGTACCACAAGCAAAAAATGGAAGTATTGAAGCACGGTTGCACAACGAAAGTGATATGAACAGGTATCTTCTTTTTAACGAGGATATAGATGAAGAATATTTGGATAAAATTCCTCATCGGGCGATAGGAGTTGTATATGATCCACGCATGGAAAAATATGGAAATTATGTTCCATCATTGCTTCCGGAAAGATATGATGCGCTGATGTTTATTGATCAGACAAAAGCATTGCATCCATTGCCCTTGCATGTTGACAGAAGGAAAGTTCCTGAAACTTTTCCTTCTGATTTTTAAAATAAAACATTTACAATTATGGAAAGGGATTTGCGAATTGCATTCCTGTAAGCATCTTACTTTTCTCACCTTTTTGCTGGATGAAAACTTTGAATTTATTTCCCATATCGACCAGCAATTTATTGATATGCAAAATAGAATCGCGATTATTTTCTTTATTTTCCATCTCTAATTTTCTTAAATAATTCATCAGTCCAAGAGAACGTAAAAAATTTGATTGAGAAGTAAAACCGCAACTGTTCAAACCAAATTTCTCGCCCCAAAAATTTAAAGCAGAAAAATTTACATGAGCTGTAATGTCCTGCTCCCCTATATTTTGAAAAGGTGCGGTATTGACCTGATGACCTTTATAACAAAGTATCGTTCCTGCATTTCGTTTTGCAGAATATAAATCTTCAGCAGAAAAACCATAATCGATAGTGATCACAAAACCGGAATTTAAATTTTGCGCATTTTCCTTTATCCAATTAATTGCGAGCAGATTTATTTCTGTACAATGATCTTTTGGCAAAACAATTTGTTGCTCAATAAAATAATTTTTTAATTCTTCATCAGCAGGCTTTAAAACTTCAACAAAATCATTTTCATAATCTACAAAAGCTTCCATCAGCTCATCTTTCATGATGACTTTATGTACAGGAAAATTATCCAATAATTCATTCGATAAAATGCAACCATTTATTTCGCCGATTTCATTGATCGAATTATGCCAGCTTACTTTTTCAGGCAATAAATTCTTTTGCCTTTGCTTCATCATTTCTCCTTTTTCGATGATGCAATATTTTAACTCATTATATAAATTACGATTATTTTTCAGGTAATAAAGAATATCAAAACAAAGAGCGCCTGTGCCAGCGCCAAATTCAACAATAGTAAAAGGCTTTTTGCTAAGCAACATCCACATTTCTTCTAATTGCCTTCCAATCATTTCTCCAAACAATGAACTCAAAACCGGACTGGTATAATAATCTCCGTCTACGCCAATTTTGTTTTTTTTAGAATTGTAATAACCGAGCGAAGGATAATAAAGCGCCATCCCCATAAAATCGTGGAAAGAAATTGGTCCTTCGTTTTTAATTTTTATTTTAATGATTTCTTCTAATTGCATTTTGCAGTACGGTAGTTAAAAAAACGTAGCCCTTTTCAGGGCTACCTTTGGTAAGCTTAATTTCTTAATTCCTTTCGACAGTATTACCTGTATCAAGTTATGTGGGTATGATCTCAGCTTTTTACAAACACCCCGTAAGAAAAAGTTTTTACCAAAAATAATTATAGTAATTATCGTGCCACAAATGTTCTCATTTGCTAATTTTTTCTGCTTTTCTTTTCTTTCCCATTTCTGCTGTTTTGAACGCCACTTTCACTCTTTTTTACTTTTTTTTTCCACAACCAATTAACATTTTCTTAGAAAACCATCTTTTTTTATACTTAAAACCCATAAGTACCCAACTTTTTGAAAGTGTGGATAAAAAAGTTTTTTGTTAAAGTGTTTGCAAAGTGGGAAAAAGTGTTATTTTGTGGTAAATATTGAAAATTCTCTAAATAATCAGGTTCATAATGACAAGCTTTATAGGCGAATTCGAAGCTACATTAGACGCAAAAGGGCGGTTTCTTCTTCCGGTTGGTTTCAAAAAACAGTTACCGGAAGGAGCATTAGAACTTTTTGTGATTAACCGGGGCTTTGAAAAATGTCTCAGTTTATATACTGCAGAAAGCTGGGAACCTATATTTTCTGAAATAGGCAAATTGAATGATTTTGATCCAAAAGTAAGGCAATTCAAACGGTATTTTTTAAACGGTGCCACACAGGTTTCGCCGGACAGTGCAGGCAGAATTTTACTGCCAAAAAATCTTACCGAATATGCTTCACTTGAAAAAGATATAGTTCTGGTTTCGGCGATCGACAAAATTGAAATTTGGGATAAGAGTAAATATCAACAGTTCTTTGAAACTTTTTCACCGGAAACATTCAGCGATTTGGCAAAAGAAGTAATGGCAGGTGATAAACCATCAAAACAATAATCCATGCAACAGGCATACCATGTGCCGGTATTATTGAAAGAGGTTATTGATGGGTTGAAAATAATTCCTTCTGGAATTTATGTGGATTGCACTTTTGGAGGTGGCGGTCACAGCAAAAAGATCCTTGAGCAATTAAATGGCGATGGGATGCTGGTCGTTTTTGACCAGGACGAAGACGCCCAGAAAAACGTACCTGATGACCAACGTGTCATTTTTGTTCCACACAATTTCAGGCATCTTCAGCGCTTTCTTCGTTTTCATAAAATTTCCAAAGTAAATGGCATTCTTGCCGATCTCGGCATTTCCAGCCACCAGTTTAATGAAGCAGAAAGAGGTTTTTCAACAAGATTTAATGCGGCATTGGATATGCGGATGAATCAAAATGAAAAAATAACCGCAGCGGATATTGTAAGAAATTATTCAGAAGAAAAACTGCATAAAATTTTTGAACAATATGGCGAAGTGACCAATTCAAAAACACTGGCGAAAACAATTATAGAATTGAGAAAAACACATTTATTAAATGCGATCAGTGAATTTAAAAATGCTGTTTATCCGATTGTAAAAGGAAATCCTGAAAAATATTTTGCGCAGGTCTTCCAGGCATTAAGAATCGAAGTGAATGATGAATTAAATGTGCTTAAAGAAATGCTTTTGCAAACGGTAAATGTTTTGGAAGAAGGAGGAAGAATCGCAGTAATCACATTCCATTCACTGGAAGACAGAATCGTAAAAAATTTTTTTAAGAATGGAAACTTTGAAGAAGAACAATCGAGAGATGTTTTTGGAAATGCAGCGAAAAGGGAACTAAAGATAATTACAAAAAAACCAATTGTTCCTTCAGAAGAAGAAATAAAAAGAAATCCGAGATCAAGAAGTGCGAAGTTGAGAATTGCAGAAAAAATAAAAATTTAAATCAATAGTTCATCAAAAAATGGTGACAGAAGAAAACATAAATGGAGAAAAGATAAGCGCTCCAAAAAAGAAGCGCAGAAAGTTGAAGTATAACAAATGGATTGTGAGTAATATTCCTTTTTATTTTTTTATTTCTGCTATTGCCATTATTTATATCGCCAACGGTCACTATGCTGATAAAACAATGCGCGAAATAAACAATACTGAAAAAAATCTGAAAGAAATGGAGTATGAATTTAAAACGGTGAAACAAGAAGTAATATTCAGAAGTAAAGCAAGTGAACTTGCTAAAGCTGTTGAACCATTGGGGCTGAAACCATTGTTGGCGCCGCCTGTCAGAATTGTTGACACGTTGATTGAAAAGTAAAAAAATCAAATAATTATAAAAGATCAGGGAACAGTAAACGAAGAAATAACATTGATTTTTTAATTATTGAGAACTGATAAATAAGGGAAGGAATTGGATATCAAAAAAGACATATTGTGGCGCGTTCATCTTTGCTTTCTCATCATGATTATGTTGGGAGCAATCATTTTGGGCCGCGCAATTTATATCCAGAAAGTGCAGGGAAAATATTGGAAAAGCATGAGCTATAAACAACATCTTAAATACATTGACATCGACGCTGAACGTGGTAGCATCTACAGCGAAGATGGAAATATGCTCAGCACTTCGATTCCTGTATTTGACATCTACATTGATTTTGGCGCAGATGGTCTTCGTGAAAAAAATGGGAAAAGATTTTATAAAAATCTGGATTCATTAAGCCTTTCTCTTGCTTCTCTTTTCAAAGATGGAAATGCAGCTTATTATAAAAACTTACTGCGAACAGAATACAAAAAAGATTCAAGATATTTTCCTTTAAAAAAGAAAATTTCTTTTGAAGATTACGAGGCTTTAAGAGATTTTCCTTTGGTAAGAGAAGGAAGAAATAAAAGTGGATTTATTATCGATGTAAGAGATAACCGTGTCAATCCTTATGTATTGCTCGCTAATCGTACGATTGGTCTTTCGAGAGGCGATACTAGCAAAAATGTAGGCCTGGAGAGATCTTATGACAGTGTGCTGAAAGGCCAGACAGGACAGCGGTTGATGAGATATATCGCAGGAACTTATGTGCCTGTTGACGGGGCAGAAATAGAACCAGAAAATGGAAAAGATATTGTAACAACTATTGATACTTATATCCAGGATGTGGCAGAAAATGCTTTATTAAAAATGATGAGCGAAAACAGTTCTATTCATGGAAGCTGCATTGTGATGGAAGTGAAAACTGGTAAAATAAAAGCGATCGCCAACCTTGGAAAAAGGCCTGATGGAAGTTATTGGGAAGATTATAATTATGGATTAGGAATGAGAACAGAACCAGGATCAGTTTTTAAAATAGCCACATTAATATCTCTTCTGGAAGATAAATATGTGGACACCGGTTCAATAGTTGATTGTGAGGGAGGAAGAAAAAATTTCTATGGTTTAAATATTACCGACTCACATTTAGGAACAGGAAGAGTTACTGTTAAAGAAGCTTTTGCAATGTCTTCCAATGTCGCATTTGCAAAACTTGCTGATGAATATTATCATAATCAGCCTTCTAAATTTTATCAGCATTTGCATGCATTAAGACTTGATACAACTTCAGGAGTTGATATTGTTGGTGCAGCAAAACCTTTCATTAAAAAGCCTAGCAGCAAACATTGGGCAAAAACCACCATTCCTTTTATGGCGCATGGATATGAAGAACTGGAAACACCTTTGAATTTGCTAATGGTTTATAATGCTGTAGCGAATAATGGAAAAATGATGAAGCCTTATCTCGTCAATTCTGTCAATGAGATGGGTGAAGAAATTCAAACTTTTAAACCAAAGGTTTTGGTGGATAAAATTTGCAGTGATGAAACTCTTGGAAAATTAAAAGGCTGTTTGATGGCAGTCGTACAAAGCAAAGAAGGAACTGCCCATGCTCTTGAAACTAATGTTTATGAGTTTGCAGGAAAAACGGGAACAGCAGTATCAGCAATGGACAATCGCGGATACAATAAAGGTTCAAAGATTTATCAATCTGCATTCATGGGATATTTTCCTGTTAATAATCCTGAATATACCATTGGAATTGTAATTCAAAACAGTAGTGAATCAAAACATGTTTATGGAGCTTCTGTATCAGGGCCGGTTTTCAGAGACGTAGCCGATAAGTTATACGCATTAAGAGTTTCAGATAAATCATTTGATCCTAATTCTATTTCAAATGACAACGACATCTATAAGTTTTATGGATTGAAAAAAGATGTCAATAAAATTTTCGATGTATTTAAATTCCAGAAAACCGATTCTGCAACTTCAGGTTCATGGCGAAGCACAGTTTTACAGGATGGAAAAGCAAAATTATTAGCAGATAATATTTCAATATCTGCACATAAAATTCCCGATGTAACAGGTATGGGATTAAAAGATGCAGTGTATCTATTAGAAAATATGGGACTAAAAGTTGCGGCTTCAGGAAAAGGAAAAGTGATCTATCAATCATTGGCGCAAAATTCAGATTTTAATAAAGGGCAGTTAATAAAATTACAATTGAATTAATGGCATCATTGCAACAAATATTGTATAAAGTAAATATTCATTCTGTGGTTGGTTCTACAGCGATAGAAATAAATGATTTACAGATTGATTCACGAAAAGTATCGCCAGGTGCATGTTTCATTGCAATTGAAGGTACTGTTTCAAATGGTCATGATTTTATAGATACTGCAATAGGAAAGGGTGCAGTTGCCATTGTTTGTGAAAAAATCCCTGAAATTATTAATGAAAAAATTCATTATACAGTAGTTGATAATAGTGCAAAAGCAGCAGCCATTATGGCTCATAATTTTTATGGGCGTGTTTCAGAAAAAATAAAGCTGGTAGGTGTTACAGGAACAAATGGAAAAACAACAATCGCAACTTTATTGTTCAAATTATTTTCTTCTCTTGGTTACCACTGCGGCTTAATAAGCACTGTTCAAAATCAAATTGGAAATGAAGCATTGCCTTCTACACATACAACACCGGATGCAATAAGTCTGAATCAGCTCTTGGCAAAAATGTATGAACAAGGATGCGCATATGTTTTTATGGAAGTAAGTTCTCATGCAATACACCAGCACCGGGTAGATGATCTGCAATTTGCTGGAGGAATTTTTAGCAACATTACACATGATCATCTCGATTATCACAAAACGTTTGACGAATATATCCGTGTAAAAAAATCTTTTTTTGACTCATTGCCATCGACAGCTTTCGCATTAAGCAATGCTGATGATAAGCGCGGCAACATTATGCTTCAGAATACAAAAGCAAAAAAATATTTGTATAGTCTCAAAACGATGGCAGATTTTAAAGGACGGATTATTGATGATTCGCTTTTAGGATTGGAACTTATGATCAATGATGTGGAAGTGCATTTCAGATTGATAGGAACTTTCAATGCATATAACTTATTAGCAGTTTATGGAGCTGCGATTTGTTTAGGAGAAGATAAAGAAAATGTTTTAAAGGTTTTAAGTAACACATCCGGTGCAGAAGGAAGATTTGATTATATCGTTTCTGTCAAAGAAAAAATTGTTGGCATTGTAGATTATGCACATACTCCTGATGCATTACTGAATGTATTAGCAACTATAAGAAATTTAAGAAAGGGACAGGAAAGTATTATAACAGTTGTGGGGTGTGGTGGCAATCGGGATAAAACAAAACGACCAGAAATGGCGGAAGTTGCATGCGAGTATAGTGACAGAATAATTTTTACTTCTGATAATCCACGTAATGAAGGTCCTGAACAAATTATTCGCGAAATGGAAACAGGTGTACCTGTTACGGCAAGGAAAAAATGTATCTCGATTACTGACAGAAGAGAAGCCATTAAAACGGCGGTAACACTTGCGAGGAAAGAAGATATTATCCTGATAGCAGGAAAAGGACATGAAAAATATCAGGAAATAAAAGGAGTAAAAAATCATTTTGATGACAAAGAAGTTTTAGTTGAAATGTTTCAATTAATGGATAAATAAAAAATGAATTAAAGAATGCTATATCAACTATTTGAATGGTTTGCTAAAAATGGAATCAAATTCCCCGGAAGCGGATTGGTCCATTTTATCACTTTCAGAGTGTTGATATCTGTATTGCTTTCTCTGATCATTACAATGATTTATGGAAAAAAATTAATTCGCATTTTAAAGAAAAAACAAATTGGGGAATCAGTAAGAGAACTTGGATTAGCAGGTGAGCAAATGAAAAGCGGAACTCCAACAATGGGAGGAATTATCATTCTTCTTGCGATTTTAATTCCTACTTTATTATTTGCAGATCTGCACAAAGTTTATGTAAGACTGATGTTGTTATGCACAATCTGGTTGGGCATTATAGGTTTTGTGGATGATTATTTGAAAATAAAAGCAAAACGGATTTCAAAAGAAAAAGGCATCCCTTACAAAAAAACAAATGCTGATGGACTTGCAGGAAAATTTAAAATTTTTGGACAAATAATTCTGGGAATTGTTATCGGCGCAACACTTTATTTTAATCCAAGTGTGGTAGTGAAACGTGAGATCATGGGATCAAAATCCGGTAACACTGTTGTTCAGCGTGGGGAACATAAAGTGGGAGAAGATACAGTTGTTGCCAATGGAGAAGTTCATCGTTTTGTAACAGTTAAAACACCGATCACAACAATACCTTTTGTAAAAACACATGAGTTTAATTATGCAAGATTATTGCCGGCAAGCTTGGAAGATTACACATACATCTTGTATATCATTATTGTAATTTTTATTGTGACAGCGGTTTCAAACGGGGCAAATATTACAGATGGATTAGATGGCCTGGCAACAGGTGTGAGTGCGATAATCGGATTGGGCCTTGGAGTTTTTGTTTTTGTAAGTGGTGACGTTCGGATTGCAGAATACCTTAACATCATGTACATCCCGAATCTTAGTGAATTAGCCATTTTTATTGCTGCATTTGTTGGAGCGTGTGTTGGCTTCTTGTGGTACAATGCTTATCCTGCACAGGTTTTCATGGGAGATACAGGAAGCTTGGCACTTGGCGGCATCATTGCATCGCTTGCTATTATTGTTCGCAAAGAATTATTGATACCGATTTTTTGTTTTGTTTTTCTGATAGAAAATTTAAGCGTGATGATACAGGTTTCTTATTTCAAATACACAAAGAAAAAGTATGGAGAAGGAAGGCGTGTATTTTTGATGAGTCCTTTACATCATCACTACCAAAAGTTGGGTTACCATGAAAGCAAGATTGCAGTAAGGTTTTGGGTGATAACAATTTTGACGATGGTTCTTGCAGTAGTTACTTTAAAATTGAGATGAACTTTCGAAAAGAAAATAGTTGTGTGGAAGATTAATAAGAACTAGAAATTAATAAGGATTTGTCTTTATGAAAACCAATTTTTAAGATTAAAAAAAAGAAGCGGACTGAGGTGGCTAGAAGTTATTCGGATTTGTCTTTATGAAAACGATTTTTTTTAAGATTAGAGAAGTGTCAACCAATTCCAATACCTGTGATTAGCTTTTCTGACCTGTTAAATTCATACCGTTGAAGAACCAATTTTTTTTTTGATTTTAGGAAATCAAGCGGAAGAGGAATGGAAAACAAACTAGTAATTCTCGGAGGCGGCGAAAGCGGCATTGGTGCTGCGTTGCTGGCAAAACAAAGTGGCTTTGATGTTTTTGTAAGTGACGGCGGACCAATAAAGGAGGCTTTTAAAAATGAGTTGCTTTCTCATGCAATAGATTTTGAAGAAGGCATGCATTCAAAAGAAACAATCTTGAATGCTTCACTGATTATAAAAAGCCCTGGCATTCCTGAGAAAAATGAAATGGTAAAAGAGATCACGAAAAAAGGGATTGAAATAATAAGCGAAATAGAATTTGCTTATTGGTTCAAAGGAGACAGTAAAATAATAGGAATCACAGGTAGCAACGGAAAGACAACAACGACAGCATTGATCTATCATATCTGTGAAACAGCCGGACTCGATTGTGCATTGGTAGGGAACATTGGTTTTTCATTTGCGAAACAAGTGGCAACAGATCCGAAAAAATTGTATATAGTAGAAATAAGTTCTTTTCAATTAGATGACATAAAAACTTTCAGACCTGATGTGGCGATTTTGACAAATATCACTGAGGATCATTTAGACCGATATGAATACAATTTTGAAAACTATATAAAAAGCAAATTTAGGATCATAGAAAATCAAACAGAAGAAGATGTTTTTATTTATAACGACGATGATGAAGTAACAAAAAAATATTTAAATAAATTTTTAAACAAGTCTAACCCAGTACCAATTAGTATGAACCACGAACTACCAGAAGGAGCTTACATCGTAAATGCGGAAATGCATTTAAAATGGAAAAATGAAGAGATGCAAATGAATGTAGAAGATTTTGCGGTAAAAGGAAAGCATAATCAATATAACACAATGGCAGCAGGTGTTTCAGCCTCTGTAATGGGAATCAGGAAAGAGAAGATCAGGGATGCAATTCAAACTTTTAAAAGCCTTGAACATCGAATGTCAACAGTTGCAACAATCCGTGGAGTGGAATTTATAAATGACAGTAAAGCAACAAATGTAAACAGTACATGGTATGCATTGGAATCAATGACAAAACCTGTGATTCTTATTCTTGGTGGTGTTGATAAAGGAAACGATTATTCTTTTATAAAAGAACTGGTGAAGGAAAAAGTGAAAGCAATTGTTTGCATGGGAGTTGATAACACAAAAATTCATGAAGCATTTGGAAACGATGTGCAGCTGATGGTAAACACGCAAAGTGCTAAAGATGCCGTTCAATCCGCATTTCATTTTGCCGACAAAGGTGATGTGGTTCTATTATCTCCTGCATGTGCAAGCTTCGATCTTTTTAAAAATTATGAAGATCGCGGTATTCAATTTATTGAAGCAGTAAAAGATTTATAAAAACTAATGTTCGAACCAAAGCAAATATTATCTGATTCAATTTCTCCTTCTTACAAGGTTACGGGTAATCTTTTCAATCGCACGAAAGGTGATAAAGTTATCTGGGCAATTGTGATCTTGCTGACCATGGTTAGCATTCTTGTTGTCTATAGCAGCATCGGTTCTCTTGCATACAGGATGAATAAATCAACCGAAAGTTATTTGTTTCGCCAGGTTGGTTATATCTGTCTGGGAGTATTGATCATTTATTTTGCGCACAGGGTAAATTATAGCATTTATTCACGTGTTGCTTCAATTCTGTTTATCATATCAATTCCTCTTTTACTTTACACATTAAAATATGGAAGTCATATAAACGATGCAAGTCGTTGGATAAAATTACCTGTGATCAACCTCACTTTTCAAACATCAGATCTTGCGAAACTGGCGCTGTTCATGTATTTGAGCCGCTTGCTAAGCCGTCGTCAAAATGTAATTAAAGATTTTAAAAAAGGATTTGTTCCCCTAATTATTCCGGTTGCGATCATTTGCTTATTGATTGCTCCTGCAAATCTTTCTACCTCCTTGTTAATAGGTGGTACAGCTTTGATGCTGATGTTTATTGGCAGAGTGAGAGCCCGTCATATTCTAATGGTTGTGGGAGCAGCATTAATTCCAATTTTGATTTTGGTTTCTGTGGCTACGCATTATTACAACCAGGAAGAGCACGAGTCGAAAGACCTTCCTGCTGTATTGTCTATCGGGCGTATTCCAACATGGGTAAAGCGTGTGCAGGATTTTATGTATGCAGATAAAGCGGATGCATCTTACCAGATCCAACAGGCAAAAATTGCTATTGCAACTGGGGGAATTTTTGGAAAAGGACCAGGAAAAAGTGAACAAAGAAATTTTTTACCGCATCCTTACAGCGATTTTATTTATGCCATAATTATTGAAGAATATGGACTTGCTGGAGGAACAATTATTTTGCTCATCTATCTTCTTTTTTTGTTTAGAAGTATCAGGCTTTTTCAAAGATGTCCTTATGCGTTCGGTGCTTTCCTTGCAGTTGCTTTGAGTTTTACTTTGGTGATTCAGGCGCTTGTAAACATGGCGGTAAACGTAAATCTCTTTCCAACGACAGGAGTGACATTGCCCTTGGTTAGTATGGGAGGAAGCAGTCTTTTATTTACCTGTTTTTCAATAGGAATTATTTTAAGTGTGGCGCGAAACGTAGAGCAGGCCGAAGGTAGAAGCGCTGAGCTGGCAACACAACAAACAGAAGAAACAGTTGAAACAAACGAAGAAGAAGCATAAAATAGAAAAATAAAAATGAACTTATTTGTTTGTTTACTCAAGAAGAAGTAGTTAGAAAAAAGAAAACATCGATATTGAAAATATGACAGGAAAAAATTCAAATATGAAAATCATCATAGCCGGTGGTGGCACGGGTGGACATATTTTTCCTGCGTTAGCAATTGCAAATGCATTAAAATCTAAAATTCCTTCGATGGAAATTTTATTTGTAGGTGCAAAAGGCAAAATGGAAATGGAAAAAATTCCTGCTGCAGGATATCAAATCATTGGAATTGATATAGCAGGATACAACAGAAGTTCTTTGATTAAAAATATTTCACTTCCTGTAAAGTTGGTACAAAGTTTTTTCCAGGTTAGAAAAATTTTAAAAGATTTTAAACCTGACGCGGTGATTGGTGTTGGAGGATATTCAAGTTTTCCGGTTTTAAGATCAGCTCAAAACATGAAAATCCCAACATTCATTCATGAAAGCAATTCTTTTCCCGGAAAAAGTAATATTCTGCTTGGAAAAAGAGCCACAGAAATTTTTGTGCCTTCTGCCGGAATGGAAAAATATTTTCCTGCTAAAAAAATATTATTAACAGGTAACCCTATCCGAAAAGCATTTTTGGAAAAAATTCCGAAAGCAGATGCTCTGGAATTTTTTGGATTGAGTCCTGAAATGAAAACCGTTTTTGTAATGGGTGGAAGCCTTGGTGCAAAAAGCATTAATGAAACGATTGAAGCAAACATTGATGTTTTCAAAAACAATCATCTTCAGCTCATTTGGCAAACAGGAAAAAATTACGCTGCTAATGCAGCTAAAGTTGAAGAAGAAAGAATGAATGTCTGGACTAATGCTTTTATTGATAAAATGGAAAATGCTTACGCTGCAGCAGATGTAGTGGTAGCAAGGTCTGGGGCTATGACTGTTGCAGAAATGTGTGTTACAGGAAAGCCGGCGATTTTTGTTCCGTTTCCTTTTGCAGCAGAAGATCATCAAACGGCAAATGCGATGGAACTCGTAAATAAAAAAGCGGCATTAATAGTTCCGGATGCGGAAGTGAAAACAAGACTCATTCCGGATCTTTTGGAACTTATCAATCGCGAGGCATTAATGAAAGAACTGTCTGAAAATATTTTGAAACTCAGCAATACAAATGCTGATAAAATAATAGCGGATGAAATTTTGAAAAAATTAAAAAAAAATTCAATTAAGAATTAAAAATTAATGAAGGATTATAATACCATATCGAGAATTTATTTTATCGGAATTGGCGGCATTGGCATGAGTGCTCTTGCAAGGTATTTTCTTCATAAAAATGTGATCGTAAGTGGTTATGATAAGACTTCTACCCCACTTACACAGCAAATGGAATCAGAAGGAATTTCAATTCATTATGAAGACGATGTTTCATTGCTTGATAAAGATGCAGATGTTGTTGTTTACACACCCGCTATACCTTCAGATCATAAAGAGCTGAACTATTATAAAGACAATCATTACGAATTAGCAAAACGAAGTGATGTTCTTCAGCAAATTACAAAGTCTACTTATAATATTTGTGTGGCCGGAACTCATGGAAAAACAACAGTAAGCACAATGATCGCACACATCCTGCGGGATTCAGGATTTGGCTGTAATGCTTTCCTTGGGGGGATTTCAGTAAATTATGAAACAAATTTCTGGAGCAGCGATAATAACGTCTCTGTAGTAGAAGCAGATGAATATGACAGAAGCTTTTTAAAGTTATCTCCAAATATCGCGCTGATTACAGCAATGGATGCTGATCACCTTGACATTTATGGAACGAAAGAAAAAATGGAAGAAGCATTTGTTGAATTTGCTAATCAATTAAACCCAGATGGACTTTTATTAACAAGATATGGTTTGCCGCAAAAATATTTCATTGTGTCTATGCATCTCCGCTATAGTCTTCAAAATGATGCAGCAGATGCATATGCATGCAACATCATCATGAAAGACGGAGGTTATGAATTTGATATAAAAAATGGAGTAACAGAAATTACGAATATCAAATTGAATATGGGTGGCATGCATAATGTTGAAAACGCAATTGCAGCAATAGTTGTAGCAGATTATTTAAAAGTTGGACCACAAAGAATTAAAGATGCTGTAGAATCATTTAAAGGAGTAAAAAGAAGATTTGAATACATCATCAGTCCTGAGGAAGCACGTAAACAAAGAAATAATGTTGTTTTTATCGATGATTATGCGCATCATCCGCAGGAATTAAGTGCATTGATAAAAGGAGCAAAAAGTTTATTCAGTAATAGAAAATGCACTGTCATCTTTCAGCCGCATCTTTTTTCGCGAACAAAAGATTTTGCAAAAGAATTTGCTGAAAGCCTTGATACGGCCGATAGAATTTTACTTCTTCCGATTTACCCGGCAAGAGAAAAACCAGTTGAGGGCGTTACAAGCGAATTGATTTTGAAAGAAATGAAAAATGAAAATGCAGCGATCATTTCAAAAGAAGGCTTGTTAGAATACGTGGGAAATGATTATCTGAAATCAGTTGCAGAAAGCAGCTTTGGTGAGTTATTAATTACTGCCGGAGCTGGTGATATTGATAAGCTTGTTCAACCAATTAAAGAAATATTAGAGAGCACTTTTTAAATGTCAACAACCAACAAATACACTTTCAAAAAAATCCTTGTGATCTCAGTATGGGTATTACTGGCATCCGGGCTTGTGGTATTATTGGTTGCGGCAATTTCGAAAAAAAATAATGCGCGTTTGTCTGAAGTTCAAATCAATATTTCAGGGGTACAGAATAATTATTTTATCAGCGAAAAAGATGTGCTTAACATTTTGCAAAAAGTACACAGGCGGAAACTTGATCAATCATCGATTGGTTCACTTGATCTTACGACAATGGAGAGCGCGCTGGAAAAAAATGATTGGATAAAAAAAGCCGAAATGTTTGTTGATAATAAAAATGTATTGCAAATAAAAATTAAAGAACGTGAACCTATAGCAAGAATTTTTACTGTTTCTGGTGTTTCATTTTATATAGATAGTTCTTTAACCATGCTTCCATTGAGTGATAAGTTTTCTGCGCGTCTTCCAGTTTTTACCAGTTTTCCAACTGATGTAAAAGTATTGAAAAAACAGGATAGTGTTCTTTTAAATGAATTAAAAGTTTTGAGCGAATATATTAATGCTCATCCTTTCTGGATGGCACAGATAGATCAGATAGACATCACGCAAGCAGCGACTTTTGAGATGATACCGAAGTTAGGAAACCAGGTAATTCGATTTGGAAGTGCAGATAATTGTGGAGAGAAATTTAACAAGCTTCTTGCGTTTTACCAGAAGGTTCAAACCAAACTTGGATGGAATAAGTATTCTGTTGTAGATGTTCAATTTAAAGACCAGGTGATTGGTGTAAACAGAAATGCTGCGGAGGTAAAATCAGATTCTTTGCGTTCTGTTCTCATCATGAAAACCCTTATCGCTGAAGCAAAAAGAAATTCAAATGATTCAACTAAAATACAATTACCAACACCAATCGAAAATAATAATGACAATAATGATAACATAAATAATTCGCCCGTTTTAAACGTACCAACCCCAAAAACAGATGAAAATAAAATCCCAGTCAAACCCTCTGAAACCAAAGTTAGTGCTGTGGCCCCTATCCAAGATCATGAAAAACCTTTATTTAAAAAACAACTCTCAACCGGGAGCAAATCGGTAATCAGACATCCATCATCTAATGAAAGACCACATCCTACCCCTGCAAAAAAAGCAGCGGTAAAAAAAGAAGTTGAAAAACCAAATGAACAAACGAATCCGGTACCTAAGGCAGTAATGCCACCGAAAAGCGATTATTAAAATAAAAAAATTGGAAAAAAACAACAAGTAGTAACACACATTTTCAAAATTATTAGCAGCCGCTGCCGATAATTTTTGAAGAAAAAACAAAACTAAAATATGAACAACGAACAACCCATTATCGTAGGGCTCGACATTGGTACTACCAAGATCGCTGCCATTGCCGGAAGGAAAAATGAATTCGGCAAACTCGAAATCCTTGGCTTTGGGCGCGCCAACAGCAACGGTGTTCAGCACGGCATGGTGTTGAACATTGACCAAACGATCAAAGCCATTCAAACCGCTTTGGAAAACTGCTACGCAAGCAATCCAAATTTACCGATCACAGAAGTGTATGTCGGTATCGCGGGGCATCATATCAAAAGCCTGCAAACCCGGGGTGACATTGTAAGACAGAACACCGAGGAAGAAATTATGCAATCTGAAATTGATCAATTGGTTAATGATCAATATAAAACTTATATTCCTGCGGGTGACCAGATTATTGATGTAATTCCACAGGAATTTACCGTTGATAATTTTCAAAATATCCCTGACCCAATTGGCTATAGCGGAGTAAAAGTTGGTGCTAATTTTCATATTATAACCGGTGATAAAAACGCGATCAGGAATATTAACCGAAGTGTTGAAAAAGCAGGATTAAAAATTAAAGACCTGGTGCTTCAACCTCTTGCCTCTGCAGCCGCAGTTATGTGCGATCACGATCTGGAAGCCGGTGTAGCTATTGTTGATATTGGTGGTGGCACTACCGACCTCGCCGTTTTCTATGAAGGAATTTTAAAACATACTGCGGTAATTCCTTTTGGTGGCGAAAATATCACCAATGATATCAAAACGGGTTTAGGTGTTTTAAAAACTCAGGCCGAACAAATGAAAGTACAATTTGGAAGCGCGCTTGCTGATGAGGCAAAAGCAAATACTTTTATTACAATTCCGGGGTTGAGAGGAATGGCAGCAAAAGAGATCAGCGTAAAAAATCTTGCGGCCATCATCCAGGCACGTATGAGCGAAATAATGGATTTTGTTTCCTATCATTTGAAGCAGGTTGGGCTCGACAACAGAATGCTGAATGGAGGTGTAGTGCTTACTGGTGGTGGCTCACAGCTGAAGCACCTGATTCAGCTTACAGAATATGTAACAGGTTTGAATGCACGCATCGGTTATCCAAATGAACATCTTGCATCCGGACATATTGAAGAATTAGCAAAGCCAATGTATTCAACTTGTCTTGGCCTGATCTTAAAAGGATACAATGATTATGAAAATAAGCGTAAACAATTTGAACAGCAATTTTCAAAAATTAATATTCCTGAAGGGCTGCAACAGGCATGCATAGACGAAAATGAATCAGTAGTAACAGCGGAAAGAGTGAATGTAGTAAAGCCACGAAAAACATTAAAAAGTTTTTTGGACTCCTGCAAAATAGGATTGATCGAAATGTTTAAAGATGAAGGAGATTCAGAATTATAAAGCAAAGCAAACACAGGAATTAAACCATTCAAAAAATTAACACCATAAAAAAAATTCTTTTGTTTTTCCCAACAAAAATTAAAAGAACAATTACTAACCCAACAAAAATTACCCTTCGGGGAAAGGAGGAACCTTACTATGATTCAATTTGATTTGCCAAAAGAACAATCATCTATTCTAAAAGTGATCGGAATTGGTGGTGGTGGAAGCAACGCTGTAAACCATATGTTCAGCCAAAATATTGACGGAGTAAATTTCATTATCTGTAATACAGATGCACAGGCAATTACGACAAGTAAGGTGCCAAATAAAGTACAACTTGGGCCACATTTAACTCAAGGACTTGGCGCCGGCGCTAATCCTCAGATTGGTCGTGAAGCGACAGAGGAAAGCCTGGAAGAAATAAAAAAGATTCTGGAAGTTAACACAAAGATGGCTTTCATTACAGCAGGAATGGGTGGCGGAACCGGAACCGGTGGTGCTCCGATCATTGCAAAAATTTGTAAAGATCTTGGTATTCTGACTGTTGGGATAGTAACAACGCCATTTGCCTATGAAGGTAAAAAAAGAATTGCGCAAGCTGAAGAAGGAATTAATAAATTGAAGGATCATGTGGATACACTTTTAGTGATCAGCAATGATAAACTGCGCCATCAGTTTGGAAATTTAACAATGAAAGCGGCCTTTGCCAAAGCAGATAATGTTTTGGCTACTGCCGCAAAATGTATTACTGATGTCATCAACAGTACAGGTCAAATCAATGTTGATTTTGCAGACGTATGTACAGTTATGAGAAGTGGTGGTGTAGCGATTCTTGGAAGTGCAGAATGTGAAGGTGAAAACCGCGCGCAGAAAGCAATTGAAGCAGCACTTAATTCTCCTTTGTTAAACGATAATGATATTCGGGGAGCAAAATGGATTCTTATTAATATCAATTCTGCAGAAGGAGATGCGGAATTTACAATGGATGAGGTGGAAACTATTCAGAATCATTTGCTGGGCCAGGCAGGTGAAGATTCAGATGTAATTCTTGGACTCGGATACGATAATTCGCTTGGAAAGAAAATTGGTATAACGCTTATTGCAACCGGATTTGAGCACAAAGAACCTTTTGATAAAAAGGAAGAGCCAGCTGTCGAAACAAAAAAAGAAAATGAAAAAGTTGTAGTGGTTTTACAGGAAGAAAAAAAGAAACCCAGTCAACCTCTTTTTCTTTTTGATGAAAAAAATGAGACATTGGTTCATAAAGATGAATTGGTTAATGAGAAAAAGATTGAAGAAAGAAATTCAATAGAAGGAAAAAACTTTAGAACCGTAAAAGAAGAAGACGTATTTTTTTCATTAAACAAAAAGGATGAAAATTTAGAAAATCTTGCGCCAAAAATCGTAGAAATACCACAACCAGAAATCGTAAATTACGCAAATTGGAATGAGAAAATTACTGTTGATAAATCTTCTGAAAATATTGTTCGTTTCGAGTTATCTTCGGATTACAATCCAATTCCCCCGAAGGCTAACTTGCTGCAGCAGAATGACGCTGAAATAATTAATCAAACGAAACAAACAGAAATTAATAAAGAGGCTAGCACCGCCCCAACGTCAGGCGGATATTTGTCGAAGCCAAAGCATATCTATGCTGAGGAAAAAACAAAACCTGAATCCGAAACTATGGACAAACTCGCCCCTTTGTCAATTTCCATACAGGAAGACGAGCCTGTGGAAGAAATGAAATTGGTGGTGAAAAACTCCATCGAAGCGGTGGAGGAAAGCCAGGAAAAGAAAGTACACCAAACGATGCCCATCATGATGTCAACTGTTGAGGAACCGCCGATGGTGGACGAAGCAGAAGAACTAAAGCGCCGGGCTATGGATCGCATTGCGAAGTTGAGGAATCTTTCCTTTAATGTTAACGCTGCGGATCCTAACAATGAGTTTGAGTCTGTTCCAGCATACCTCCGCCGCAATATGGAATTACATAATTCCATTGCCGATGTAGAAAGTTTTTATAGCAACTATACTGTAAGGTCTGATGAAAATAATAAAGCCGAAATCAGTACCATTAATTCTTTTTTAGATGGTAAAAAACCTGATTAAAAAAGTTGAAAGTTCTTGTTGTGTGTGTACTATGTAATGTTTACTGTACCCCGGAGACTGAAAAAGTTAGCCGGGGTTTTTGTTTCAAATTGCAACAAATATTAATTAGTCGGTCCTCAAATATGAGATAAAAATAATGGTAGTGCAAGGTGTTGTTAATAAGTACTAATAGAAAGATTGCAGGAAAAGGATAAATTGTCTTTAAAAACTTGCAGATTTTTTATGTACAAAAAGCAAATTCCAACACCTCAAACGAGCATGTTTTCGTCATTGCTTGATATTATCGATCAGCATCATCCATTGGTAATGCTATCTGAAAAGATTCGATGGCAAAGATTTGAGGAATTATTTTCCAAACATTACAGTCCCCGAATGGGTAAGCCGGCAAAGCCGATTCGGCTGATGGTATCACTTTTAATCTTGAAACAACTGCGCAATCTTAGCGATGAAAATATTGTAGAGCACTGGTCAGAGAACCTGTACTTTCAATACTTTAGTGGTCAGCAGTTTTTTATGCCCAAAGTTCCATGCAGTTCAACAGAGTTGGTAGAGTTCAGGAAACGCATTGGGACAGAGGGAATCGAAGAGATATTTAAGGAAAGTATTTATATCAATGACAAAGATGCTAACGATGATATCTTAACGGTAGATACAACGGTGCAGGGGAAAAATATCACCTATCCTACCGATAGCAAACTGCATCAGCGCATTATTAAGAAATGTGTCGGTATTGCCAGGGCAGAGAATATTGAGCTTCGGCACAACGAAAAAGGCATAGTCGCAGAGCAGCAATAGAACCAGTGATCAGTCATTTAAAATTTGATTACCGGTTAATCAGAAATTTTTTAAAAAGGTACCCAGGGAGATAGCATAAATCTTCTTTTAAGTGCAGCGGCTTTTAACTTCAAACGAGTCATGACCCTCTGGCGTACAGAGGCACTTTTACGCTGGAAACTTATTTACAGCTTGCTGATAAATACTTACAGGAAATTTTTTGCCTTAAACGCGAAAATGAGTTTTTGAGGGTCGACTAATTAAACTACTACTTTCGTTTTGTTTGGCATATGCAGTTATGTTGTAAAGAAAAGTACAATTATTGTATTTTCTTGTTTACCGCCATTTGAAATAAAGTTCAAAAATAAAACGGCCTGAATGTAATCTTATTCTTCTTAAGTTCTAACACAGGAGTTGGTATCCGGAAAATATTTATCCACGATGGAAATTGTATCGTTGCTGGTTTGTAAAAGCACCACCTATTCCAAAAAACATTTTTCTGTTTCGCTCAAATGATGGAATACTTTTTCCATTTACTTCTTTAGGATTAATAACTGCTCCAGTCATTCCATCTGCTTAAAGATACACTTTTCCAGTTTTTCGACTTGCCTTAGATCATTTCCGGGTTGATATTTATACAACATTCATTACCGCCCACAAGGCAACCACAGAAATGATCATCCATAAAATAATTCCTTGCACCAATGGTTTGAATCCTACAGATTTTAGAACTGATCTTGATAAACCGGCACCAATAAGAAACAATGTTATTGTTAATCCGATTTTTGCAACATCAACAATTTCATTTGAAACGATATGGATTGCAGGAAAATAAGTGTTTATGATCATTGCCAAAATAAATAATCCAATGAAATAAGGAATTTTAATTTTCTTTTTGTCACTCTTAAAAAATATAGCTGTTAATAATGCGACCGGAATGATCCACAATGCTCGCGCGAGTTTCACAGTTGTAGCTACCTGTAATGCTTCTGCTCCATATTTATTCGCAGCTCCTACAACAGAACTTGTATCATGAATAGCGATAGCACTCCACAAACCAAATTGCATTTGAGACAAATGAAGCAGATGACCAATAAAAGGAAAAAGAAATAAGGCGATTGAATTTAAAATGAAAATGGTTCCCAACGCGACAGACATTTGTTTTTCTTTTGCCTTTATCAAAGGACTGATTGCCGCAATAGCGCTGCCACCGCAGATTGCAGTGCCGCATGAGATAAGATGAGATGTTTTCTTTTCTATTTTTAAAAATTTCCCAAGCAACAGCCCTAAAGAAAGCGTTCCGATAATGGAAGCAATTGTAAAAATAATTCCTTCCCTGCCCGCATAAACAGCGCTTTGTACATTCATTCCAAAGCCAAGACCAACCACAGAAAGTTTCAACAAAAAAGAAGTTGCTTTATGATTCAAATGCAAAAATGGATGTCCGATAAATTGTGCTATTGCAAAACCAATCAATAAAGCAATTGGTGGGGTTACAAAAGAAGTAAAGCAAAAAATTAATGCAATTATAAAAATGATTTCTCTTGTTGTAATATTTTTATCTAATAGATTTCTGAATTTTTCCTGTGCAGGAGCAAATATGTTTGTTTCCATTTCTGATGCGAATTTTTTTGATCATCATTGAATAGTTTCAATGATGAATGCAAATTTCATCAGCAAATGCAAAGGAGAGAAATTGCTAAAAGTGATACGCGATTACCTGAAGTTATGATGAGACGCAAATTTCATAAACAATTCAGGAAGTGCGGCAGATTGTCCATGCAATTGAATGAAATAGAAATAGCGTTCAATATTCATTCCTTTCACATCAACAATATAGAGATCATTTGTTTTTAATTCATTTAAGATAGAATGAATCGAAAGAAAAGCCATACAATCAGAATGAGGCAAGTAAGATTTCATACTTTCCGTACTTGCCAATTGCATTTCAATTTTTAATTCACGGATTTTAATTCCAATAAGTTTTAAAGCATGGGCAATTACTTCAAGCGTACCTGATCCAGGCTCCCGCAATAGCAAAGGAATATTTTTTAATTCTAAAGGTTGAATGATTTCTTTTTTAGCAAAAGGTTTTTTATTGGAGGAAACAAGAACAATTTCATCTTTGATGAATTCAGAATATTTTATGGAAGTGTTTTTTGATCTTCCTTCTACAATTCCTAAATCAATTTCATTATTCTTTAAAGCATTTTCTATTTGCTCGGTATTGTTGGTAGTAAGAGTGATTTGAACATCAGAAAATTTTTTATGAAATGCAGCAAGAACCGGTGGTAGCACATATTGTGCAACGGTTGTACTTGCACCAAGACGCAATTTCCCTTTGTGTTTTTGCGAAAAATGGTTCATTTCAAATTCCAGATTCCGGTACAGAGAAAATAATTGATCTGTGAGCTGAAGCAAAGTTTTTCCGGCATCTGTTAATTTAATTCGTGAACCATTTCTTTCAAAAAGTTTTACTTTAAAATGATGTTCAAGTTCATGAATATGTTTGGTAACCGCAGGTTGTGTAATATATAATTCTGCCGCCGCTTTTGTAAAGTTTAGCCTTTTAGCTACTGTTTGAAAAACTTTTAAACGAAAATCGAACATCACGTGTGAAGATATGTGAAAGTAGCGCTTTTGTTATTTTACGCATGAGTTTTTTGTCAAACTTTTTTGAAAAGAAGTTATTTGAATTATGTGGAAAAACGGCTGCATTCCTCAGCACAATTTTTACAAACCGCAGCACATTCCTGGCAGTGGTCATTTTGATGTTGTGAACATTCTGCCGCACAATCATTACATAATTTGGCGCAAATTCTACAAATTTCCTGCGCCTTGCTACTACCGACACTCATCAATTGAGCTGCTGAATAGCATAATACTGAGCACTCCATATTCAGTTGAATACATCTTGCCATCATTTTTACATCCTGCTCCTGTAGGCACGATGAAGCACAATGAGAACAAATGGCAGCGCAATGTAAACATGCATCGACACAGGTTTTGTAAGTGTGGTAACCGGTCATGGTCTTCAATTTTCTCTTACCCTTACAAAAAATGTTCCTGTTCCGGTTATTTGATCTTATACCTTAATCCACCATACAAAAGCCGGCCACTTACAGGCCCCCAAACCATTGAAGCATCAAAATATTTCCCGAAGGGCTGGTCAGCAGAAATAATTACATTCTTTTGAAAATAATTGGTAAGATTTTCTCCACCAAGATAAAGCTCAAATGCTTTGTTTTTTCCAAATGCTTTACTTACCTGCGCATTCATAGAAATGTACGACGGAGAATATTCAGGCATCTGATATTGAACAGGATTTTCTTTCGTTGATGGAATTCTTTTTCTGCCAATATAATTCACTGTATAATTAAATTTCCAGTTTTTTATTTCATATCCGAGGTTGATGAATGCACGATTAGCAGCTGTAAAAGGCTTTTCCAGCAGTTGGTTTCCAAAACTGGTTCTTACATCATACCACCTATAAGCTAAACGTACATCCAATTTTTCGACAGGAATAAAATTAAATTCTGCCTGGAAACTATTAGAAAAAGATTTTCCGATAAGATTGTAAAATTTTATAACGCGGGGATCCTCCAGGTCTGCAACCACCTGGTTTACAAAATCATTCCGGTAAAAATCAAAACTTAGCATTGCATCTCTTGAAAAGAGTTTCATTTTTTGATCGATAGTTATGCCTTTATTCCATGCAACTTCCGGATTTAACCCATAAGCTTTGCCAGAGGAATTGCTTATAATTTGTACACTTCTTGCACTTACCAAGGCACCCGTATTTTCAGCAAAAATGTTCGCAGTTCTTTGCCCACGTCCACCGCTTAAATGTATTACAGTTCCCTTAACCGGTTCGTATCTTACGTTTAATCTGGGTGTAACAAACCATCCAAACAGATTATCATGATCGGCGCGCAAACCTGCAACTGCACTGAATTTGTCATTCATGTTATATGTGTATTCAAAGAAAGCGCCGGGAACAATTTCATTGCGTTTGTAAGTCTCGGTTTTATATAATTCATTATAATAATCTGCATTAAAACTTAATCCTGCTCTGAATTTGTGAGAAGAATTTCCAATGATACTTTGATAGATCAGGTTTGAATAAAAATTACTTTGTTGTGCATTGTACTGAATCAATCCAAAGTAAGAATTTTGATCATGATTAAAAGTTGAAAGCTGCAGACCGATGCTCTGGTATTTTTTTTCAGGGAAGATATAACCAATCTTTGCGAAGCCCTCATAACGGTTTGTATTGATTCCTAAACCATAATGATTAGTAGTAAACTTATCATCTGGATTATAATCTACCTGGCCTCCTGTTTTATTGTCTATCAAAGCTTTTGCACCAAAATGAATTTCTAAACCTTTATTGCTGGTATAATTCCATTCGTTTACTCCACTGAATAAATTTCCGGTGGGCAGATCACGAAAACCGTCTTTATTAAAATCAATTTTGTTGAATAAAAAATCATCATGAAGTAAAAAGATAGTTGACCAGTGACCATTTAAATGTTCCGCCATATTTGCATTGATATCGGTTTTCCCCATATCATTTGTATAGGCATTCACATATAATTTTTCACTTGTTTCAGGTTTTTTTAATTCGACATTAATTTGTCCTGCGATGCTTTCATAACCATTTGCGACGGAACCGGTTCCTTTGCTAAGCTGAATACTTTCAATCCATGGTCCTGCAATACTGTTTAAACCGAGTGGTGTAGCAATTCCTCTGGGGCCTGGAAGATTTTCAACAGTAAGTTGAGTGTAAATTCCTGCAAGTCCAAGAAGTTCAATCTGACGAGAACCCGTTACTGCGTCGCTGTAAGACACATCCACACTCGGATTTGTTTCAAAGCTTTCACTTAAATTACAACAAGCAGCTTTTAATAAATCATTAGAATTGATCATTAAACTTCGCATTGAGCCAAGTCCGTTTATGTAAGAGAATTTTGGTTTCCCATTTATTTTGATTGCCTTTAATTGTCCATTGGAAGCAAGTACAACCTGCAACTGATGTGAATTTCCAACATCAATAGAATCTGATTGAAAACCGGCATAGGTAACTACAAGTTGTTTATTATTTTCATTCTCAGGAATAGAAAAAAAGCCATGCTTATCGGATACTGTTCCATCTGTTGAACCGTTCCAAAAAATACTGGCTCCTTCAAGAGGAATAAAATTTCCTTTAGTATCTTCTGAAACAACAATTCCGGTAATACTATGTTCGTCTTTGCTAGGCGCTGATACAGGCTCTTCCACAATTTTGTCACGATAATGACAACATTCAGGCAAAGCATTGTAAATTTTATCATCTGCCTTTTGATCTTCCAAATCGTGGCCAACAGAAAGGATCTTTGATTTGATTTGCTGCAAATGAATGGCAGAAGGATCGTAAACTACGTTAAGGATTTTTGTGGTTATATCCCAGTTTGCAGATTGTACTCCTTTTATTTTTAAAGCATTTTCTATACGATGTTGGCATTGAACACACTCGCCATAAACCCTAAAAGTTGATGTACTGTCAACATTATTTTGGGCAGATGCCATACCAAAGCTAAAAAGCGATAGCAAAAGGAGCAATATATTTTTTCTCAAGCGCTTACTGCTGTCCGCCTTTGAAGTTTCTTTATTTTTAAAATTTTTCATTGACTTACGTTTGCATTTATTTTCATAGAGAATAAACAGATTTTTAAAGAGAATCATTAAGACAAAAAGATTGTTGATCTTAAAGTTCTTTAAGATTGAGGAAAATAAACGAAGGCAATCATATCAGGAATGAACAATATAAAATCGTGTAATTGCTTTTGGGAGGAGGACGATAACGTTGGACAGCTGTTAAGGATGCAGAGATGAAATAAAATTTCTGATGCTGATAAAAAGTCTTGGGAAATAACAAATCAGGTAAAGAAATTTTCTTGAAATTTCCTTCCGGAAGATTCTGGTCGTTATGAACTTTCAAAACTTTCACATGCCCCTTGCAACAATCATTAGGAGCATTTTTGTGCATTCCACATTTGCTGCATTTATTAGAAGTGGCTTCAGAAAGGCTCCAGCTTACAGTTTTACCCATGCATTGTTGCACAAAGACCGTAGCACCGGTTGTAGAAGTGATATACGCAAGGGTTAATATGAAGATGAAAATTTTTTTCACTGCATGCAAAGATAAACTGAATTATTTTTTCTGTATCACAACAATTTTTCTTTTTTGGGAATTATTTTATTCCTGTTGGGAGAATTATTTTATTGTTTTTTCATTCACATCTGCATGCAAATTTCGCAGGATTATTTTTGGCTTTGTAATATTCTTTTGGGTAAGATGTATATTTTATTGGGAAGAAATGCTATTCAGATTATCAATTGTTTTTCGATGGGAAGCGCCTAAAGACTTGAATTGGGTTGGTGTCATTCCTGTCAGTTTTTTAAACTGGTTAGAAAGATGCTGAGAGCTGCTATAACCAAGTTCAAAAGCCATCTGGCTTAATGGAAGCTCATTATAAATCAGCCATTCCTTAATCTTTTCAATTTTTTGAAGAATAAAAAATTGTTCGATAGTAATTCCTTCTACTTCAGAAAATAATTTACTAATGGATGAATAATCCTTAAAAATTTTTTCAACTAAAAATTTTTGGATGCTAAAATGCTCTTCAATATTTCCACTCTGGACTTTTTCAATCAATAAGGTTTTGATTTTTTCAATTAATTGTGTTTTCTGGTCATCCAATAATTCAAAACCCACTTTTTGAAGTTCAGCAGAAACTTGTTCTAATTGCTGATTGGAAATATTTTTTTTCAGTTCAACTTCACCAAGCTTTACATAAGATGTTTCAATTTTATTTTTTTTCAAAATGTTTTCCACACTCATAATGCAGCGCGGGCAAACCATATTTTTTATAAACAGTTTCATTCGATTTCTTCAATTATTTATTGCGCATTGGTTTCAATGCTTCCGTCCATTTTAATAATTCCTGTAAAAGCATATGAGCAGATTGTTCCGCTGCTTCATAGCCCACAAACTTTCCATTTTCATCAATATGTTTTTCAAAAAATGGAATACTTACGCCAACGGACAAAGGCATCATTTTTACAGTGGTAATTACTTCTTTACACATTTGCGCAGATCTTGTTCCTCCTGATAATCCACCATAACTCACAAGGCCAACGGGTTTATAATTCCATTCTTTATAAAGAAAATCTATCGCATTTAATAATGTCGGCGGCATTGAATAATTGTATTCGGGAATTACAAAAACAAATGCATCAGCAGTTTCAATTGTTTTGCTCCATTCTTTTGTATGCTGTTTCGTGTACTGCTGTAGCCGTGGATGTTTCGGTTCATCTAAAAAGGGAAGGTTTATTTTTGCAAGATCCAAAACCTCAATATTAAATGAAGCATCTTTTTTTGCAATTTCTATAAACCAATTTGCTACAGAAATTCCTTTTCTTCCGGGACGGGTACTTGCAATTACTATTTTTAAACTATACATATTTAAATTTTGAAAAGAAAAAATACAAATGTCTTTCCAAATTTCCGCGAATGAAAAAACAATGTCTTTGTTTGCTGTTAAAGAAATTTTCATTGATAAACACGAACATAATCTATTTGATAAACTGCCGGAAATTTTGAATTATCTATCCCTTCTTTTCCGCCAAAATCGCCACCAACAGCCAAATTCAAAAGAAGATAAAAAGGCTGATCAAAAGGCCATTCTGCATTGGTTTTATGTTCGTTTGCAAATTGAAAATAAATTTTCCCATCCAAAAGGAATTCAATTTTTTCAGAAGTCCAATTAATAGCATAAGTATGAAATTGAGAGTAGGGATTTTTCAGAAAAACAATTCTGCCTTTTTGTGTATTTTTTCTGTGATTATAAGCTTCTGTATGAATCGTTCCAAACAATGAATCTTTTTTGTAACCTACATGTTCCATGATATCTATTTCACCACATTTTGGCCAGCCAGCTTTATCAATATTATTTCCAAGCATCCAGAATGCTGGCCATAAACCCAGTCCTGGCGGTAGTTTTGCCCTTACTTCAATTTTTCCATATTCCCATTCTGCTTTTCCTTTTGTAAGTAACCTTGCCGAAGTATAATCATTATTGTCGTGCTTTTCATTTCTGGCAATGATGCAAAGAACTCCGTTTTTTACAATTGCATTTGTAGTGTCTGCTTTTGTATAAAATTGTTTTTCATTATTTCCCCAACCATTTGCGCCGACAGCATAATTCCATTTGCTGCTGTCAGGTAATCCGTTATAATTAAATTCATCGCTCCACACTAATTTCATTTTTTTGTTCGAATCAATTGCACGGATATCAATTTCATTTTCTTTCCTTTTATTTTTTTGAGAAGTCTGCGCACCAGAAACAAGACCAGCAGTACAAAAAAGAATAATTAGAATTGTTATAGAAAATTTCATCTGTTTTTAATTTAGAAGATGGATAAATAAAAAGGAAAGCTTTGTTTATTTGTTTACCTCATGTTTCATTATTCATATTTTCCCATCAGATCATACAAGATTTTTCTATCGGCATCATTCAATGTTTTGCTGCTATCCTGCATTTCAAAATGCCGCTTAAATGCAGCAATAGTGGCAGCAGAATCCTTTACAGAATAACCAATGATTCTTAACGCCTGCATGTCATTAAAATTAGAAGGGACAACAACCATACTTGTATCGCCATACCATAATCCAAAACCTCTTGTAGAAAGTAACTGCCATGGGAAATTTACATTCGGATCAACCTTCCTTGTCGGGGCGATATCAGAATGTCCAATAAAATTAGCGGTTGGAATCTGATATCTTGATTTTAGTGTATCAAGCAAAGTAAGTAAGCTATTGATTTGTGCGGCAGGAAAAGATTCAAAACCATTATTATCCAATTCAATACCTATCGAAGAAGAATTAATGTCTTTGTCATTTCCCCACGATGAGCGGCCAGCTTGCCATGCACGCAAATAATCATTAAGCATATGATGAACAGTTCCATCTTTGCAAATAACGTAATGAGCACTTACCTGGCTATGAGGCGTAGTAAAAGTATGCAAAGTCTGATCGCAGCTGTTTTCAGCAGTATGATGAATGATGACAAAATCTGGTTTGCGCATACCAAAATTTGTCGTCCCGACCCAATTAGATTTTTTTCCTTCCAGCGGAAATTTTCTTATTTCTTTTGCAAACGCTTTTGCCTGCTGCTTATATACTTTGTTTGTATTGGCATATTTGTTGGATGAACAGGAAGTAATGGCAATAAGAATAAAAAAGTAGAAAGTTCGGAATTTCATTTTTTTTGATAAAGATAATTAACGGAAAATAAACCTTAAAAAGCGTTTTCAAGATATGTGGCCATAATTTTTATTATCTAAAAAAAGAATTCCAATTGTAATAAAATTTTTATTGCCTCTCCTCGCTATCTCCTCCTGTATTAATAACTGCACAATAAAAGAACCAGTAACAAAACACTTTTCATAAGAAAGTTGAAAAGAAAGTTATTCTTCTATTGCAATTGCAATTAAAGAATGAAAAAATAATTCCTCTTATAAAAACCATGTAATTAATGCTTTTGAGAAAATTTTTTATCCGTAAAATTTTTAACTATGAAAAGGCATTTTACTACCTTAATTCTAATTCTTTTTTCTTTTCCTTCTTATTGTCAATTTCATATTGATTTAGGTGGGGGCATTACAATAAACAAGCAATTAATAACAAAAAATGGAGTGATTCAAAAAACATTTCCAAGTATGGAAATTGTAGCAGGGTATGTAGTGCATAGCTTTTTAATTCAGGCAGAAATGAAGCCTGCAATAACAAGAACTTCCTCCGCTCCTTCTTATTTTGGTGGAGCTATAGGTTTTAGAATCAGCAACGTTATTTTAACAGGGGGGTATTATTACAACTTAATAAGTTCTGATGATAAAAGTTTAAATATTTGGAAGCCGGGCGGGTCACTTGAATATTGTAAAAAGTTAGGGAAAAAAGGAGGTATCTATGGAAAAGTGACGTACCTGGATAATTCTGTTGTGATAACCACAGGAGTTAGAATTAATATTATTTAAATGGAATTCTTTGAAACGAAAAAGTGTGGCAAAAATGACACCGTTTTTCAGCTACATATTTCTCCTGTATTGCCCTCCCACCTCATAAAGTGCGTGTGTGATCTCTCCGAGTGAACAATATTTTACCGTCTCCATTAATTCGGCAAATAAATTTCCATTGTTTACAGCCACATCCTGCAGACGTTTCAACATTTCTGCACTTTTATCTTTATGCAACTCATGAAATTTTTGTACATTTTTTATCTGACGGTCTTTTTCTTCTTTGGTACTGCGGATTACTTCAGCAGGAAGGATAGTTGGTGAACCCTCTTTATTTAAAAATGTATTCACTCCAACTATCGGAAGTTCGCCGTTTGTTTTTAATGATTCATAATACAAACTTTCTTCCTGGATCTTGTTTCTCTGGTACATTCTTTCCATCGCGCCAAGCACACCGCCTCTATCTGAAATCCTGTTGAATTCAGCCATTACAGCTTCTTCTACCAAATCGGTTAATTCTTCAATCAGAAAACTCCCCTGGTTCGGATTTTCATTTTTTGCGGTTCCTAATTCGCGGTTAATAATTAATTGAATTGCCATTGCGCGTCGTACACTCTCCTCTGTTGGTGTAGTGATTGCTTCATCATAAGCATTTGTATGAAGGCTGTTGCAGTTGTCATAGATCGCATACAATGCCTGCAAAGTGGTACGAATATCATTGAAGTCAATTTCCTGCGCATGCAAACTTCTTCCGCTTGTCTGAATGTGATATTTCAACATCTGCGAACGTGAATTAGCATGATATTTATACTTCATTGCTTTCGCCCAGATCCTTCGTGCTACTCTTCCGATCACGCTGTATTCCGCGTCCATTCCATTGCTGAAAAAGAAAGAAAGATTGTGAGCAAAATCATCAATGCTCATTCCGCGGCTCATATAATATTCAACATAAGTAAATCCATTGGATAAAGTGAAGGCAAGCTGCGTAATAGGATTGGCACCTGCTTCAGCGATATGGTAGCCGCTGATAGAAACAGAATAAAAATTACGAACATGATTCTGAATAAAATATTCCTGGACATCACCCATTAGTTTCAAAGCAAATTCTGTAGAAAAAATACAAGTGTTTTGTGCCTGATCTTCTTTTAAAATATCTGCCTGAACCGTACCACGAACAGAAGACAAAGTTTTTGCTTTTATTTCTTCATAAATATTTTTATCCAAAACATCTTCACCACTCAAGCCCAGCAATCTCAAACCAAGTCCATCATTTCCTTTGGGCAAATCTCCAACCATATTTCCTTTCTCAGGATAAACCGGCTCATCATTGATGCCGATATATTTTGGAAGATCAGCAAGGTTATATTTTGATTCAATTATTTCGTTTACTCTTTCCCGCAAATTATTTTCAATAATATATTTTTCACATTGCTGATCAATGGCAGCGTTTAAAAAGAAAGCCAGCAGCATAGGCGCAGGACCATTGATCGTCATGCTTACAGAAGTTTTTGGATCACAAAGATCAAAGCCACTGTATAATTTTTTAGCATCGTCAACCGTTGCAACACTTACACCACTATTGCCTACTTTTCCATAAATATCCGGACGGGTTGCAGGATCTTCACCATAAAGTGTAACACTGTCAAAGGCAGTACTGAGGCGCTTTGCAGGCTGCCCCAGACTTACATAATGAAATCTCCGGTTGGTTCTTTCGGGTCCGCCTTCACCTGCAAACATTCTCGTCGGATCTTCCTCTGCACGCTTCAAAGGAAATACTCCTGCTGTATATGGAAATTTTCCCGGGAAATTTTCCTGCAATTGCCATGATAAAATATCGCCCCAGTCTTTAAACTTTGGAACAGCGATCTTAGGAATTTTTGTATGAGAAAGTGACTCAAAAAATAAAGGTTGTTTGATCACTTTTCCCCTTACGTGATATTCAAAAAAATCCTTTTGATAGAGCGATTTAGTCTCTTCCCATTCATCTAATAATTTTTTTGATAAAGGCAGTAATTCTTTTTCTATCTCCGCTTTTCTTTGCTCCAATTCTTTTATAAGTAAAGTATTTTTTTCGGAGGAATTTCTATTGAAATTATTTATTGTTCCGCTCAGTTGATAAAGCCGTGTTGCAATAGCAGCCTGCTCTTCAGTCATTTTATTATATCTTTCAATCTCTTCGGTTATCTCTGCCAGATAGCGAACGCGCTTTGGAGGAATGATAGAATGACTATAACTTTCACTTCTTGCCGGCGCTTCATATTTCTTCCAATCAGTTCCGGTTTTTTTATTTATTTCCTCAATTATTTTATTGAACAATACATTACAGCCTGGATCATTAAATGTAGAAGCTACTGTACCAATAACCGGTAATTCATTATCTTTTGCAGTCCATAAATTATGATTGCGCTTGTATTGTTTTTTTACATCGTGCAATGCATCCAAAGCACCGGCTTTATCAAATTTATTGATACAAACAATATCTGCATAATCAAGCATATTGATCTTCTCAAGCTGAGACGCAGCGCCATATTCAGGAGTCATTACGTACATGCTTACATCACAAAAATCAAGAATGGAAGCATCACTTTGTCCTACACCAGCGCTTTCTAAAATAATAAAATCATAACCGGCTACTTTGCAAACATCAATTGCTTCCTGCACATAATTGCTTAATGCTTTATCATTTTCACGTGTTGCCAGCGAACGCATATAAGCGCGTGGATTGTGAATGGAATTCATGCGAATACGATCTCCCAATAGTGCTCCACCTGTTTTTTTTCTGGAAGGATCTACAGAAATAACAGCAATGGTTTTATCAGGATAATTTTTTAAAAAACGACGAACGATCTCATCAGTAACAGAAGATTTTCCGGCACCACCTGTTCCTGTAATACCGAGAACGGCCTCCCCCCGCCCCCCTCCAGGGGAGGGGGAGTTGGGAAAGTTTTCAATAATATTGAACTCTTTTTCCTGTTCAGGATTTAGAGACTTAAAATCTTTTTTCTTTTCAAGTAAATGAAAGATAGTTTCGCATGCCTTATCCGGGTTCCTTAATATCTCTTCATTTTTAAATCGTAAAACATCAAAACCCAGTTGATTTAATCTTTCCGTTCTGATCTCATCGTTTTCTTTTACTTCAGGCAATTGATGAATATTTCCATCAATTTCTATAACTACCCCTTTCTGCAAACAAACAAAATCCGCAATGTATTTGTCAATGACATGTTGTCTGCGAAATTTGAAACCTTCTTTACGCCCTCTTAATCTCTCCCATAATATTTTTTCAGCTTCGGTAGGATTTGCTCTTTGATTTAAAGCAAACTGCTTTAAATTTTTATAGTAGTGAGGATCAGCATTAAAATAGTTCTTTACCTGTGGATTCCCGGTTTCCATTTCATTGTTCATCTTCTCTGAAATTCCATTCAAAATTTCCACCTTCTCTCCATTCTCTGCCTTCGTAATTGAAGTAGCCACCATTCTTATATTCCTCCATTCCCCCAAAATAAATTTCGCGCCATTATCATTACAAACATTGCCATTATAAACATTGCTATTTGTTGGAGAGGTTGGAGCTGGTGTTCCCGCTCCCTTGGAGGGGGGTAGGGGGAGGCTGCTTTTTTCTACAACTTCTTCAATCATTCCTTCCAATCCTAATTTTCTTCCATCATCCGGCGAATAAATTTTAGTAATTCCGTAATCTTCCAGTTCCGCAATTTCCGAAGGTAAAATGGTACCGCCGCCGCCACCAAAAATTTTGATATGCCCGTAACCATTTTGATCCAGCAGATCTTTCATGTATTTAAAAAATTCGATGTGGCCGCCCTGGTAGCTTGTGATAGCAATGGCGTTTGCATCTTCTTCAATCGCACATTCCACAATTTCATGAACACTTCGGTTGTGTCCAAGATGAATGATTTCCGCGCCTTTGCTTTGCATGATCCGGCGCATAATATTGATAGCGGCATCGTGTCCATCAAACAAGGAAGCAGCAGTTACGATTCTGATTTTATGATTTTTTTTATCGGGCATAATTTGATTTTATTCAATAAACAGGATTTACAAATCCGATTTGTAAAATTACAACTAAAGAAAGGGAAAATAAATTAACTGAGTTTAGGAATTGAGGAAATTCAGGGACTGTTTTAAATGGTATTTTATAAGCAGGTTTTGTAATTTCTTTTGGTTGAACATGAAACCTACAGTGAATCAACAAATAACACGGATTTTTATTTAGTAAATTTCTTAAAAGAAAATTTCATTACTGTTAAGTTTAAAAGATGCTGGAGATGTACATTCTTAGCTAACTTGTGTGTAAGGATATATCCCCTTTATACTTCTGTTAAAATATTCGCCGATAGAGGGTGCATAGAGAAAAGCTTTGAACCTGGTTTTAGGAACATGCGCATAATCATATATTTTTCCTGTAGTAAACCAAACTCTTAAGGTTTTAGTTTTTTCATCATAACCCAGCGCTTCTGCTGTAGAAGAACTTACAGGTTGTTTTTTTATTTCTATTTTACTTTTTTTGATTTTGTTTGTCATAAATTAAATGATTTAACCTGCAACAACACTAAAAACCAAAAAACACCATCAAGGAAAAATTTCTTTTTTTAGTCTAAACAATTTTAATTCCAGATTCCATAATAAAGGCTTTCTTTTAACTCATTTTAAATGTCAGTTCTGCAAATTCTTTCACGCTTAATGTTTCAGCTCTTCGATTAAAAAGTTCATCTTCCAAAACTCCTTTTGTAAACAAACTTTTTACTCCATTGCGCAACGTTTTCCGGCGCTGATTAAAAGCGGTTTTTACCAGGACCCAAAAAGCGCGTTCACTTTTTACAGCTAAATAGCTTTCGCGTCTTGTTAACCTGATTACTCCACTTTGTACTTTCGGAGGCGGAGTAAAGGCTTCATTTCCGACAGAAAATAAATATTCGATATCATAATAATATTGTAAAAGCACGCTTAAAACTCCATAGATTTTACTACCTTCTTTTGCTGCAGCACGCTCTGCTACTTCTTTCTGGAACATTCCGATTACAACCGGAACGTATTCTTTCCATTCCAGGATTTTAAATAAAATTTGTGTTGAAATATTATAAGGAAAATTTCCAATCACTGTAAAAGGCTCATCAAAAGGACGATCTATTTCCAAAAAGCTTTTGTGAATTAAATCATTTTTTAAAGAAGGAAATTGTTTGAGAAGATAGGTTACTTTGTCTTCATCCAGTTCTACAGCTTTAAAATAAATACCCGGAATTTTTATCAAATGTTTGGTAAGCGCACCACCGCCCGGCCCTACTTCCAATAAATTTTTAAAAGGATGGTGCATCAAAGCGGCAACGATTTTCTCTACTACTTTTTCATCTTTTAAAAAATGCTGGCCAAGTGACTTTTTGAGTGTATGCATGATTGCAAATTACGTTCATTAGTTTATTCGTTTCTTCGTTTATTGAGAGAATAAAATTTTCAATTATTACTCTGTTTCCTGTAATTTTCCCATTTTCAAATTTTTGCATTGATTCATTTTACAAAAGGCATTATTTTAAGAACTATTAAATATGGCGAAACGAGTGTGATCGTTTCGGTATTTACCGAATTGTTCGGCATTCAATCTTATATAGTAAACGGAGTGCGTACTTCAGGAAAAGCTTCGAAAGCACATTTTTTCCAGCCGGCTTCTATTTTAGAAATGGAGGTTTATCACAACGATCTAAAAAACCTTCAAAGAATAAAAGATTTGAAATGGGGACATCTTTATAAAAACATTTTTAGTGATGTTACCAAAAATTCCGTGGCCCTTTTTATGGTCGAGTTGTTGCAAAAAAATCTGAAACAACCAGAAACCAATGAAGATCTTTTTCATTTTTGTGAAGATGCTTTTTTACAATTAGATCAAGCAGAACCTTCTATCACTGCCAACTTTCCAATTTACTTTTCTATCCAGCTTGCACAAATCCTTGGTTTTAGAATGTTGGATAATTTTTCAAGTGAAAGAAACATTTTTAACTTGTATGAAGGCAGTTTTTCAAGCGAAAAAAACGCAGGTGAAAATCAATTAAGTGTTGAAATAAGCTTTTATATTTCCGAGTTATTAAAAGCCATTCACCCGAAGGATTTGAGGGAAATAAAAATGAACCGGAACGCAAGGATAGCTATTCTAAAAAACTTTGAAAGCTATTATGCATGGCACGTACAGGATTTTGGAACTATGAAAACATTGAGTGTTTTATCAGAGATTTTGGGATGAAATTATTTACATAAAATATGTCAGGAATTATTTTAAAGAATTTAGAAAATGCAATTATTTTTTTTGTCACTTTAAGTTGGATATTAAAATTTTAATGAAAGGGCACGATTAAATATTAGTTTAGTATTCAAATTAAAATAAAATGAAAAAAGAATTTAATCTGGTTTATGTTTTCATTTCATTGATTCCCGTTATTGTACTATTCTTTTTATATAGCAATCTGGGCGCTTTTGCAAACACAAGTATTTTTAGAAACAATGGAATGATTGTTTCTAAAACCAATTTCATTTTAGTAATAATTGCATTGAGCTTTGTTTGGTACTATTTGTCTTTTTTATTTTCAAAAAAGATCAGCATGGTTTCAGCAATAAATCAAAATTTAGTAAGAGTTTTAATCAACCTATTCTTATCAGTTCTTAGTATTTGGTTGATTGTTTCAAATTTATAAAAGAAGAAAAACGATTTATATCAATCTTTTAATTTTTGACTCAGCCATAATTTTTTCTCCTTCTGTATTTTCAATTAAAATAACTCCGGGCTTTTTTCCTTTTTCAAGACTTCCAATTGCATGCTGCATTTGTAATGCTTTTGCGCCGTTGATTGTAGCCCATTTTAATAAAGTTTCCGTTTTTATTTGCGGGAAATCTTTTACAATCGTTTTAATTTCTTCCAGGATATTCAACTGGTAATTGGAAGCAAGGCTGTCGGTTCCGAGAATGATATTGACATTATTTTTAAGAAATAAATCAATCGGTGGCAATGCATTTTCGATGTACAAATTTGCATTTGGGCAAAGACAAAATGAAATCAGTTGATGTTCATTTTTTTGTTGATCTATAAAATCCAAATCGGGTTGTTTCGTAAAAGTATTATGCACTAAAATCACCGAATTTGCCGAAGAAAGATTTTTGAAATAGCTTTCAATACTTCTTATTTTCTTTGCTGTATAAAATGAATTATCAATCTTCATCAGTTCATACATTTTGGTAAAATCACCTTTTCCTTCCATAAAAAATAAATCTTCCTGGGATGTTTCCTGATTGTGAATGCTGATTGTTTTTCCCTCAAAGAAAGGCATCATTTGACTCCACAAATTTTCTGAAACAGAGTAAGGTGCATGTGGAACGATTGATGCCTTTAAATCGTGATTTTCAAATTCATCAAAAACTTTTTTTGCTCTTTCAAATCGTAAAGAAGCTATTTCAGGATGCCATCCACTTGTTTCAATAAAATTATAATAGCAAAGATTTCGTTTTATTTTTTGAGAAAGAGTTAATGAATTATTACAAATATCTCCTACAGCAACAATTCCATTTTGGAACATTTCTGTTTCCGCTTTTGCAATGGCAGCAAGAATTTCATCTTCGGCAAAATATCTTTCTGAGACTATTTTAAAAACGAAATCAACGAGGCCTGTTCTTTCTGGAATTTTATTTTTAAGATGAGAAAGTTCAAGATGGCAATGTGCATTTACAAAACCAGGGGAAAGAATTCCTTTGAATGTTTCTATTTCTTCGCCGGCATCTTTTTTATCAATAATGTCAATTATTTCCCCGTTTAAATCCGTAATTAATATTTTTTCATTGGTTAAAAGTTTTTCCCCCGTAAATAAAAAGTCAGCCTTGAGCTTTCTGTGGCGCATGTAAAAAAGGATTAGATTAATTTTGCACAATTATCAAAGATAAGGGGTAATATTTTCTACAAACGCTGGTAAACATTTACCCATTGCACAATTAAAATAACTTTTGAAAAAATAGTATGCTTGAAAAACTTGAAGCTATAAAAGCAAGATTTGACGAATTAGGAATTGCTTTATCTAACCCTGAAATTGTAAGCGATAATAAAAAATATAAACAGCTAAGCAAAGAATACCGCAACCTTGAAAAGATCGTAATTGTACGAAACCAATATGCTAAATTACTTGACGACATTGAATTTAATAAAGAGGTTTTGAACAGTGATGATGAAGAAATGCGGGAAATGGCAAAGGAAGAATTGCCTCAGCTACAGGAGGAAAAAGAGAAGCTGGAAAAGCAAATCCGAACCATGCTGATACCAAAAGACCTTCAGGATGAAAAGAATGCAATTCTTGAAATAAGAGCAGGAACGGGTGGCGATGAGGCATCTTTATTTGCCGGAAATCTTATGAGAATGTATCTCAAATTTTGCGAATCAAAAGGCTGGAAGACTGCGTTGCTGAGTGAAAGCGAAGGAACAGTGGGTGGTTATAAAGAAGTTCAGATTGAAGTGATCGGGGAAGATGTTTATGGTACTTTAAAATTTGAAAGTGGCGTCCATCGTGTTCAACGAGTGCCGGATACAGAAGCAAGTGGCCGTGTTCATACAAGTGCTGCAACCGTTGCTGTGATGCCTGAAGCAGAGGAAGTGGATGTAGAAGTGAAAGACAGTGATGTGAAAATGGAAACTGCCAGAAGTGGTGGCGCAGGTGGACAGAATGTCAATAAAGTGGAAACAAAAGTAATGCTGACACACATTCCAACCGGATTGGTTGTTATTTGCCAGACAGAAAGAAGTCAGTTAGGCAACCGTGAAAAAGCCATGCAAATGTTGCGTACGAAATTGTACGAAGAGGAAGTACGAAAGCAGGAAGAAGAAATTTCGCGACATAGAAAAAGTTTGGTAAGTACAGGCGATCGATCTGCCAAAATAAGAACTTACAATTATCCGCAGGGCAGAGTGACAGATCATCGGATAGGACTGACAGTTTATAATCTTGAAGATGTGTTGAACGGGGATTTACAGGAGTTTATCGATGCCCTTCAGTTTGCAGAGAATTCAGAAAAACTTTCAAATCAATAAATGCTTTTCACGGTTTCAGCACTTTGGTCAAATGAATGTCATTTTAAACCACATTTGCTTAATTTTTTAGAAAATACATTTTCTCTTAAATCTTTCTTAACATTAGGGTGCCTACTTTTGGCATGGGATTTGAAATATGTAGATCAACAACATTAAATTTCAATTTTCTCATAAGCAGTTAGTTTTGGTAAACGGCCCCTGTTTCTACAGGGGCCTTCTCTTTATAATGCCTTTAATGAAGTATTAATTTTGGGATAGATTTTATTAATAACAATAAATATAAAAGTAGCTTCATGATCCTAAAGTACCTTCGCATAACAGAATCAAAGACTCTTAAGCCCGTTAAAAAATGAGTAATAATAATACTCCGCAGATTTTTCAGACAGATAAACCTACAAGATGGAAAAGATTTAAATGGACAGGACGTGTGTTGTTAATGATCGCAATTTTCTTTTTTGTCATTCTTGGTATTGCATTATATAGCGGATCATTGCCTAATATTCCTAATTTACAGGCAAAAGCACGGGAATATGAAACCACACTTGATCCATCTAATCCCCTTATTTTAAAAAATCACCAAAACTCAAAGTACAAAGGGTTTAAAGATTTTTTATTCAATAAACTCAAAACAGATTCATTAAAAAAAGTAAAAAGTAAGGGTGTTTCCAAAGCCAGTTCATTGTCATTAATAAGAGCAGCTTTTTATACTCCGTCTAACGCTCCTCTCTCTCTTCCTGATCTTAAAAAAAATGCCGACAAAATCAATACAGTTTTCCCAGAATGGTTTTTTATTGATACAATTACCCATCGCTTGCAAACGAGAATTGACAGTGCAGGGTTAGCGTTGATGCAACAAAAAAAATTGAGGATCATTCCAATTCTTACCAACTTTAATTCCTCAAAACAGGATTTTGATGGAAAATTATTGCATTACATTTTAAAAGATTCTGCGTCTGCCAATAAATTTATCAGGCAGGTTGAGGATACACTTTCTTTTTATCATCTCGATGGAATTAATGTTGACTTTGAAGAATTGAAGGAAAAGTCAAGTGAACCTTTGACTGCATTTCAGAAAAAATTATATGAAACACTTCATGCGAAAAACATGTTGGTTACGATGGATGTGGAGCCGAAAAACAGTGATTATGACTATTCCAAATTGTCAGATTATAATGACTACATTATTCTGATGGCTTATGATGAATACAATCCTTCGACAGGACCGGGCCCGATCAGTGCGCAAAAATGGATTGAAGATGCAGTTTCATGGACATCTGAAAGAATTGATCCATCTAAAATAATTTTAGGCTTAGCAGGGTTTGGCTATCAATGGTCAAATGGTGTTTGTGACTCACTGCCACTCACATATAATCAGGCGATTAACCAGGCAAAAACGATTAATGCCAAAATTATCTATGATAATGACTCCTATAATCTTCATTACAGTTATGCTACTCAAAGCACCGGAGATTCTACTGATGTTACTAAACATGATGTTTGGTTTGTTGATGCGGCAACTACTTTTAATATCTTACGTTTCAGTGATGAATTTCCAACTGCAGGAACGGCCTTGTGGCGTCTTGGAACGGAAGACCCACGCATATGGAAATTTTATAACAGAAGTTTGAGTAACGCTTCTCTTCAAAAAGATCCCTTCAATTTTGATTCGCTTAAGACGATGCCGATCATTCAGGATAATGTTGGTTTCGAGGGAGAAGGAGAGGTGCTCGATATTCTATATTCGCCGGAACCAGGCAAGGTTAGTTTTGAAATTGATACAACAGAACAATTAATTGCTGAACAAAATTATTTACAACTTCCATCGGGATATGTGATCAGAAGATTTGCAGAAGATACAACTGTCGGCAAAGGTCATAAATTGATTCTCACTTTTGATGACGGCCCAAGTGCAGAATGGACTCCGAAAATTCTGGACATCCTGGAACGTAAAAAAGTTCCGGCTGCTTTTTTTGTGATTGGAATTAATGCCGAACAAAATATTCCTCTTTTACAAAGAGAATACAGAGATGGTTTTGAAATTGGTAATCACACTTTTACTCATCACAATATTGCTGAAATGAGTTTGTCCAGAGCGGCTCTGGAAATGAAATTAACCCGGCTTTTGATAGAAAGTGTAACAGGACATTCCACGATTTTATTCAGAGCACCTTATAATGCAGACTCCCAACCTCAAACCAATGATGAACTTGCGCCGATACAAAGAAGCCGGCAGGAGAATTATCTTACCATCAATGAAAGTATCGATCCTAATGATTGGGCAGTTGGTGTTACTTCTGACAGCATTTTTGCCCGAGTCGTGCGACAGGTAGAAACGAATAATGCGAGTATTATTTTATTGCATGATGCTGGCGGTGAAACACGCCAGGCCACTGTTGATGCGCTTCCCAGGATCATTGATTACTTTAAGCAAAGAGGTTATGTTTTCACATCCGTTTCAGATTTGATGGGAAAAACAAGAGACCAGGTGATGCCCCGTGTTGCAGATGCACGCGACCGCTGGACCAGAAAATTTAATTTCTTTCTTGCAGAAACAATGTACTGGAGCGGCCAAATATTATTTACTTTATTCATCATCGGTATTTTGCTGTCTGTTGGCCGAATGATCCTGATGGCGATTTTGGCGAGCATACAAAAGCGAAAAGAAGAACCTTCTGATGAGACTGCTTTTCCTCCGCTTCTTTTAAAAGAATACAATGGATATCCATTGGTAAGTATTATCGTTCCTGCTTATAACGAAGAAGTGAATTGTATCAGAACAATAAACAGTTTACTTGCACAAACCTACCCGAAAATAGAAATCATTTTTGTGGATGATGGAAGTAAAGATCAAACTTTTAATCGTGTGAGAGAAGAATTTAAGAACAATCCCAAAGTGCATGTTTATACTAAAATAAATGGCGGAAAAGCATCAGCTTTAAACTTTGGAATTGAAAAATCGATCGCAGATTTTGTAGTTTGTATAGATGCAGACACACAATTAAAAACAGATGCTGTGATGTTGCTGATGAAAAAATTCAATGAAGAAAACGTAGCAGCCGTTGCAGGAAATGTGAAAGTAGGTAATGAAGTAAACATGATAACAAGATGGCAAAGTATCGAATATATTACATCTCAAAACTTTGACAGGCGTGCCTTTGATCTTCTCAATTGCATTACTGTTATTCCCGGTGCAATTGGTGCATTCAGAAAAGATGCGATTTTAATTGCAGGCGGCTTTACCAAAGATACACTTGCAGAAGATTGCGATCTTACCATGCGCCTTTTAAGAAATGGGTATGTTGTCAGAAATTGTACAGCGGCTATTTCTTATACTGAAGCTCCGGAAACTTTCAAACAATTTTTAAAACAAAGATTCAGATGGAGCTTTGGAGTAATGCAATGTTTTTGGAAACACCGGGATACCATCTTTAATTCAAAATATAAAAATTTTGGAATGATTGCCATGCCAAATATTTTGATTTTCCAAATCATTTTACCGATCCTCGCGCCCCTGGCAGATATTATTTTAGTATTGAGTTTGCTTGCCGCTTCATTTGGAATTGTGGTAGCAAGCATTCCTCATATTATTCTCTATTATTTTATTTTTACTTTGGTAGATATTGCCGGAGCAGCTCTTGCTTTTGCGTATGAAAAGGAAAATCATTTAAAATTGATATGGATGCTTCCTCAGCGGTTGATTTACCGGCAGCTGATGTATTATATTTTGCTGAAATCCTTTAGTAAAGCCATAAAAGGAGAACTGCAAGGGTGGGGTGCTTTGAAGAGAACAGGAAGTGTGAAAGAAGTTGCTGTCACTACAGATTAATCAATAAATGACAGTTAACGAATATGGAGGCAACGATATATTTTTTGATCCATTTAACTTTTTAAAAACAGGAGGAAGTTGTTTTGAAGGATGGCTATTAATGCCATTTTTTTGCCAGTGATATTGCTGCCTTGAATATTGAATTAAATGTTGTGGATGCCAATCAATCGGTTTTTTTGTGTCCGTATTTTCTATCTCAAGATTTACATTCCATAATTTGCCGGGATCTTTATTGATAAGCATTACACTCCATTTTACATTAGAACTATGAAGCGCATAAGAGACGACCAAAGGTTGTTTTTTTTGATTATAAATCGTTCCCGAAAACGGATATATCTCTAAAAGCGAATCTGCTGGTTGTGCCCAGAAATGAGTGAGCATTTGCATACAAAAAAAAGCGGCTGTCTTATATTTTATTTTATTTGAATCCAGGCCAAACAGCATATTATTTCCGAATCCGCAATTGTTTGCCTCCTGAAGAAATGCAGGTTCATAACCATACAGAAAGCTTTTGTTTCCTCCCATCTCTAAAAATTTTCCAAGAATATCTGCATACATTAAGCCACCTTCCATTTTTACTTCAGATGTTCCTTCTGAAGCGGAATATCCATATTCTGTTACATAAATAGGTGTGTATCGCGGTAAAACATTATTTTGAAAATTTTTTAGAGCTGTAGAAAGCATTTCCGGAGCAGCAGCAAGCTGTGCAGAAGATGGCTCGCAGAGATTATCAAAAGGATACCATTCAAAGGAGAAAAAATTAAACAGGTTAATACTATTATGCTGTTTTAAATAATTTAAAAAAAATGTTGTCCATTTTGATTCAGTGAAGGTAGAGCTGTCATCAATTGTAGAAGAAATTGAAGCAAATCCCGGGCCTCCTAATTTCATCTCGGGATCAATTTTTCTAATCTGAATGCCAAGTTGATGATAAAGTGCAGCATAATCAACGGGTGAAATTAATTGGCCTTCCGGTTCTTCACCCATTTCCATTTCTTCAACTGCATAATGTTTTGCTTTCATATACCGGATCATCGCAAGAACATTTTCGGGCGTATCATACAAAAGTGCAGCAGGCATCATTGCCGGCTGCCCTGCAGTAATTCCGCTTGTAAAAAAACGATCTATTCCAACCTGCTCAACATTTTCATCCAGGTCAACCGGGCGATGCCATGGATCTGTAGAAGAAACATAAATAGTACTCTGCTGGTGGCCGGCGATATGTTTCATCCAATCATGAAATTTTCCTTTTTTATCGAGCAAACCGACTTGTATTTCTTTAACTGCAAAGCCTAACTGATCACGAATATCATTGGATTCATGATTTGTTGTATGAGAACTTTCTGTAAAAGAAATACGGATAAAACGAATTTTTTTACGTGAAAGCTTTATGATTTTATTTTCTCCTTTTTCATTTTCAAATGTATTATCAGGAAAAGCGTTCCAGATACCGGTTTGATAAGGATCAAAATAAGCCGGGTCAGTATGTTTGGCATAGTCTATTTTGAAAGATAGCGCATATGGATTTCCCCAGAATATGCGTATGGCATTTATCTCTTTTAATTTTCCAAGGTCAACAATTACCCATTGTGGATGAAGTGTATTGGATTCTTTTGTAAAATGTTCATCAAGATAAGGATTGCTTTTCCAGAAACTGGAAGTATCTCCATCTGAAATTCGCGAATAACCTTTGTCATTTGCCTGGTCAAAAGTATTTCCTCTTCTTGGTAATTTATATCCGTTTGAAATTTCAATCGGTTTTTCACTCATACTATCAGAAATCCAATATCCTACATTTTTTAAGCTATCGCTCCATTTGCCTTTGGGATTCCAGTGCCATACTTCATCTCCTAATTCAGTTCTCAACCTGTAGCTTACCGGCTTAAAGCCAACGGTTTTCATTTCTCTGATGTTTTCAGGAGTCAGCATTTCATCAATATCTCCTTTAAAATGTCCATCAATAGCACCACCGATATTTTTTGATGGAATAAAAGTATTAGAAGGATGGCCTGGGGTGTATAGAATCCGAATATTTCTTTGTTGTATTTTTTGCGCGGATAAAGAATAAAAAAACGTGAAAGTGAAAAGGAAAAATAAATTTTTTTTCATAGAGAACATTAAAATTAATACCAGTTCTTTTCTTAAAGAAGCGCATATATAATTTAGTACCGATTTTTAAAAAACCTGAATGAAGAGCAAATATAAGTTTTACTGTCAAACCATTTATTGTCAAGCTTACATAGCCTTAGTGAACAGCGCTGAGGCTTATTAAAACAGTGATGACTTCCCCCATCATCTATTGTTTTTATGAATAACCAGCTCAAAGTATTTTATTATAACCGGATTTGTCGGGTATTCATTTATGCTTCTACTTTGACCACTGTAGTAATCGGAAGAATAGAAGTAACAAGGCTATGTAATCCAGCTGAAATACAGGAGTCACTTCTTATACCTGTATTCATATGGTATCCATATGGTATATACGGCTTTGCATACAAGGAGCTATAGGGTATCAGCGAAGGATGAATATAGTATGAGCGAAGGATGAATAGGATAACAGCGAAGGATGAACGAAGGATGAACGAAGGATGGACGAAGGATGAATCCCATGTCAGCAAGGATAAATACCTATTCTGAAGGCAAAGTATGATCTTAATTGGCTTTTAAAGGTATTGACAGTAACACTGATTATGTTTATACTCTTTTTATTTTATAAAAGTAAACAAAATTGCGCAGTTTTTTTAATACAGGGCTTTGCATTTCTTATCTTTTTTTCATTATTTTTATTATAAAACTATGAAGAAAAGCAGTTCAATATTCAAAATAAGCGGGGCTGTGTAGAAGGATTGTATGAGCAATGATTGCGACACCATTTTTATGGAAGTGAATTGTACAGCAGGTTCAACTAATCCAAGGGATTGATACATACCTTTCCCATTCTTTTGCTGGAAACAGAATGGTTATCCAGGTTTAATTTTAAATAAAATATGGCTTATTGACACTTCTTGTTCTATTACCCTATAAATTTTATAAAACTGATGCTACCGGACTATGAATATTTTATGAAACAAGCGCTGCAACAGGCTTACAAAGCTTTGGATGCTGATGAAGTTCCGGTTGGAGCTATTATTGTAATGAAGGAAAAAATTATTTCAAGAGGATTCAACCAGGTAGAAACGCTGAATGATTCCACTGCTCATGCAGAGATCATCGCGCTTACTTCTGCGTTTAATTTTCTAGGATCAAAATATCTTCCTGATGCAACCATCTATGTTACCATTGAACCCTGCGTGATGTGCTGTGGAGCGTTATACTGGAGCAAAATTGGCAAAGTTGTATATGGCGCTTCCGATCCAAAGCACGGCGGATTATCTTTATTTAATGCTGAAAAAAATAAAAACCCTTTGCATCCGAAAACAGAAATTGTAAAAGATATTCTTTCGGAAGAATGTTCAATCCTGATGAAAGATTTTTTTAGAAAAAAAAGATGAAGATTTGATTTAAAATTCTTCTTTCGCTTTCCGGAATTTTTTTTTATCAAAAAATTCAATACCGTTTTTTAAATATATATGAGGTAAATTTGTAACCCTAATTTATTTCTCACCTTTAAATACATATTACTATGGCATTTACATTACCGGCTCTTCCTTACGATTATGACGCGCTTGAGCCACACATCGACGAACTGACTATGCACATTCATCATGATAAGCATCACCAGGCGTATGTTGATAATTTAAATAAAGCAATTGCAGGAACTGAGAATGAAAATAAATCACTGGAAGAATTAGTGAAAAATGCAGGAAAATTAAGCCCTGCAATCCGTAATAATGGCGGAGGACATTGGAATCACAGTTTCTTTTGGGAAATTATGTCTCCAAATGGTGGCGGAAAACCTGAAGGAAAATTAGCACAGGCAATTGATGAAGCATTTGGATCTTTTGATGCAATGAAAGAAAAATTTAATGCAGCAGGCGCAGGAAGATTTGGTAGCGGCTGGGCATGGCTCGGAGTTTCTGATGGAAAGTTAACCATTTGTTCTACTCCAAATCAGGATAATCCTTTAATGGATGTTGCAGAATGCAAATGCACTCCTGTATTGGGCTGCGACGTATGGGAACACGCATATTATTTAAAATATCAAAATAAAAGGGCCGAATATTTAAACCAGTTTTGGGATGTTGTAAACTGGAAAAAAGCTTCTGAGAATTTTGAAAAAGCTCATTAAATAAGTTTGATTAATTTTTTTGAAACCGTCATTTTGTGACGGTTTTTTTATTTATAGAAAATGGATAATCGATTTAAAAGATTGTTTAGGTTTCATGGAACCATCCTGATATTATAATAAACAGCAATTCTATTTCGTTATACTTTTCCAATATCATTTTATGAATCGGAAAAATCATATTCCTGTTGTTATTTTTATTCAAAAAGTGTTGAAAACATTTCTGACAAAAGTGAGCCAGAATCCTGATTATTATTATTCAAAACATTATTGCAGAATCAAACAAAAAAATCGTGATGAAAGAATTTGGTAGTGTATAAATGCCTGGTTTGCGGAATTTACGGAAAAAATGGGGGAATCTGCTATTGCAATAACTTTTTATGTTTATTTATTTTACCGTCACATTTTTAATCAAAATCCCAAATTATGAAAAACGATGTTTATCAAAGCAAATCAATGCTATCCAATTTTTTCAGGCAGCTCGCCAAAAATTTTGCAGCTTTTTTTGAATCAGGAAACAAAAGAGAATTTCAGAGATTGAAAGATTTTATTACCTCTTAAAAGCGTTAACTGAAAAGATACTCTACATCCTCTTTGCTCAGGCTCTTCACAAAAGTCTGATCATCTGAAATCAATTCTTTTGCAAGGATACGTTTGCGTTCCTGTAATTGTAAAATTTTGTCCTCAATCGTGTCCTTGCAAATCATTCTGTAAGCAAAAATATTTTTTGTTTGACCGATGCGATGTGTACGATCTATCGCCTGTTGTTCAACTGCAGGATTCCACCACGGATCTACAATATAAACATAATCAGCAGCAGTAAGATTAAGCCCAACACCACCGGCTTTCAAGGAAATAAGGAAGACACGACATTTTTCGTTTGTCTGGAAATTCTGAATTGCTTTTTCACGGTCAGCTGCTGATGTGCTTCCGTCAAAATATTCAAATTCGATATTATTTTCGGTTAGCTTTTCTTTAATCAAAGACAGCATTCCCAAAAACTGTGAAAAAATCAAGGCTTTGTGTTCGCCAATGTTTTCGGTTATTTCACGCGTCAGTTCTTCCAGCTTAATTGAATCATTGGGATATTTTTCATCTTCATTTAATATTGCCGGACTATCACAAATCTGACGCAGTTTCATCAGCCCCTGCAAAATGGTAAGCTGTGATTTTCCAACTCCCTGCTCATCTATTACTCCCAAAATTTTATTGCGATAAGAATTTCTATAAATGTCATAAACATTTCTTTGTGCGTCTTCCATTTCACAAAAGAGAATGGTTTCTGTTTTTTCGGGAAGATCTTTTGCCACCTGCTCTTTGGTTCTTCTTAAAATAAATGGATAGAGCAGTTTTTTTAAATGCTCTTTTTGTTCCGGCTCGCCGAATTTATCAATAGGAGTAGAAAATTCATTTCTGAAAAATTCAACGCTTCCGAGTAGCCCCGGATTCAAAAAATTCATCTGGGCATAAATGTCAAAAGTATTATTCTGCAAGGGGGTACCACTCATACAAATGCGGTTTTGAGCTTTCAAAAGTCCTGCAGCTTTTGTCACTTTTGATGCAGGGTTTTTTATCGCCTGCGATTCATCAAGAATCACATAATCAAAAGGAATCTTGATCAGCATTTGAATGTCACTTCTCAAAGTTCCATAGGTGGTAATAATAATGTTATCATCCCCAAGATCTTCTTTTCTTTTTGCACGGCTATTTCCATGATGTATGCGCCAGGTAAGAGATGGGGTGAATTTTTTTATTTCATTTTCCCAGTTATAAATTAGTGTTGTCGGGCAAACAACGAGGGCTTTTAAACTTCCTTCTTCCCGCGAAAAATGCTGAAGCATTGAAAGCGCCTGCACCGTTTTTCCCAAACCCATATCGTCTGCTAAGATGCCACCCCAGCCTACAGAGTTCAAATAATTTAACCAATGAAAACCTGAAAGCTGGTAAGGCCTCAAACGATTTTCCAGTTCAGGAGGAAGAGGGATTTCGGGAATACTTTTGAAATTACGAAGACGCTCATACTTCTCATCCAGTTGAAAAGAAAGTTCCTGTTCATCGCGCTGCTCGTACAACTCATCAATAACGCTTAAATGAAATTTTGAAAGCCGCAATTGATTATTTTTTCCTTCACCAACTTTGAACAGCAATGCGTATTTTTTGATCCATTCATCCGGAAGAATTCCAAGGGTTCCATCATTCAATTGAACAAATGATTGTTTGTTAGTCAAAGCTTTTTGAATTTCATCAATGCCAATGTGCTGCTCTCCAAAAGTTAATTCCACCTTTGCGTCAAACCAATCCATTCCACTGCTGAGATGTATGTGTGTAGCCGGCTTGGCAGTATTGAAACGAAAATTTTTCAGTGCTTCAAATCCGTAAACCGGTACTTTCATTTCTTTCATCGCATCAACAAATAAAAAGAACCAGTTGTTTTTCAGAACGTCTGCGCCTTTCAAAACAAGACTTTTACTTTGTGACTGGTATATAAATTGCGAATGCAGATTTCCTAGCCTGGTAATGAATTCCTGTTCTGCTTCTTTGTTACGTTTTACCATCAGTACTTTATCATTGTCAGGAACAATGATCGTGTCTTTATCATTAGCTTTTACACTAAATCCCTTGTAGCTAAAAACCGGCTGAAACATGAGATAGTCGCCTTTTTCAATCAACATAACGCTCGTATCCGGCTGTCCTTCTTTCGTTTCTTTTATTAGTGAAGATGCAAAAGAAACAGGATAATCATTTAAAAGCGGAAGCACCATTTCTTTCAAAAGATCCGGCCATTGCTTGTTAGGAATATGAAGCGTATTGTGAAATTTCTCAGCGATCAGAATATGTTCTGATCTTTCCCATAAATAAAAAGTTTTATCATGAAGAAAAAGTAAATCACTATTCCAGTTGTTCTCAGATAATTTTACTTTCTCCTGTGGTAAACTTACCTGGCTTTCCATTAATTTTTCATCTGAAGAAGATGAAACTGAAAATTCAATTCGGGGTGTTTCTGTGGAAATATCCAGGGTTTCAAGATTCTGGCTCAGAAATTTTTTTCCAGGCGGCAAATAAAAAACCGGTTTGTTTTCATTTTCAGAAAAAATCCTTTTCAGTTTTGGATGAATAAATTCTGCGATCAGCATTTTTGTTTCCTGTGGTAATTCATCCTTTTCATCGTAAATAATATTTTCCCAATAGCCGCTGAATGGTGAATTGCGGTTCAAATATTTATTGATCTCTGATTCCTGTAATTTTCTTGCCAGTTGAATCAATTGTTTATCTCTTTCATCAAAATCATTTGTATTAATAAATTTAGAGAGATCCAGTTTTTCAATTCGTCCAACAAATTTTTCTTCTTCCTCATCATAATCTCCCTGCACTACATCGAACGAAACAAAGGGAAATGATTTTTCGTTTGCATTAAAAACCAGCGTGACATGTTTGTTTTTTGAAGAAGAAATCTTTGGTTCCATTTCTGCTGTAGCAGTTTCAACTTCAATTTGGGGGCGGTTTTGAACCGGTGCAGAAACTTTTCTGACAGAAGGATCTATTACTTTTAAAAATGGTTTTCCTTCTTTATAAATAAATTCAAATTTGCCTGAAAGATCATCATCCAAACTGTATCCATAACCTTCGAGCAATTTATTTTTTTCCTTGTCCCAATTGCGGATGCTGTCAAAATAATGCGGTCCCCAATTGTTCAGTAAATGAAGAAATAACGCTGTTTTGTGTTTACACAAAAGGTGTTCGCCATCATTGCAGGTGCAGGATGTATCAAAATTCCTTTCTTCATTTTTTTGTAAAATGATGTGAAATGTTTCCTCTTCATTTTCAAGATTCGCTACTACCTTTTCATTAGCGGCTTCGATGATATTAAATTTCTTTTTTCTCAAAAGATCTTCTGCCGCTGCATAATTTTCCATTCCGGTCAGCATCCGGATCATTTTGAGATCAATAAATTTTATTTTAACAACTGTATGCTTTTGATTGTAAACAGGAGTTCCTTCTGAAGAATCCAATAAATTTTTGTCAACCAGATCCTGCAATTGCATTAAGGCCGCCGCTTCGTGCCGACAAATATCACTGATGTTGTAAGGGCAGGAACAGCGAATTGAAAAGGTTTTTGGATCGTCGTATTTCTGAATCTGAACTTTATAAAAAGTGTTATAACTATCATCGCGAACGCGGAAATTAACTGAATGCATCAGTTCGTCATGATCAACCAGTTCAACAAATCTTTGTGAATATATTTTCTTTCCCCGGCGGATCACTTCGTCAGTTCCTGAATTGTATATATATTTAATAAAATAGGGTAGTGCCAAAAAAGTAAAATTTTAGAAGTAAAAACGGTCTTTTTACAATTGTTTATTGCGAAAAAAGCAATTTGCAAAAGTAAAGAAATTTTAAAAGAGGAGGAAGGCAGTTTTGAACAAAGTAGTACTTTCTTCTAAAAATTATGATTGCTTTAGCCTCTGATAAGGCGACCACCCGAGTAAATGCTCAGAATGTTGGCGTTGTCTTCTTTCAAACAAAATTTAATATCTTCTTCAAGCCCAAAATTCATAAGGCGATGGAAATGGGATGCATTTTTTTCTTTCATAAAATTTAAAAGATCGCCATTAGCCTGAAGATAAAGGGTTTCAGCAATTTGAGATGCATCACAGTTAATATCAAAATTTTCTTTTATCCTATTGATAACCGCACCTGCAAAAAGCGTGTCTTCAATATTGATGCGGTTTTTCCAGGCAGCACAGGCCAGAATTACATTTGATTTTTGATTAACTAAAAAATCACATACTGCAGAAATATTACAAAAGGAACCTGTAATAATTGATTTTGCATTTGCTGCGAGGGCCACATGCAAAAGTTTTGTTCCATTGGTAGTTGTAAGTACCAAAGTTTTTCCTTTTATAAAATCAACTGTATATTGTAAAGGTGTATTTCCATATTGCAAACCTTCTGCAATTTTTCCATCTCTTTCTCCGGCAGTAATTACTTCCATTTGTTTCCCAAGTTTGATACAATCGGCAACACTGTCAACAGGAATTACTGACTTTGCACCATTGTATAAAGCAGTTGCAATAGTAGAAGTAGCGCGCAAAATATCAATAATTACCACTGTGCTGTTGGTAATATCGTAAAGCTTTAAAAGCGATGGTGATAAAACAGTATTTAATGAAGGAACTTTTTTCTTAGACGTCATGTGTTCAAAAAATTAAGCATTTAATTTATTCGAAAGGCATTTTTACGACTTTTGCTTTTAATAATTTATCTCTCACTTTTATAAGAACTTCTGTGTCAATTTTTGCATAATTGATTTTTACATAACCCATTGCAATTGCTTTTTGAAGTGATGGTGATTGCGTTCCACTCGTAACATGTCCAATTAATTCACCTTCTTTATTTTGAATTTCATAACCATGGCGCGGAATTCCTTTGTCAATCATTTCCAATCCGACTAATTTTTTTTGGATCCCTTGATTTTTTTGTTGTAAAATAAAATCTTTTGAAACAAAATCTTTAGTGAATTTAGTAATCCAGCCTAAACCCGCTTCCAATGGAGATGTTGTATCATCTATATCATTTCCGTAGAGACAATAACCCATTTCCAGTCTTAAAGTATCCCGTGCTGCCAAGCCAATTGGTTTCAATCCTTTTGAACTTCCTTCTTCAAAAATTTTATTCCAGATAATGTCTGCATTATCATCTTTATTTTCAAAATAAATTTCAATTCCTCCTGAACCAGTATATCCTGTGGCGCTGATCAATACATTGTCAACTCCTGCAAATTTTCCTTTTACAAAAGTGTAATATTTCATGTTTAAAATATCAACTTCAGTTAAGGGTTGTAAGATTTTTGTAGCATTTGGTCCCTGAATGGCAAGCAGACATGTTTTATCTGAAATGTTGTGCATCTCAACATTTCCGGCATTATGTTTTGAAATCCATTTCCAATCTTTTTCAATATTGGAGGCATTTACAACCAGCATGTAAACTTTATTTTCTTCGATACAATAGATGATCAGATCGTCAATGATTCCGCCATTTTCGTTCGGCATGCAACTATATTGTGCTTTACCTGCTGTAAGTCTGGATGCGTCGTTGCTTGTAACTCTTTGAATAAGATCAAGAGCTTTGTCTCCTTTTAAAATAAATTCGCCCATATGGCTCACATCAAAAACTCCTGCATTATTTCTCACTGTAGCATGTTCATCATTAATTCCGGAATAACTAATTGGCATATTAAAACCTGCAAATTCTGCCATCTTAGCTCCAAGAGCGATATGCTTTTCTGTGAAAGGCGTGTTCTTCATAATCATCTTTTAAAAGTGGTGCAAATTTAGGAGAAAAAAGAAGTGAATCTAAAGAGATCCGATTTTTAAGGTATTCTTTTTTAAGAGCTTTTTCAAATCATTAAAATGATTTTTGAAAAAGAATTAGTTTAAAAATTGATCAGTATAAATTGCAACAAAGTTTTCACCATCGCTATTTCTCAATCCACGATACATTCCGGCGCTGTTGAAAACCAATGCTGCGTTTCCTTTGGCATCCATCCCTATCAAACCACCTTCGCCGTTCATTGCAACTAATTTTTTTAAAACTACTTTTTCGCAAGCCTGTTGAAGGGTAAGATTTTTGTATTCCATCAAACAGCTCACATCATGAGCTGCAACGGCTTTAATAAAAATTTCCCCATGGCCGGTACATGAAATGGCGCATGTTTTGTTGTTCGCATAAGTGCCTATTCCGATCATCGGACTGTCACCAATGCGACCGAATTGCTTGTTGGTCATTCCTCCTGTTGAAGTAGCTGCAGCAATGTTTCCCTCCTGATCGCAAGCAACGGCTCCAACAGTTCCGAATTTTTTATCTTTCAGTAAACCAACTAATTTGTCGTTTTTATGATCGAGTTTGTACAAATTACTGTCCCTGATTTCGCGCCATTGATCATAACGGAACTGGGAGAAAAAATAATCGTCAGGTTCCAGTTTTATTCCTTGTTTAATCGCAAAATCATTTGCGCCTTTTCCTGATAAAAAAACATGGCCGCTATGCAACATCACTTCATCAGCAAGCAAAACCGGATTACGCACATTTCTTACACCTGCTACTGCGCCTGCATTCAAAGTGCTTCCATCCATGATGGCAGCATCCATTTCGTTCAGTCCTTTTTTTGTAAAAACTGCTCCGCGACCTGCATTAAAAAGAGGATTATCTTCTAAAACCACTACTGCTGCCTTGACTGCGTTTATGGAAGTTCCACCCATTTTCAGAACTCCATATCCTGCGTCCAAAGCTTCTGAAAGACCTTTGCGATAAGCACTTTCCATCTCTGAAGTAAGATCTCCTTTTACAATAGTGCCGGCACCTCCGTGAATAGCGATTGAAATTTTTTGCATGAAATAAAAAGTTGTAAGTGACGGATTTTGTACAAAATTAAAAATTAAAAAATGAGAAGATAGAATTTCTCCAAAACCAGTGATTTCTGATTTATTTAAGAAGACGCTTACATTCTTCCAGGAGCTTTTGCTTTTGAATGGCAACGGTTCCTACTTCTTCGCAAACAATTCCACCGGCAATGTTAGCAATTTTTGCAGCAAGATCAATATTTTTTGTTGCCGCATAAATTAATGAAGCAACAGCAATAACGGTATCGCCTGCTCCGCTTACATCGGCTATAGTTCTTCTGTGAGAGGGAAGAATGTTTTTGTGGTTATTTTCCTGGTAAAAAATTCCTTTTTCAGACAATGTAATTAATGAAATTGAATGGTCTAATTGCTCTTTTAATTGTGAATGAATATCAGACAGGAGATCTGCTGAAATCTCTTCAGGTAATAAATTTAAACTTGCGATAGCTTCATTTAAATTTGGTTTAAATAAAGTTGCATTTTGATAACAGAAAAAATTTTTTCTTTTAGGATCGACTGCTGTGGTTATATTATTTTTCTGACAAAAAGCAATCGAGTTTGCAATGATATTTTTTGTAAGAATTCCTTTATTGTAATCTTCAAAAATTAGCACATCAGGTTTTTCTGATGCAATAAATTTTTCGATTTGATTTTGTAATTTCTCTTCATCATTTGAATCGATGTCATGAATGATTTCCGCATCAAGCCGCATCATGTGCTGGTTTCGGCTGATGATCCTTATTTTATTCGTGGTAATTCTTTTTTTGCTTTCAAGAATAAACCGTGTATCAATATTTTTTTCCTGAAGTAAATTTTTAAGTTGAATGCCATCTTCATCGTCACCCAAAATGGTGAGCAGAGCGACAGAAGCGCCAAGGGCCTGAACATTCAATGCTACATTTCCTGCGCCCCCAATTCTTTTTTCTCTTTTGCTGACAGCCACTACAGGAACAGGAGCTTCGGGAGAAATTCTTTCTACATTTCCCCACCAATAAGTATCCAACATTACGTCGCCTACAACAGCAACTTTCATTTTTGAAAATCCTGAAAATAATTGATCAATTTCCCAGCTCATTAATGTATTTTTTTCTGTTTGCTAATTGTAATATAATAAACCGGAATTCCTGCTAAAACGATGCCTAAACCAAGAACTGTATAGAGTGGTTTGAAGATGATCAGAAAAACACAAAATACAGTTCCTAAAATAATATACAATCCGGGTAAAAACGGGTATCCAAATACTTTGTAAGGCCTTTCAATGTCAGGTCTTGTTTTTCGAAGTACAAAGATGCCTATGATGGTCAGGACATAAAAAATTACAACAACAAATGCGATCATATCCAGCAGATCATTGTATCCGCCAGACAAACATAAAACGGAAGCAACGATCGCCTGTGCCCAAAGTGCTCTTTGTGGTACGGCATTTTTATTAAGTGTTCCTGCTTTTTTAAAAAATAATCCGTCTTTTGCCATTGTATAATAAACCCTGGCACCGGCGAGAATTAAACCGTTGTTGCAACCGAAAGTGGAGATCATGATCATTACTGCAATGATGATAGCTCCTGCATTTCCAAAGATTGCATGTGATGCTGCAACTGCAACACGATCACCGCCAGGAAAAGCTATTTCGTGTAATGGCAATGCATTCAGATACATCAGGTTTGTGGTGATATAAATTATTGAAACAATCAAAGTTCCAAGGAAAAGACTAAGACCAATATTTCGTTTTGGATTTTTTATTTCTGCAGCAATAAAAGTTACATTATTCCACGCATCGCTGCTGAAAAGAGAACCAACCATGGCAGCAGCAATTGCACCAATCAAAACAGTTCCGCTGATTGAATACCAGTTCCCGCTTTTTAAAAATTGTCCATTTACTTTTTCCAATTGCATTGCATTCAAACCAGTTTGCCAGTTCTCATTCCAGAAACTGTGTTTTACAAAAAGAAAACCGAGAAGGATCAACCCGAAAAGGGATAACAATTTTATAGTAGTAAAAGTGGATTGAATGATTTTGCCTCCTTTAATACCACGAGTGTTTGTATAAGTGAGAAAAAGAATGGAAGCAATGGCTAAAATCTGTGCGGCAGAAATATGAAAGTTTCCAATTGTGACAAGAAAAACATTTTCTCCAACTTCCGGAATGAGATATGCAGTGAAACGACTGAAAGCCACGCCGACAGCGGCTATTGTTGCAGTTTGAATAACCGTGAACGAACTCCATCCATATAAAAACCCAAATAAAGGATTATAGGCTTCTTTTAAAAAAACATATTGTCCTCCGGCACGTGGAAACATGCCACTCATTTCTCCATAACTTATCGCAGCCATCACGGTCATCAAACCGGTAATCGCCCATGCAATTATGAGCCATCCTGCGCTGCCAACGTTCCTTACCATGTCTGTGCTAACGATAAAAATTCCCGAGCCAATCATCGAACCTGCTACAATCATGGTAGCATCAAAGAGGCGAAGGCTGGGTTTGAAAGCAGTTGCTTGTTCATTCATATAAAAAATCCCGTTTTTAAAAACGGGACTGAAGATAAATATTTATTTGAGATTGGGATGAATCACTTTTTATTTTCTGAATCCAGTTTGTTCAAACCGGTGATCACATCCGGAGTGATGTTTAAAGTAGAATCTTTATAAAACATAAATCCCGGTTCATAAGAAAAAATATAAGAATATTTTCCATCCCTGTTATAGTCTTTCAAAAAAGATTGAATCCTTGTCAGAATATCTTCTTTCATTTTTGAATTGTAATTGTACAAATCGTTGTCGATATTCTGTTTACGAGCTTGGAGATCCTGTTGCATTTTTTGGATTTCCTGCATCGCTTCTTCCTGCTCCTTTTGATTCATTGAAGATGCTTTTTGTTGCAATTGCATTGCACGATTTTGATATCTTTTTTGCATAGCTGTGATCTCATCGTTTGCCTCAGATTGTTTACGTTCAAAATCAGCTTTTATTTTTTTGTAGTAGGTATAATTATTCTGGAGAGAATCCAAATCTATATAAGCAACTTTTGATTTTTCGTTAAGATTGGTTACAGAAGCAGCTTTTTGCCGATCAGAAACCAGTTTGTTGTTTTTACTGAAATATAAATAATAAAGGTAACCAACCAGCAAAAGCAGAATAATATTTAGAACAAGTAAAATATTTTTCATAAATAAATTTTAGGTGGCAAGATAAAAAAAACGGAGTGATGCATAAGTAAACACTTTTGATTTAGGAAACGATTAACTAATAAATAATATGCTAATTTTATAATGTAAAAATTATAATGAACAAATAAATAGGTCAATATCGCTTACTTTAAAATTTTTGTGATGCATTTTTTTCAGTAAAACAAGAACTTCTATTTTAATTTTTATCAAAAAAGGTGCTTTTATTTTTGATAAAAAGATTTGTAACCTTTTTTATTCCAATCACTCTAATCTCATAACTAAATTATAAAATCATGAAAATAAAACACATTCTCCTAAACACAGGTATTTGCTTTGTTGTTTGCGCAGGCCTTGTTTCTCCTGTAAATGCTCAAAAAGCTGCCAATCTTACAGATCCAGAAATTGCTTCTATTGCAGTAACAGCTAACCAGATTGATATTGATTATGCAAAAATTGCAGAAAGCAAGACTAAAAATGAAGATGTTCTGAAATTTGCCCAGACAATGGCAAAAGATCATCAATCAGTAATTGATCAGGCTGTTGCTTTGGTTACAAAATTGGGCGTTACTCCAAAAGACAATGCCACAAGTAAATCTTTAAAAGCCGGAGAGGTAAAAACAAAAAAATTACTTCAGTCAAAATCAGGGAAAGCTTTTGATAAGGCTTATATTGATAATGAAGTTGCGTATCATAAAGCAGTGATCAAAGAAGTGCAAAATGCATTAATTCCTGACGCACAGAATGCAGAATTGAAAAGCCTTTTACAAAGTGTGCTGCCGGTTTTGCAACAGCATTTATCTCATGCTGAAATGGTTCAAAAACAATTGAATAAATGAAAAGTTCAATAATAGAATCGGGAATAAAACGGTTATTGTTATTCCCGGTTCTTTTCTTAATCAGTTGCCATTCTTCGAATGAAAAAGTTTCAGAAAATAGTCATCACACCGATACAGTTGTTATTCGTCAAATGCAATTTGATCCGGCTGAAATTACTGTAAACAAAGGTGATACAGTGGTTTGGGTCAATAAAGATTTGGTGCCACATACAGTAAAATCTTATGCAGCAAAAGATTTTTATTCTGATACCATCAATGTAAGTAAAACATGGATGAAAAGCATTACAGATAGTGTTAGTTATTTTTGTACAATCCATCCTACAATGAAAGGAAAGATAATTGTAAAATGATTATTTTAGGGATGTTTTTTAAAATCGATTAGGGAATTTAAAATAAAATAAAATTGGAAACGAGGTTTCAGCAATATTCTGATTTGGAGATTATCCAAAGAATTAATGAAGGTGAAGTAAGATTGTATGAGATATTAATCAGAAGATACAATCCATTTCTTTATAAGATTGGAAGAAGTTACAGGTACAATCACCAGGACACGGAAGATCTGATGCAGGATGCGTATGTGAACGCATTCTTTAATTTGAAAAAATTTGAAAACCGGTCTTCCTTCAAAACCTGGTTTACGAGGATCATGCTCAATTTGTGTTTTCAGAAAAAACAAAAGTTAAGTTTTAAAAATGAGATAATTGGTGATGATTTCAAAAATGAAAAATCCGAGATCATCTTTCATCATTCAACAAACAATGAAAAAATCACAGTGAATAAAGAACTTGGACACATCATAGAAAATGCGATTCACCAGATTCCGGAAGATTATAGAATTGTATTTACACTTCGTGAATTAAATGGATTGAGCGTTGCAGAAACTGCCGAGGCATTGGATATTTCTGAAAGCAATGTAAAAGTGAGAATGAACCGTGCGAAAGGAATGCTTCAGAAAGAGATCAAAAAAATGTATTCGGCTGATGAAATTTTTGAGTTCAATCTGATTTATTGTGATGCCATGGTAGAAAAGGTAATGAGCAGAATTAATGATTTAAAAAATGAAGACAATGAAAAAAAATGATTTGATGTATTCTGATTTTGATAAAATGGTTATGGATCAAAGTGATGAAGATGTATTAGATCTTTCCGCAAAAATTTCTTCTGATGAGAAGATATTTTTAAAGAATGACAATGAAAAAATGGAAGTGATAGAAAATCATTTTAGGGGAATCATGAAAGCACTTGGACTTGATCTAAATGATGACAGTTTGAAAGGAACGCCCCAACGGGTAGCGAAGATGTTTGTGAAAGAAATTTTCAGCGGATTAAATGAAGAAAACAGACCTGAGGTTACACTTTTTGAAAATAAATATCAGTATAATAAAATGCTGGTTGAAAAAGGGATAACACTCTTTTCTTATTGTGAACATCATTTTGTGCCGATCATTGGAAAAGTGCATGTGGCTTATATTTCAAAAGGAAAAGTGATTGGATTGTCAAAGATAAACCGGTTGGTTCAATATTATTCCAAAAGGCCGCAGGTGCAGGAAAGACTGACGGTTCAAATTGCGGAAGCATTAAAAAAAGCAATCGGAACAGAGGACGTTGCAGTGTTCATAGATGCAGTTCATCTTTGCGTTTCATCCAGAGGAATACAAGATACAAACAGCAGCACGATAACTGCGAACTATTCCGGAAAATTTATTAATGAAGAAACAAAAAATGAGTTTTTGACTTTGATAAAATAGATTTATTTTTTCTTCGGTCAGCAAACGGGCAAAATTTTTTAAATTCTGTCTTCTTCGAGATTTGTGTTTATTTTACGTTCTTTTACTTCCCTGATAAAGTTCATATTCAAGCAACCGGCAATCAATTTTGCTTGTATAAAATTCAACTTTTCGTTTTGGTTTAAGACCAATTTTTTTTGCAAGATTCAGATTCCCCGTGAAAACATATCCTGTATAACCTTTGCATTTTTTCTTCATAAAATCTCCGATCTCAGAATAAATTTCTTCTAACTCAATTTCATCTCCAAGGCGTTCTCCATATTCAGGGTTTAAATATACAATTCCATTTTCGCTTTGAGGAATATTGGTATCACGAAAATCACATACTTTAAATTCTACCAAATCTGCCACACCCGCAATTCCGGCATTTATGTTAGAAATATTGATGGCATCTTCACTAATGTCTGTGGCGATAATTTTTAAACCGGGTATTTTTTTTATTTGTGTAATTAATTTTTGTTTTTCTATTTGATAAAAATTTTCATCATAACCAACAAGATGCATAAATGCATAATTATTTCTGTACAAACCAGGTTTGCGTTTTGTTGCCAGGAGTGTGGCTTCAATTGCTAAAGTTGAAGAACCACACATCGGATTTACAAATGGTGATTTTTGATCCCAGTTTGTTGCGAGCAATGTTGCAGCTGCTAAAGATTCCGACATGGGAGCTTTGCCAGGAATTTTTCGATACCCGTGTTTTGATAAAGTTTCACCTGATGTGTCAATGAAAATTTCTGCATGATCATCTTTCCAAAATAAATTGATCACAACTTTATCTAATTCTGGTCCTGAATCGGGACGGTCATTAAATTTTTTTCTAAAACGGTCTGCGATCGCATCCTTTACTTTTACATTTGCAAAAAGGGAATTGTTGATCGTATCATTATCAACATTACTTGTTACAGAAAAATATCCTTTTTTATCAATAATTGATTCCCATTGAATTTGAGAAACTATCTCGTATAGGTCATTTGCATTTTTACAGGCAAAGGATTTTAATGAGTATAAAACCTGGCTTGCGCAACGAAGATTTAAATTTAAACGGACACAATCATTAAGTGTTCCATTTAATTCCACTCCTGTCTGAAAAATTCTTTTTGTTTTAAATCCAAGCTCAGAAATTTCCCGCTCCAGATAGGGCGACAAGCGCTTACTACATGTTACAATAATACGACTTGGCTGATTGAACGATGGCATTCAGCAAACTTAAATGTATTTGTTTAATACAGGCAGTATTGAAAATGACAATGTTTTTGTGAAGGAAAATTGGACAATTAGTTTATAGAAGCTAATCTTAGTTTTAAAATGGCTTGCTGAGTATTTTTTATTAATGAATGAGTCATTGCTTTTACACGGTGAAGATGAATAACTCTTGCAGATTCAGGAAAGATGTGCAATTCGCTCATTAAATTATGTACAGCGTTTTCGTCATCTACTTTGGCAAGATTGCAGGCTTTGTAAAAATCTGTGTGCATTCCCATACTCTCAAGGACGTCCGGGAAATTTGGATATTCCGGGTAGATGGAAAACTTTTTTACGAAATAAAAAGTCTTTCCATTAATTTCCTTTGTATAGGCCTTGTAAATGTTTTCCATGATTTTCCTGTTTTGAGGTTAAACAATTTGTGAGAAATAAAATTTATTGTAACAGCAATAAGAGTCTAATGTCAACAATAAAATTTAGTGCCACTTTTTCTTTGGCAAATCACAGGATTAAATGGGCGGTTTTTACAAGGCTAGGAAATTCGGAACTAAAAATTTTTCTTTTAACTTTTTAAATCTCAGTTTGTTGAAAAAAATCTACAAATGAGATTAAAAAAATCTGAAAAAAGAATTATTTTTTGATTTTAAAAGAACCTTGGAAATTCAAAGGAAGAATCGGATTAGAAAGTTTTTCTTTTGAAAAAGAAACATTGTAGGGCTAAATAAGATAATCTCAGATTCTGTAAGTGTCTGTAAAAGTAAATCACACTTTGGTTTTGTGCAAGCTTTTTAAAAATTATTTATTCACATTTAACAAAAGACAGATTGAATTGTGCAGAAGTTTTTCTAACGTTTGATCTAAAAGAAATTTAAAACAGATGAAAGGCCTTTAACAAGATAAAAGGTATTTGATGGAATTGAATTCAATTTTAGAAGTTGAGAAGCAAAAGAAATATTGAACTAACTCAAATTCTTAGCTTTTTGGCAAAAAAATAAAATTCGGCAGGAAAATTGAAATGTCATTTATCGTTGTGATTATTTAATTGGAATATAGTTAGTTAGAATGGAAGTAATATATTGGAATGAAGATGTTGTAAAGATTAAGATAATTTAAAGCGTTTCTAAAATGAGGTTTTTTAAATGTTGTAACTTGATGTTGTAATTTTTTTACTAAAAATTTGGCGGTATAAGTTTTAACTATTAGGTTTGCGAATACAATCCGACCCAAAGAAAGGCCTCAATTGTTACCCCGATACACTCTGATCCCATTCCTACTAAAAGATCTCCAATTAAAAAATTAGTTATTCAGCTGTATTGAATTAAAATGTATTTCTACAGCAGATAAAATTAAATTATGGCCAGATTTTTATTACCTCGAGTTTGTGTGTGTTTGTTGGTTTTATTGCTTGCTTCCTGTTCCAGCTCTAAGAAAATTGTGTATTTTAATAATGTAAAGGATGCGTCGTTCAATACAACAGGTGAGAACAAGCCTATCATTATTAAACCGAATGATATTTTAAGTATTACGGTAAGCAGCGCAAATGCAGAAGCTTCGGCACCTTTCAATTTGCAAAATAATAACGTAAGCAGAGCAACAACTGTTAATGGTAGTAATACTGAAGCGGGTGGTTACCTGGTAAATCCCGACGGCACCATTGAGTTTCCAGTCCTTGGAAGTATTAAGGCAGCAGGATTTACAAAAGAACAATTAAGAGATAATATTACGAACATGATTTTATCAAAAAAGCAATTGGTAGATCCAATTGTTGATATAAGGTATCTTAATTATGAAGTAACGGTTCTTGGAGAAGTTGCCCGGCCAACTGTAATTCCCGTTCCTAATGAAAAAATTTCTTTATTAAAAGCTTTAGGGCTTGCCGGTGATTTAACCATTTATGGGAAAAGAGATAATGTATTATTAATACGAGAAGAGGATGGCAAGAAAATCACAAGGCATATTGATTTGAATTCCCCTGATTTTTTCAATTCGCCGTATTATTATTTGCAACCGAATGATGTAATATATGTAGAGCCTAACCGAACAAAAATTGCAACAGCCGGAAGGTCTCAGCAATTTTTACCAATTGTGTTTAGCGCTTTATCAGTAATTGCAATCGTAATTGATAGAGTAGTAAGATAATAGATAGAGTAGTAAGATAATAGAGTAGTAAGATAATTATAAAAAAATGCAAACCAGAAGAAACAGAATCTCAGAAGAAAAGGAAGAAGGTATGATGCAACAGTTTGTGTCTAAGTATCTTCCATACTGGCCTCTTTTCTTAATAGCCATAGCAGCGGCTATCGGTTTTGCCTATCTTTATTTACGATATACCACATCTATTTACCAGGCTACCGCTACAATAATTATAAAAGATGAAAAGAAGGGAAATGAAGAATCCAAATTAGTTGAATCCCTTGATCAAATTTCTTCCAAAAAAATTGTAGAGAATGAAATAGAAGTGATCCAATCACGCAAATTGATGGAAAATGTGATTAGTAAGCTGGGACTCTATGCTCCCGTATATAAGAATGGCGACGTTCATGATGTATTAGCTTATACCAGTTCACCGATTTCAGTTGTTGCTTTATTTCCAGATTCACTTCGATATTTTAAACGAATTGATCTAAATTATGACGGTAAAAATAAGCAAGTGATTTTAGATCATCATTACAGATATCCATTGGATAGTTTTGTAAATTCTCCATTTGGGAGATTAAAATTTGTTCCCAATGTATATTTTGAGGCAGATACTTCTATCAAACAACTTTATTTTACTCTTAACAATCCCAAATCGGTAGTTTCATCTTTCTTGCCTGGCTTAAAAGCTGAAGCTGCAAGCAAATTATCATCAATTGTTGATTTAAGTTATCGTGATGTAAGCCCTCTTCGTGCCGAAAATATTTTGAATGAATTAATCAATGCATATCAGGAATCAGCAAATGCTGAAAAAAATAATTTGGCTCGTAACACGCTTAATTTCGTGAATACAAGGCTGGCTCTGGCTTCTCATGATCTTGATTCGATAGAAAAAAAGGTTCAACAGTTTAAATCGGGAAACCAGGCTGTTGATATAAGTGCGCAAGGACAATTATTTTTACAAAATATGAGTGCGAATGATCAAAAACTCGCAGATGTAAACACACAAATTGCAGTTTTAGATAAAGTAGAAAATTTTGTAAAATCAAATACTAACAGCCCAACCGGTATTGTCCCATCAACATTGGGAGTAAGCGATCCAACGCTAACGCAATTGATCGATAAGTTGTATACATCTGAACTTGAATACGATAATTTGAAAAAAACTGTCGGTGAAAACAATCCAAGTTTGGTTGCTATTGCTGATCGGATTAATAAATTAAAACCGAGTATCATAAGTAACATTAATAGCCAGAGGCAAAATCTTAATGCAAACAGAGATAACATCTCTGCTACAAATGGTGCTTATAGTTCTGTTCTTCAGTCAGTTCCTCAAAAAGAAAGAGAATTATTAGATATTAGCAGGCAGCAGCAAATAAAAAGCAACCTTTATTCTTTCCTACTTCAAAAAAGAGAAGAAAGTGAGATTGCGTACGCTTCTGCTGTTTCTAATAGTAGAGTGGTTGATTATGCCCAGGCAAGTCCCTATCCGGTAAGCCCAAAGAGAATGTTAATATATATTATTTCTATTGTCTTGTTCCTTGGAATTTGCGGCGCCTTCATTTTTGTGAAAGAATATCTTACCGGTAAAGTACTATATCGGCATGAAATAGAATCACTTACATCTATTCCTATTATTGGTGAGGTTGCCTTTGATAAATCAAAAGACAAAATTGTAATAGAAAAAGGAACAAGAAGTTTTGTTGCAGAAGAATTTAGAAAACTTAGAATCTCTCTCTCATTTTTAGGGATAGATTCTAATCATAAAAAAATCTTAATTACTTCCAGTATTTCCGGCGAGGGCAAAAGTTTTATTTCTGCTAATCTTGCAGTTAGCCTTTCACTAACAGGGAAAAAAGTTGTTTTAGTAGATATGGATTTAAATAATCCAACTATTGATAAAATACTAAATGTAAATCGTGAAGAAGGGGTTACTGAATTTTTGGAAGGTGAAAAAGACCCCGAAGAAATCATTAAACATGTAGACGTTCATGAAAATTTATTCTTTATTTCTGCAGGCACGGTTTTGCCTGAAAATCCTTCTGAGCTTTTGGCTAATGGAAAGGTGAATGAGCTTATTAATTACCTGGACAATATTTTTGATATTGTTGTTATTGATACATCACCAATGGTTTTGGTGACCGACGGATATTTACTGACTGGATTATGTGATGCGACTTTATATGTAATAAGACATCATTACACACCTAAAATGCTTATCAAAAGAATTGACGAGAATATTTATATTAATCCTATAAATAACCCTGCTATAATTTTTAATGGAGTGAAGATGCGAGGCTTTTTCAAAAATAATTATGGCTATGGGTATGATTATGTTTATGGTAACAAAGACAGGAAGAAGTTAGAAAAAAAACCAATAGCAAAGTACTAAAATCCTATACAATGAAAAATTTTAATCTCAATACGTTAAGTTGTGACTGACGGCGGCGAAGCCGTATCCTTCTTATAGTATCCTCTAATATCAATCCTTTGAATTGCTGCAAATTTAAATTTAAAAAAAGAATTATGCAGAAGAATTGGTATATTTTATATACAAAACCCAAATGGGAAAAGAAAGTAGCAGCATCACTATCAAAAAGAAAAATTGAAAACTTTTTTCCGTTAAATTGTAAGCAAATCAACTTATATTCAAAAATGAGAATATGTCGTGAACCATTATTTGAGTCTTATATTTTTGTCAACATAATGGAAAGTGAATTTGAAAAAGTGAAATCAGTTTACGGGATATTAAATTTTGTTTATTGGAAGGGTAAACCTGCAATAATTCAGGAAGAGGAAATTGAAGTTATCAGGGAGTTTATTACAGATCATCAAAATATTAAATTAGAAAAAACTAAAGTAAATTTGAACGATGTTGCAAAAGTTATTGATGGTTCTAAATATTCAATGACTGGAAATGTTCTGACCGTTAAAAATACAATAGTAAAAGTAAATCTTCCTTCTCTAGGTTTTACTCTTGTGGCTAACATTGAAACAGAAACTCCCTTACGTACAGAACTTTCTTTTGGAAAGAGGGATCTTATTTTACAATCTTAAATTTATAACATTAATCTAAGTATCAGGTTAAAATTAAAAATCAGGATTAAAGTTCTTTTACTGCAATTAAAAATACTCTCACATAGGAATGAATCGCTTACCAGCTTTGAAGCACCGCAACTACCTCAATTTGTGTCTTAATTAATCATTCCGAAATCATAGCTTTGAAAAATGAAGTCAGCATTAATTACCGGTATTACCGGGCAGGACGGGGCATATCTAGCCGAACTCCTATTATCCAAAGGATATACTGTTCATGGGGTTAAAAGAAGGTCATCGTTAATCAATACCTATCGCATTGATCATTTATATGTAGATCCTCATGAAAATCATGCAAATTTTAAATTGCATTATGGTGACATGACAGACAGTACTAATCTTATCCGTATTGTACAAGAAACAAAACCGGACGAGATATACAATCTTGCTGCCATGAGTCATGTAAAAGTTAGTTTTGATAATCCTGAATACACGGCAAATGCGGATGGTATTGGAACTTTGCGCTTGCTAGAAGCAATCAGAATTCTAAAACTTGAGGAGAAAACAAAAATTTACCAAGCTTCTACTTCTGAACTATTTGGTTTAGTGCAGGAAGTTCCTCAAAAAGAAACAACATCATTTTATCCTCGAAGTCCTTATGGAGTAGCTAAATTATATGCTTATTGGATAATTGTAAATTATCGTGAAGCGTATAATATGTTTGCCTGTAATGGAATTCTTTTTAACCATGAAAGTCCTTTAAGAGGAGAAACTTTTGTTACGAGAAAAATTACAAGAGCCGTCGCTGCAATTGCCCAGGGATTGCAGGATACTTTATTCCTTGGAAACTTAAATGCACAAAGGGATTGGGGACATGCAAAAGATTATGTAGATGCAATGTGGAGAATTTTGCAGCATGATACTCCGGAAGATTTTGTAATAGCTACAGGTATTACCACAACAGTCCGTGACTTTACAAAAATGGCATTTGCAGAAGCAGGAATTCAAATTGCTTTTGAAGGAGAAGGGGATGAAGAAAAAGGAGTGGTTGTTTATTGTACAAATGAAAAATACCAGTTACCAAAAGGGAAAGAAGTGGTAGCAGTAGATCCGAATTATTTTCGGCCTACAGAAGTTGACTTGCTGATTGGAGATGCAAGTAAAGCAAAAGAAAAATTGGGTTGGAAGCCTATCTATTCACTTCAGGAAATGATAAAAGAAATGGTGGTAAGCGATTTGGAAACTTATAAAATGAGTTTGGAAAGGAAGTATTTTATGTAAGAGGGAAATAAAAAATTTCGATGATTTATAGTTTGAAAATATTATTAAAAGACAGGGTTCAATTCGTTTATAATAAAATAAATAAAGGGCAAGAACGAAGTGTTAAGGCAAAGAAAAATATTTTGGGCTCACTTTTACTGAAGGGAACCAGTATTGCTATCAGCATTGTTCTACTACCATTAACTATTAATTATATAAATGTTTCACAGTACGGGATTTGGCTTACATTAAGCTCAATTGTTGGATGGTTTGCTTTTTTTGACATCGGATTAACTCAAGGATTGAGAAATAAATTTGCTGAAGCTATTGCGAAAGGTAATGATTCTCTTGCACAAGCATATGTTAGCACAACTTATGCAATACTTGCTATAATATTTTTCTTTCTGTGGTTGTGTTTTTTAATTGTCAATCGATTTTTGAATTGGCCACATATTTTGAATATTTCCCAAAATATGCAATCAGAAATTTCAATACTTGCAGTAATTATTTTCACCTACTTTTGCCTTCAATTTGTATTAGGCATTATAACCACCATAATAACTGCTGATCAACAACCTGCCAAAGCTTCATTAATTTCTGTCCTAGGACAAATTTTATCCTTAATAATCATAATCATTCTTGTAAAGACAACGCATGGATCTTTAATCAAATTGGGTATTGCTTTATGTCTTTCTCCTTTAGTAATTTTATTAGCCGCAAACATTTTTCTATTCAAAGGGATTTATCATAAATACAGACCCCTTATTTCTAAAGTAAAGTTTTCCTATGCAAAAGGACTATTTAATTTAGGGGTTGTTTTTTTTATTATTCAAATTGCTGCCATAATTCAATACCAAACCGCAAATATTATTATTGCTCAGAACTTTAGTACTGCAGATGTTACCTCATATAATATTGTTTATAAATATTTTGGTATGCTGCAAATGATTTTTAATATTTTTTTAGCTCCGTTTTGGTCTGCTACCACAGAGGCATATTTTAAAAACGATATTCAATGGATTAAAAATGGTATAAAAAAGTACAATTATTTAAATATAATTTTATTTGGAGTAGCTATCTTAATGTTAATTTTTTCTTCAAATATTTATAACTTATGGTTAGGAAAAGGGAAAGTAAATATTAATTTTTTATTATCTTTTTGGGGATTCGTTTACTTTAACATCTACATATTTGGAAGCAAATATGTTTTTTTCTTAAATGGAATAAGTGCTTTAAGAATACAATTCTGCGCTAGTTTAGTAACTCCTATTATATATATTTTATTGTCGATATTTCTGATAAAATATTATAAATTGGGAGTTTATTCTCTTTTTATTGCTGCTGTCATAGCAAATTTCAATGCTCTCATTATAGCACCCCTTCAATACCATATGGTTATCAATAAAAAGAAAAAAGGGATATGGATAAAATGAGACATGTTTAAAATTGTTCAAATACAGATTTTTTCAGAATCAACCGGACGAGCAGCACTCAGATTACACAGAGCATTCTTACAAAGCGGAATTGATTCCACTATGGTCACGTTGGGATCAGCCATAAATGATGATGAGAAAATAAAGAAAAAGGGAAGAGTATCATCGGGTATTGCCCGATTAGACCGTTTGATTCAGAATTGGTTAACTAAAAATCATATCAAAGAGTATGGTATGTTTTCCTATCCGATATTAGGTTCTGACCTTTCTGACATGTCTGCCATTAAGGAAGCAGATATCATCTACATTCATTGGGCACTTCGTGGTTTTTTAAATTTGTCAGCCTTCAGGAAATTAGCAAAATTAGGGAAACCTGTAATATTTATTATGCACGATATGTGGAATATTACAGGTGGTTGCCATCATAGCTTTACTTGTCAAAAGTATAAGTCTCATTGCTATGATTGTCCTATGATTCCTGGACACAAAGTTAAGGATTTGTCTTTTCGAGGGTTTGAGAAAAAATTAAATTTTTATTCGAAATTCAATAATATATATTTTATTTCCCCAAGCAAGTGGCTTTATGACTGTGCAAAACAATCGGCATTGACAAAAGACAAGCCCCTATTTCATATTCCTAATATTCTTGAAAGCAATTTTTTTAAACCTTTTGACAAAAAAATTGCGAAGCAAATTTTAAATTTAAATGGAAACGAAATTGTAATTGCTTTTGGTGCTACTTCTATTGACAGCCCATATAAAGGCTGGGATTATTTATTAAGAGCCTTGAACATTTTGGCTATGGACATTGATTTTACAAAAATATTAGTAGTAGTATTTGGTAGTGGCTATAAACAAGAGATTGCTGATCAAATTCCATTTCAAACAGTATTTTCAGGATATTTAAGAGACGAATATTCTCCTATGCTAATTTATAATGCAGCGGATGTATTTGTTGCACCATCCTTAGCTGATAATTTACCTACTACCGTATTAGAAAGTTTAAGTTGCGGAACACCGGTAGTTGGATTCAATATTGGAGGAATTCCTGACATGATAAGACACAAAGAAAATGGCTACCTTGCCAAATACAAAGATGCAACAGATATTGCGGATGGTATAAAGTTTTGTATAAAGAACAAAATTAAAGGATATACCTTACCTGAATTTGAATACACTCACATTTTAGATTTGCATAAAAAATTACTTGCTCAACTGAATAATTATAAAAAGAGTAATAATTGAAACAATTATACAAAGAAAAAGTGAATTCTGAAGCTGAAATAAGTAAAAGCGAATTACTGAATCTTAATTTGTTTTGGTTAGGTTTTATAATATATGTTTTCGCATTCTCTTTTTCTATGAAAGGGCCGGAAAAATTATTTCAAGTTCTTCAACTTGCAAGTTTATTATTAATTTTTTGGGGAATAATTTCTTTGATTAGATTTAAACTTGAAAATTCTTATTTGCAAATATTATATATTTTATATGGACTGTGGTTCATTTTTCTAATTTTTCAAAATATTCAACCGTTTTTCAGTAAAGATTTTTTACTTTATTTTTTTCTTAATCCATGGTACGGAGGAATGCTATATTTTGTTCCAGCAGTATTACTTTTCCCGAAAAACGCTATTTTTTACAAACGTGCCATTGATGTTATAGTAGCTTTATGTATTATTTATATTCTTTATGACCTGGTATTCTTTAGAGACTTAATGAGTTCAGATCACTCAAATTTACTTAGTCAAGAATTAGTTGAAACTTCATTTGATCTTAGTATTCCAGCTGGCTTTATATTGCTTACTTATAAATATCATTCTAACAAAAGGAAACTACTTGCAATAGCAACAATTCTGCTTACTTTGTTTTTTGCAATTGTAAGGGCCCGGCGTGGGTTAATCCTAATGACCTCTTTGGTTATGCTTTTTTCTTACCTCTTATATGTAATTTATTCGAAAAATAAGATATTTATCTTTTACTTTTCTGTTATAATTGTTACTGTAATATCACTTTATGCAGTAAACATTTATAATATTAAAACAAATCGCGTTTTAAGTTTTGTCGCAGAAAGGGGTGACGAAGATACAAGAACGGGTATAGAATTATACTTTTATGCAGATATGAAACCAACGGATTGGATAATTGGAAGAGGAATAAATGGAAAATATTACTGTCCTAATATTGATGAAGACGAAGAAAGTAATTATAGAAGTGTAATTGAAACAGGCTATTTACAAATAATATTAAAAGGAGGAGTAATTAGTTTAGGCTTATTGCTGCTTATAACTGTTCCGGCTATTTTTAAAGGGATATTCTACTCAAATAACATCCTTTCAAAGGCAGCGGGAATATGGATCTTACTGGCATTGATAAGTTTGTATCCTGCAACGGTTGATACTTTTTCAATGCGGTATATTCTCATGTGGATATCGGTGGGAATTTGTTATTCTAAGGAAATTCGAAACATTCCTGATTCATTAATAACAGAAAAAATGCGGGGAAAAGATTAAAGAAGGGTCAATTTTTAGATTGTACGTATTTTTTCGATTGAGCAAAAAAAATAATAATGACCGAGATTTATCCTAGAGTTTTAATTGTAGGACAATATTTTAATACAAATTCAGGTGGTGGAATTACAATGTCAAATCTTTTTGATGGATGGGATAAAGAGAAAATTGCCGTTGCAGCTGAAAATATTAATAATCCGAATTTTGACATCTGTAATAAATATTACGAATTTGGATCATCAGAAAATAAAAGCCAGTTCCCATTTAATCTGAATAAGTTAGGACTGCATCGAAAATCCGGCCTTCTAAATAAAAACGAACAAACAGTTGCTTCTTTTGCTTTCCATGGCTCAAAGAAGAAATCCTATAAAAGTTTCTATGAAAACTTTTTAAGCTATACCGGCTTACGTCATTATAGACATCGATACGAAATCAGTAATCAATTTCTAAATTGGATAGAACAATTCTCACCTGATATAATCTATTCACAACTTTCTTCATTTGACCTGATATTATTTATAAGAGACCTGCATGAAAAGTTACAAATCCCTATTGCTATTCATATTATGGATGATTGGCCAAAGACTATTTGCGAAAAAGGAATATTCAAATCCTATTGGAATAAAGTTATTGAAAGGGAATTCCGTAATTTACTATCAACTGCAAAAGTTTTAATGGGTATAAGTGAATCAATGAATAAAGAATATCAAAAGAGATATGGTCATAACTTTGTCCCCTTTCACAATCCTATTAATATACAATTTTGGAGTACTTCATCAAAAAAGAATTATGAATTAAAGGATAAATTTGTTATATTATATGCAGGAAGAATTGGAACAGGTGTTCAAAACTGTTTTTTTGAAATTGCAGAAGTTGTCAGTAGTCTTATTTTAAAAGGATTAGAAATTGAATTGCATATACAGCCAACTAATTTTAACCCTATATTAAATGATTTAGTGAAGTTTAACTTTATTAAAATTAATAATACTGCTGATTATAAAGAATTACCGAAAATATTTGCAGAAGCAGATTTGCTTTTATTGCCAAATGATTTTGAGAATACATCCATATCCTTTTTGCGATATTCAATGCCAACAAAAGCAAGTGAATATATGGTCTCTGGTGTGCCAATTTTGGTTTACTCAAGTATTGAAACTGCTGTTACCCAACATGCAATGAAATATAATTGGGCTTATGTAGTTTCTGAAAAGAATAAGGAGAAACTTGAGTTAGCTATTTTTAAAATTTATAAATGCGAAGAACTAAGGAAAAGACTTGGTAATGCTGCAAGAGAATACGCAATCAATAATTATGACAGTAAAAAAATAAAGGACCAATTCAAAATGCTACTGTCTAAAAAATAGGGAACTGTGATTTTTGTTCTAGCTTATCTTTATTACAGAAATTAACTTTTTTGCTGCAAATGAAACAAATTGAGCATAAAGAAATTAGCAGTAAATTAATGAAGAATACTTTAATTGTGATAGGCAGATTAAGTTATCCTAATGGATCGGCTCCTTGCAATCGAGTTCATCTTTATTGTAAAGCATTAAAACATCAAAATGGATTTCCTTTTATAATTAATTTACACTCAACTTTTCGAGAAAAGCCAAAATTTAATTTCCTGGCCAGAAATGATGGAATACCATTCTACTATGCCCAAAAAACGCCACTTTGGGAGGACAATATTTTGCTTAGAAATATGAATAAAATTAAAGGATTGTTTAATACAATCTTTGTTATTAGAAAAATAAAAAAAAAGCATTCCCTCAAAGTATTATTTTATGCAACTGAGCCGTGGGATGAATTATTTTTATTTGTGTTTCTAAAAATAATGAAAGTGCCGATAATACGCGATTGCAGTGAGATTCCTTCTTTCGTAATTAATAAAAAAAAAGCTATTAAATTACATCAGTTTTTTCTCCGATTAAGGATAAAGATGTATCATGATATTATTGTAATTTCTGATTATTTAAACTCTTACTATTCAGAAATATTTCCCAAAAAAAGGATTTTTCAAATTCCCATTCTTGTGGATATGGATAGATTTAAAAAGACTGAAACAAAAAAAAATGCAACTAAAATTATTACATATGTTGGATACATGATAGGAAATAAAGACGGACTTCAAAATTTGATCGAAGCCATGGCATTGGTAGTCGAGAGAAATAAAAATGTTAAGCTTCAATTAGTAGGAAGCGGCCCTGATAAGGACATGATTCAGTTAAGAAATAAAGTAAAAGCATTAAACCTATGTAATTTTATTAGTTTTTTTGGCAAAAAAAACTCGGAAGAAATTCCTGCCATTTTATCTCAATCAGATCTTTTAGTTTTAGCACGGCCTGATAACAGCCAGGCAAAAGCCGGTTTCCCAACTAAACTGGGAGAATATTTAGCATCTGCAAAACCAGTGGTAATTACAACAACCGGAGAAATTCCTAAATACTTAAAACATAAAGAATCCGCTTATTTGGCGAAACCAGGAGATATTCAGGATTTCGCAGAGAAAATAAATTATGCATTATCTGATAAGAACTCTCAAGTAATTGGGGAAAAAGGATATGAAATTGCAAACGACAATTTCAATTACAAATTATATGGTAAAAAAATTTTTAATATCCTGCAAAATTGAAGAACCAGGAAACTTTAAATATTGAGAATCAAAGGCAGTTTTTCGTTTTTCGATTCAAAAGAAAGATTTTCATTTGGTTTTCAATTCTGGTAATTGTTTTATTGGTAATATTTTTAATAACAGGATTCTATTCTGCTTCACAACCAGTTTCCTATTTACCGAAAAATATTCCGGATTTTATTGATTCATTGCCTTCTGCCGAAGGGCAGTTTCTAATTAAAAATGAATGGTATAATATAATAGTTGATCAAAAGGGAAGGATTGCAGTTAAAGGCCCCGATGGTAAAGTCATTATTTCTGCATTAACGTATTATTTGGAATCGGAAGACGGGAAAAACAATTGGGGCCTTAAAAATGTTTTTGTGAATCGTGTTAACGATAGCAGTATTCAAATAAAAGGTGATGGCATTAAAAATGAACAAATCCAGCTTTCTATTATTGCTAACAAAAGTATTCCTAAAATAGATATTCAGGTAGAAACTAATTATCATATAAATACTATTATTAAAAAAGAAGCGATTGTTGCATCATTTAATATTCCTCTATCCCAGGTCTATCGTAAAAACAGAGAAATGGATACAAAAAATTTTCAACCTGAATACTGGTTACAAAAAGAAGGTGTTCGTTTTGGAGATAATAAACATTCTGCTTTAATCTATCATACTCCTTTGATATCTTCCTTGCAATTAGAAACAGAAAAAAAGAGACTGTTTATAAATCTTGATTATGCTCTTGATCATCCATTCGTTAAATTCCCTTATCAGAAAGATCAGAGGGGTAGATGGCAAAATCTATCCGCATCTGATTTTAAGAATGGTTCGGAACTGAAAAATAGTTTTTCAATTTATATTGGGCCAATTCCAAAAGCAATTCCACGACTCATGTTAGTACCTTTTGGCTATAAGGCGGGTTATGTTTTTACAGAGCATGCTGATGGAGGAAATATTAGAACACAGCGTGCTGCTTATTTTGGTTCAGAAGATATTACTAATGCAACGCAAGCAACCGGGGGATTTGTCCAACATAAAATACCAGTCACAAAAAGTGTTTTCTATACCGGATCAGAAACTTCACCAGGAGCAAGTATTTACCAACCAGATAGTGTTTCACCTTTACTTAATTTTCTTGATCAGATTTATGCTACAAATTTATATGATTTATGTTTGCACACGCCCGAAAATGGTACTTCTAACCGACAAATTCTTGAAGAATCTATAAAATTCATGAAAGAGAGATACAACAGCGTTTGCTGGATTGATCATGGATTTTATGGAGGAAAGCTCAATAGAGAAGCATTTGTTTGTGACGGTCTTGACAGTCTGTCTCCTTATTATGCCGCTGATTTATGGAAAAAATATAATACCAAATACTTTTGGAGCCCTGCTGTTGAGATGATAAACAATTCCAATTGGGTGTCGGTTTCCGAAAATATAAAAAGATTAAAATTTTACAAGGCTTATGTTACTTTTTTAAGGCGTTATATCTCTCCTAAAGATTTAAAGAACTTAAATATAATTCAGATAATAAAAAAAATTAGATCTAATTATTCTTACCGGATAGAAATGAATACTCTTGAATATAATTCCGGCCCTTCCCTTCCAACCCCACTATATTGGCAAAACCCTACGCGAACAGGGGAGTTTTATTCGTGGGCCACTAATCAGGAAAAAAGTTATGGTGACCTTTCTGAAAATGAAGTTGAAAAAGAGAAAGATCAATTATCAAATCTTATAAGTCATCAAGGCATTTTTATAGATCATGGATATTTTGTACGTAATCGTTCCGATGATAGAATACTAAAAACTATCAATGGAAAATTAGTGATCAATCCAAATTTTGATAAAATCCTTTCGTTGATTGATGAAAGAAGAAAAAGGGGGGATTTATATGTTACTACAGTAAGGGATTTACTTAATTATTGGATAATGCTCGAAAAAGTAGAATTTCAATACCTTCCGGATGGCTCTATTAATATTATTAACAATAATGATAATGCAATAAAAGGATTATCACTAATCATTAAGGCAAAAAAGGTTTTGGTTGATGGAAAGTTACCCGTTATGAAAGAGACAAATGATGATAAGATTTTCTGGTTTGACCTTGGCCAACATGAAACAGTAAAAATTACTATTCCAGCAATCTAGGAATGAAAATCCTTTTTTTTATTGATAGCTTAATGGCAGGTGGAAAAGAAAGGCGATTTATAGAACTCTTAAAAGGTCTTAGATCCTTTCCTTCTATTGAGTTTGAAATTGTTGTAATGAGCGAAGATATTCATTATAGGGAAGTGTTTTATTTAGAGAAAAAAATTCATTTCCTCATTAGAAAGAAAAAGAAGGATCTATCAGTTTTTAAGAAATTCTATAAAATTTGTAAGGTATATAAGCCAAATATAGTTCATACCTGGGATGATATGACAGCGATTATCTCTATTCCTACATGTAAATTATTACATATTAAGTTGATAAATGGTATGGTAACCGATACTCCAGTCCAACGCAATCTTTTTAATAAAAGTTGGTTGATTGCTAAATTAACTTTCCCATTTTCCGATAAAATAATAGGAAATTCCAATGCTGGTTTAACTGCTTACGGTGCCCCTTCAAGAAAATCTGTCTGTATATATAATGGATTAGATTTTACACGTTTTGAAAATCTTAGCGATCCTAATCTTTTACGAAAAGAAATATTTGGTGAAATTAACGATGGAAACTTGATTGTCGGAATGGTAGCAGCATTTGAACCGCGAAAGGATTATAAAACGTTAATTAATGGGGCCGTCTCTCTTTTGGCTTCTAATGTTTCTTTACGATTTGTTTTAGTAGGAGATGGTAGTGACTTTATTGAATTAAAAAAAAGCGTTCCAGAACAATATAAGGACAAAATCATTTTTTTAGGAAGAAGAAATGATATAGAATCTATTGTAAATCTTTTTGATATCGGCGTTCTCTTAACGAATTCGAAAGTGCATGGAGAAGGAATTTCAAATTCCATAATCGAATATATGGCATTGGCAAAACCAGTAATTGCTACACATGGAGGCGGTACAAATGAAATAGTGATTGAAAATGAAAATGGCTTTCTCATAAACACAAAAGATAGCTACGAATTTATTAACAATCTTCAGCGATTGATTATTAATAAAGAGTTGAGAAACCAATTAGGATCACGCGCTTTTGAAATCGCTCATGAAAAGTTTGATCTTAAAAAAAAGACAGTAGAATATGTTTCTTCGTATCAAAATTTATTGGAATAAATAAAAGTTAATGAAGATTTTAGTTACCGGCGCGGCTGGATTTATTGGTTCCCATGTATGTGAACATTTTGTTGATTGCAATCATTCAGTAGTTGGAATCGATAATTTTGATAACTTTTATTCAAGAAGATTTAAAACATTGAATCTAAAAGAACTTCGATTAGATACAAGATTCCAACTTTTTGAAGCTGATATTCGTGATCAAAATTTTTTGGATTCTATCTTTTCTTCAAATAAAATTGATCTTGTAATTCATTTGGCCGCAAAAGCCGGAGTAAGACCTTCAATTGAATCTGTTGCTGAATATTACGATGTAAATGTTAATGGAACAGTTTGCTTACTTGAAGTAATGAGAAAGAATAATGTAAAAAAGATGTTATATGCGTCTTCATCTTCAATTTATGGCAACAATAAAAAAAATCCATTTTCTGAAGATGACAGTGTAGACAATCCAATATCTCCTTATGCATCAACAAAAAAAAGTGGCGAACTTTTATGTCATGTTTACACTCATCTTTACAATTTTGACATTACTTGTCTACGATTTTTTACTGTTTTTGGTCCAAGGCAAAGACCCGATCTTGCCATTCACAAATTTACCAGGCTTATTGATGAAGGAAGTCCTATTCCTTTTTATGGTGATGGCTCTACATCAAGGGATTATACCTATATATCGGATATTGTGAATGGTATTAGTTGTTCAGCTAAACATTTAAATGGCTATAAGATTTACAATTTAGGTGAATCAAAAGTTACGGATTTGAAAACATTAGTAGAAACAATTGAAAATCAATTAAACAAAAAAGCTGTTTTGAATTACTTGCCATTACAAGATGGTGATGTAAATAAAACATATGCTGATATTTCAAAGGCAAAAGCCGAAATTGGATATTCTCCCGAATATGATTTACAATCAGGTATCAAAAGTTTTGTGCAATGGTATAATAAGAACAAGAAATTTTTATATGAAAAATAAAGAAATTCTTTTTATAAAAATTGGTAGTTTTTCTCAGATAAATAATAATGTTTACAAATTTTTATGCAGTGAATTTCCAGATTACAATATTCATGTGTTAGATGTAAATCAACAAAAGCTCAAATTTTATTACTATTTAATTAATATTTATTATTTTATAAAGGAATATTCAATTGATTTTGTGTTAAATAGAAAAAAATGGAAGGAATTACCAGTATGGTTTTTTGCTACTTCTTATATATCCGATAAAACAAGTAATTTAATTAAAAAAAAATTTCAAAAAAAAGAATTTGTTTTTACCTTTCAAACACAATCATTATACAATGGGAAAATTTCCGGCATTCCACATTTTATTTATACTGATCATACTACACAGACGAATAAATTATATCCAGACATTCATCCAAAACAATATATCCGTTCTAAAGCATTTATTAAAGATATTGAAACAGGAATATATAAAGATGCCACTTTAATTTTCACTTTTGGGAGTTTGATAACCTGGTCACTTATAAATCAATATGAGATTCCTCCCGAAAAGGTAATAACAGTTTTTGCGGGTAGTAATGTCAAAGCGGAAGAATCTGAAAATGCAGAAAAGTATCGTAATAAAAATATCTTGTTTGTAGGAGTTGAATGGGAAAGAAAAGGAGGGCCAATGCTTGTAAAAATTTTTAAAAAGGTACAAAAAAGATTTCCAGACGCTTCTTTAACTATTGTAGGTTGCAGTCCAAGGGTTTCATTACCTAATTGCAAGATTTTAGGTAAGATTCCTGTTGAAGAGGTGTCAAAATATTACAATAATGCAAGTGTTTTTTGTTTACCAACTGTAAGAGAACCTTTTGGTATTGTATTTATAGAAGCAATGAATTATCGTTTGCCTATTTTGGCAAATTCTATTGGGTCACTTCCAGACATGGTAAAGAATAATTACAACGGTTATTTATTTGAGGGTAATGTAGATGATTATGTTGATGCAATTTGTAAACTTTTTGAAAACCCAACCAAATGCAAAGAGATGGGCGACAACGGTTACTCATTGGCTAATTCGCGGTTTTCATGGAGTATTGTTGGAAAAACAATTAAACGTAATATCCAGCGATCAATATAATTAATTTCTATGTTTCCAGTAAAGAAACAAATAGTGAGGAATTTATTTTCTACAACTACCTAAGTTTATGGAGAATTTTAAGCTCATTCCGAAATTACTGTCACCACGAAATCGCTCAGATTATATCCAAAAAATTCCCATGGTGATTTGGCAAACAATGAAGACAAATGTGGTGCCTGTATTTATGAAAGATTATACAGATACCTGGATCGATCTAAATCCTGAATATGAATATCGATTCTTTGATGATAATGATGTTGTTGAGTTTATCAGTTCTGATTTTCCTGATTATCTGGAAGGATATTACAAGCTTGAATATGGGGCTTCGAAGGCAGATCTTTGGCGATATTTAATTATTTATAAATTCGGTGGAGTTTATGCTGACCTCGATTGTAAATGCTTACGACCTTTACGTGAATGGATCAAAAATGAAGCAACATTTGTGACACAATTAGGTACTAATAAAGATATCTGTCAATGGTTAATTATAAGTGTTCCAAACAATCCAATATTTTTAAAAGCGGCTGAAAAAACTTTAGAAAATTCAAACAAAAAAAAATCCAAAACCTTTTATCATGGATTTCGTTTTATTGAAAATAAACTACAGATTATTGAGAATGAAACGATTAAATCAACACATCCGGTGTTAAGCCTTTCCGGACCTCCTGTTTTACAAGAGGCTGCCGAAAAATGTATGAGAGAAAATCTCTTATTTGATTTTTTACCTTATTTTCAAATCGTGTGTGTTTCTTCAGTTTTGGTTTCCTGTCAGATGAACAATTATGTTGCTCATGAAACCGGGAATGAGGAATATCTAAAATCATTTAAAAAATTAAAACTTATCCATTATAATAGCCGAGTTGAAAAATTAAAAAGAAAAATAATTTCCGCACTTTCTTTTTATTATTATTTTAAAAAGTGATTTTTTAAAATCTTTTTAAAATTTAGAATAATTTCCGTCAGATATGAAGATTCTATTTGGAGTACCAATAAAAGTTCATAAAGAAATAGCTGAAGCAGAGGTAGAGGCTTTTAAAAAATCAGGAGTAGAAGTTACATGTTCTTATTTTGGTAATTCGGGTTATGTGAAGGATTTTTTTGGCCGATTTTTTTTAATTCTTAAAAATGCAATTAATCTAAATATTAAAGCGAAAAAATCGAAGGTTGAGATTGTGTATTTGAATACGGCTTTTGATCACAAAACATTGGTAAGAGATGCAATTACATTAGCTATTATTAAAGGGTTCAATCGAAAAATTAAAATTATTCTCAAATTGCATGGATCAATTGAATCTGTGATATTTTCCAGGAATTTTTTGAAAAATTATATTTTACGAAATACAGATTTATTATTGCTTCTTTCAGTAGAAGAATTTGATGCTTTCTTAAAAGCAGGGGTGGATAAAAACAAATTAAAAATAACAGCAAACGCAATTAACAAGACCCTTTATCAACCTGATTGTTATTTTAGAGATACTTTTAATTTAAAGAATGGTACTTTAACCCTATTGTTCATTGGCAGGCTTATTCAACAGAAAGGTATCTTAGATTTGATTGAAGCTTGTAAGCTTTTAAAAGAAAAAAAACTTGATTTTAGATTATTTTGTTTGGGAGATGGTCCTTTATTAGGAAAGATAAAAGAAATGATAACTGCTCTCGATCTGCAATCTGAAATTATTTTGAAAGGCCATATTCCAGAAGTTGAAACAAAATATTTTTATTCAAATTGTGATTTATTGATTTTACCTACTTATAGAGAAGGTTTTTCTATGGCGATATTTCAAGCAATTGCAGCAGGTAAACCCATAATTACAACTAAAGTGAACGCATCTGCAGATTATTTAACTGAATTTGAAAATTGTCTTTGGATTAAAAGAAATAATCCGAAAGATGTAAGCGAGAAAATAATGTGTCTCGCAGAAAACAAAGAAATGAGAAGTAAAATGAGCGCCAATAATCTAATGCTTGCCGATAATTTTACTGCAGAAAAAATCGTTGAAAAATTAAACATTCATTTTAAAAGCCTTCTTCAAGATCAAAAAAATTGAATGTGAAGCAGTTTGAAGAAATAGATTATAAGATTATTAAAAAGGGTAACAGAGAAATGAAAACTTTAGTTTATGAAAGCAAAACATCAACTTTATTTTAAAAAGAGTTCAGAACCTGCCAATGTTTTTTACTTAAAAATTGCAATAACAATTTAAAGTCGAACTAGCGAATATTCTAAGTTGAATGACTTAAGGATTTTTACATTAGATTAGTAAAAAACATTTTTTGCAGGAAAGGAATTATAATGAGTGAAATTGAAAATTATACTTTATTCAAAAGCGGTTTTGAGAATAAGGATAAACTATTGAAAGTGTGTTATTCGAATGATTTAAGAACCTCTGATCCTTATGATATTTGGAAAACCGATATCGGTGTTAATGTCAAGAATCTTTTCAATAAAAATCGAGTATTGGGATTTATACCAGCTACCATACTTACTGTATGGGATCATTTTTTTAATAATAATGTAAGATTATTTTACAAAAAGCAGGAATTTCCAATTGTAAGAGCATTAGCTGCAATGTGCTTATTAAACTTGTATAAAGCAGAAAATAAATCAGAATATTTAACGACTGCGAGGACACATCTGAATTGGTTAATTAAAAATGCTTCAACCGGTTACTCTGGTTTTTGTTGGGGCGCAAACATGAACTGGGCATCAAAAAATGGCATCTACGAAAAGGGCACTCCTTTTATTACACATACACCGTACGCTTTAGAAGCTTTTATCGAATACCAGAAAATGATCGGCAATAAAGAATTTGATTATGTAATCACTTCTGTTTATGATTTTATTATTAATGATCTATACAAATTTATTGATACTGAAAACATGTTGTGCTTATCTTATGCGCCTATTAATGAGCCTCGCCGGGTAATTAATGCCAATTCCTATGCTTTATATTCATTAAGTTTATTACATTCTTTTTTTGAAGATAAATCTTCTTTAATTCAAGAAGATATTTTGCGCATCTATAACTTTATTGTTTCAAATCAGAATGAAGATGGCTCCTGGTGGTATTACGCAGACAATAAAAAAGGGAATTTTATTGATTGTTTTCATAGTTGTTTTGTATTAAAAAATTTAATTAAAGCTTCTGTTATTGTGACATTACCAGACAGTTACGAGCCTATTATTGAAAAGGGGTATAATTATATTTTGGATAATTTTTATGACGAGTCATATGGGTTATTTAAGAGATTTTCAAAAACTGATAAACCAAGTCTTGTTAAGTTTGATTTGTATGATAATGCAGAAATGTTGAATTTAGCTTATTTGAAAAAAGACTTCAAATTATATACCTCCTTAAAAAAAAATATAGAAAAATTTTTTATAAAAGAGGGTGAAATTTATAGTATAATTGATCTATTTGATATAAAAAGAAATAAGAATATGCTAAGATGGGCAATAATGCCTTATTTGTATTCACTTTCTAAATCTTTCACCATAGAAAGAACTTTATAATATGTGTGGTATTCTTGGAACAGTGAATCAGCCTTTTGACAATTCTATTTTAGAATTAATAAGACATCGTGGTCCTGATGATTTTGGAATAGAAGATTATGAAAGTAATGAAAATAAAATTCAATTTGGTCATCGTCGATTATCAATAATCGACCTCTCAAGTGCCGGACATCAACCAATGAATTCAGAAGACAAGAATTATGGAATTATATTTAACGGAGAAATATATAATCATACTCAATTAAGATCAAGATTACCTTCAAAAATTAATTTCAAGGGTCACTCTGATACTGAAACAATTCTTAATTATTTAATAGAATTTGGAATTGAAAGCATTAAAGATTTTAATGGGATATTTGCTATTGCTTTTTTCAATAAAATTAAAAAAAAGCTGTTCTTAGCACGAGATCCATTTGGCGTAAAACCTCTATACTATAATATTAACGAAAACAAAATAATATTCTCATCTGAAGTAAGGCCTATAAATGCAGTAATAAATTGTTCATTAAATACTGAAGCTCTTGCAACGCTTTTACGGTTAAGATATAATCCATCACCTGATACCTTATATAAAGGAATTGAAAAAGTAAGACCTGGCCATTATATTGAAGCGGATCTTTCAAATAGCCATATTTCCTTACAATCTCATTCATTTATAGAGATATCACCAAAAGTTACAAACGTCCCTACTAATAATTTTGTACGAGATTATGGTGAAAAGTTGGAAACAGCTGTTAAAAGACAGATGCTTTCAGATGTCGAAGTAGGAATTTGCCTTAGTGGTGGAATAGACTCTGCTGTTATTGCCGCTCTGGCTCAGAAAAATAATAATGGAAAATTGAAGGCCTTCACAATTGGATTTGAAGGGAAGTATGATGAAGATGAGATTGAAGATGCTGCAGAAACAGCTCAAATATTAGGTCTTAAGCATTATTTCAAAAAAATATCCTTTTCGGACTTTTTAAATAACATTAAAGAATGTAGTTTAATTGTTGAAGAACCTTTGGCCACAACGTCGATGATACCAATGTATTATTTGTCAGAATTAGTATCGGAGCATGTAAAGGTGGTTTTAACCGGACAAGGAGCTGATGAACCTTTGGGAGGATATTTTCGATATAAATCTGAGTTAATACGAGACAAAATTCCTTTAGTTTTTCAAAGTATTACAAGTAAATTAATTCAACTAAACTTTAAAAATGAAAAAATTTCAAGAGGAATCCGGGCATTAGGAATTAATAATGAAATTAATCGTTTCTTGTCAGTTTATGAAGTTTTTACTGACACAGAAATTTTCAAATTAATTAATTGTAATGAGACTGAAAGCAAAAATAGAATCTCGTATTTCTATGATATTTTAGATTGCAAGAGCAAATCGCATAGTGTTGAAAAAATGATGGCCCTGGATTCACGTTTAAATTTGGCAGACGATTTATTAAATTATACAGATAAAATTTCAATGAATTTTTCATTAGAATGCAGAGTACCTATGTTAGATTTAGAATTGGTAAAATTTATTGAATCACTGCCAATTGCATATAAGCTGAATTTAAAAGGAGGAAAATTAATTCATAAACAATTTGCAAAAACAATTCTTCCGGATAAAATTATTAATAGAAAAAAGAAAGGATTTCAATCACCAACTATTCTCTGGTTTAGAGAACAAAGCGACATTATTAAAAGTATTCTTTTGAAAGATAAAACTAATTTTTCAAAAGTTTTTAATCAAAGTTATGTAAATGAGCTTATAGAGCAGCATAAAAATGGATATAACAAGGAGAAACAAATATTTTTATTATTAAGTATCTATTATATTCTTGAATCTTTTAGCGAAAAATTAATTTGAATTTGGATAAGAAAAGAATTTCAATCTGTGATATACCTGTAGATGTTCTGACAATGAGTGAAACAATTGATTTAATCGATAACTCAATTTTGGAAGAGCGTTCTCTGCATCATGTAGTTGTAAATGCTGTAAAGATAGTAAATGCACAAAAGGATAAGACTTTAAAAGAATCAATTGTAAATTGTGATATCATTAATGCAGATGGCCAGGGAATCGTTTGGGCATCAAAGCTTTTAAATATGCCTTTGCCAGAAAGGGTTTCGGGAATTGACCTGATGGAGGAGATAATAAAACTTGCGGCAAAACGAAAATATAAAATTTTTTTTTTGGGAGCTAAAGAGGAAATTGTCGCAAAAGTGGTAAAAGTTTATTCTAATAAATTTGGCGAAGAAATTATTGCTGGGTACCGTAATGGTTACTTCTTTAAAAACGAAGAAGAAATAATCGCACAACAAATTTCTGATTCAAATGCGCAAATCCTTTTTGTTGCAATGAGTTCTCCTAAAAAAGAGATTTTCCTAAATACGTATAAAAATCTTATCAAAACACCCTTTATAATGGGAGTTGGAGGAAGTTTCGATGTAGTATCAGGTTTTGTTAAACGAGCACCAAAATGGATGCAGAAATGGGGATTAGAGTGGCTTTTTCGTACTCTACAAGAACCCAAAAGAATGTGGAAACGTTACCTTTTTGGAAATAGCACTTTTATCTATTTAATATTAAAAGAAAAACTAAAACAATTAATTAAGAAGGGGTGATTACTTCCTTTCAATAGAAATACATTTTAAAGTATATGAAAATCACTCTTGTAGCAGGTGCACGTCCAAATTTTATGAAGATTGCTCCATTAATAAAAGCAATTAAATTAGCAAAATCAGAAGGAGAAAATATTAATTATCGATTGGTTCATACAGGTCAGCATTACGACAAAAAGATGAGTGGCGATTTCTTTGAACAACTTGGAATTCCGCTACCCGATGTAAACCTGGAATCGGGATCAGGTTCCCAAGCCGAGCAAACGGCAACGATAATGGTAAGGTTTGAAAAAGAACTTTTAGAAAACAAACCGGATGTTGTTTTAGTTGTCGGTGATGTTACCTCAACTCTTGCCTGCACGATTACTGCAAAAAAACTATGTATTGATGTTGTTCATGTAGAAGCAGGAATCCGTTCAGGGGATATGACAATGCCGGAAGAAATCAATAGAATTGTTACGGATTCTATTTGCGATTATTACTTTACTACTACGGAAAATGCAACTTCATCTTTAGAAAAAAATGGTATAGAAAAAAGTAAAATCTATTTTGTTGGAAATACAATGATCGATACACTTTTTCAAAATTTATCGAGAATAAAAAGCCCACTCTTTTGGGACGAATTTGATTTAAGAGAAAAAAATTATTTTCTTCTTACGTTACACCGTCCTTCAAATGTTGATGATCCTGAAAAGTTGGCCTCCATACTCTTATCAATCTCTCAAAGCACAGAAAATTTCAAAATTATTTTTCCTGTGCATCCAAGAACCCGACATATCATCGATCAGTTTCACATAAATACCAAAAAGATTATTATGATTGATCCTTTAGGTTATTTGGAATTTATGTATTTAATAAAAAATGCAAAGGGTGTTATTACCGATTCCGGTGGAATAACTGAGGAGGCAACAGTTTTACATATTCCTTGTTTAACCTTAAGAAATTCCACGGAAAGGCCGGAAACTGTTACAATAGGCACGAATGAATTAATTGGGAACGATTTAGATAAATTATCAGCATTTTTGAAAAAAATCATTGACAATAAATGGAAAAAAGGAGAAGTGCCACAATTATGGGATGGCCATACCTCTGAACGAATTGTAAATTCATTATTATCTATTTATGCTAAATAACCTGATCATTTTTTAATAAAATTACAGTGAACAAACAATTTGAACGATATCTCCAAATCACTTTGCTTACGCTCGATCTTATTGTATTGAACCTGGTATATTTTATTTGTCAAATTATTTTTATAAAAACTGTCCATTTTAATTCTACAGATGCTTATTTTAGATACTTAACTGTTGCAAATGCGGGATGGCTGGCACTTGCGTTTTTTTTAAGAACATATTCCGGTAGTATTATTTTAAGTTTTGAAACTTTTACAAAAAGAACTATCCAGGTTTTTTTAGCGTGGATCATTATCATTCTTTTTTATTTATACTTTTCCAGAGAATTGGTTGTTTCAAGATTGTTTATAATTACGACAACCGGAGGCTTTGGATTAGGCCTTCTTATTGACCGATTCTTTTACCTGGGTATTTTCAGGTATTTCAGAAGCAGCGATCTTCTTGCAAAAAAAGTTATCATTCTTGGGTTTAACGAAACGGCAAAAAAACTGGCTTTATATTTTGAACAGGATGGTTTGAATACTCAAATAATCGGTTACATAGAGGATGACGAAAATATTGATGAGTTATCACATTACCCTGTTTTGACTAATGTTTCAGATACTCTTCGCATTGCCAAAGAGTTGAATGTGCAGGAAATTTTTTCAACTATAACTCCTGAACAGAATAATTTTATTTATGAGTTGATGTATCAATCTGAAAAAGAATGTATTCGTTTTCGGATTGTTCCCAATCTTTCTATTTTTATCACACGGGAAGTTCATATTGAATATTATGGTGAGCTTCCAATCCTCTCATTAAGAAAAGAACCCTTGGATGATGCTGGAAACAGAATTAAGAAAAGAGCATTAGATATCGTAGTAAGTTTATTGATAACTGTTTTCGTTCTTTCATGGTTGGTGCCACTATTAGGACTATTAATTTTTTTAGAATCGGGAAGACCGGTATTTTTTAAGCAACTGCGCACGGGTAAAAACAAGAAACCTTTTTATTGCTGGAAATTTCGAAGCATGAAGACAAATAAAGATGCAGATGTGAAACAAGCTACACGAAATGACCAACGAATTACACATTTGGGAAGATTTCTGCGAAAAACCAGTCTTGATGAATTTCCTCAATTTCTCAATGTACTTAAAGGTGAAATGAGCCTGGTAGGCCCACGACCACACATGATAAAACATACTTCAGATTATTCTAAAATAGTTGATGGGTATATGGTAAGACAGTTTATAAAACCTGGCATAACTGGCTGGGCTCAAATTAACGGCTTTCGGGGAGAAATTACCAATCCTGAACAAATAAAAATGAGAGTAAATAAAGATTTATGGTATTTGGAAAACTGGACATTGTGGCTCGATATTCGCATTCTGTTTTTGACCATTTATTATATTTTTAAGGGTGATAAAAAAGCTTATTAAAAATCACAATAATTGTAAAAGTTTTTGATGTTTCTTTATATATTTTACTATAACAATTAAAAAGTATAAATACATTTATCAGACAAAAACAAAAAAAGTTTTATTTTCATTTCCAGAATTTAAAAGAAGAACCAAAACATTTCCAACACCTTTGAATTTCCATAAAATAAAAAAACCTCAGATTATGGAACAAGACGTATTACTTAAAGATTTAAACAAGATTTTCATTGATGTTTTTGAAGATGAGTCAATAAAATTAAATGAAAATACTACTACCTCAGATATTGAATCATGGGATTCTCTGAATCACATTCAAATGATAACAGCAGTTGAAAAACATTATAAAATTCGGTTTAATTTAAATGAACTGCTGAATTTTAGAAACGTAGGAGATTTATGCAGATCAATTCAGACAAAATAAACTTTTGTTTCGATTGAATCTCTCTCTTTTTGGTATATAAGTGAGCCAAAGAAAACGGTTCTTTAATGCTATTTACTTCGATTATTTATTTCCTGTTTCTTGCGGGATCTATTCTGGTATACTATTTAATTCCTGCTAAGTACCGGAACTTATTTCTTATTGTCATAAGTATATGGTTTTATATGTATGTAGAAGTTGCGTACATATTTATCATACTGTTTGTTATTTTAATTAACTATTGGCTTGGAATTCTTATTCAGCAAACAAACAGTAAACAAAGAAAAAACACTTTTTTTTATTTATCTCTGCTGGCTAATTTGGCAGTTCTTATTTTTTTTAAGTATTGGAACTTTTTAATTCTAAATCTGTTTGAATTTTTTGGATGGCTTCATTTAGCCAATTCTGGCCCGGCTCCATTTCTCGATATCGCTTTGCCAATTGGGTTATCTTATTATATTTTTCAAACTATCGGTTATATGACTGATATAAAACGAGGAACTATAAACGCTGAAACCAATTTTTATCGGTTTACTTTATTTACTGTATACTTCCCAAAGTTATTAGTTGGCCCGATAGAACGAGCTAATCACTTTTTACCTCAATTAAAAAGAAAAATTTATTTTGATAAAGAAAATCTGATTGAGGGAGGAAAACGAATTGTCTGGGGATTATTTAAAAAACTAGTTGTTGCAGATAGAATTTCTCTTTATCACACAGCCGTAATGACGCACTCAGACCACGAAAGTGGAATCACCTTGTTGTTTGCCAGTTTACTTTATACGTTTCAGGTTTATGCCGATTTTTCCGGCTATACAGATATTGCATTAGGTACTGCCCGCTTATTTGGATTTCATCTTATGGAAAATTTTAAAAGACCTTTATTAGCGAAAAATATTAGTGATTTCTGGAGAAGATGGCACATCTCTTTGTCGTCATGGGTAAATGATTATATTTTTAATCCTATTGCTCTAAAGTATCGTGATTGGGGTGAATGGGGCGTATTTTATGCGCTTTTAATAAGTTTTGTTGTAATAGGAATATGGCATGGAGCAGCCTGGACGTATGTTTTTTTTGGAATACTACAAGCGCTTGCTTTGATTTATGAAACTGTAACAAGGAGAGGAAGAAAAAAGATCTCAAAAAAAATGAGTACTGAGATATATAATAACGTAAGTATTTTATTGACCTTCTTATTTGTCTCCTTTTCTCTTATTATCTTTCAATCACCAACACTTGACAAGGCAATAAGCATTATAAGTGGAATTTTTACAAAGCCCGGAAAATTATTTATAGATAAGCCTTCTACTATTTTATTCATGTTTATAGGAATAGCTGTAATGATGCTATACGACTTTCAGGAGGAATTTAAATTGTTCAGATTTTCATTGTTTTCCAATAATTGGCTGATCCAGCAGCTATCTTATGCATTTTTGTTGATTTATATTTTGGTAGCTGGTGTTTTTGACGGAGGTCAGTTTATCTATTTTGCATTTTAATAAATTAACATGCTGAGTAAAAAACAGGTTTCGAAACTTCTTCTAAAATCGCTATTGTTTTTAATGATCTTGTTTTTTCTTGATTATGTCATCGGGGCAATTTTAAGGGATTTATATTTTAAACAAGACTCTGGCTATTTATATAGAACTACTTATGCAATGGATAGCACAAAAGCTGATATACTCATATTTGGATCTTCAACAGCTAATCATCATTATTATCCTCCTCTTTTTCAAAAAAGAATGAACATGAGTGTATATAATACAGGCCGAGACGGAAACTCTGTATTTTATAATTATGCGGTTTTGGAAAGTGTTTTAAAAAGATATACGCCCAAAATAGCCATACTTGATTTTGATTTTGGTGAATTTCAAAAAGAACAGGCAAGCTATGACAGACTTTCTTCGCTGCTTCCTTACTTAAATGAGCATCCCAATATTCAATCAATAATTGAATTGAAAGGCCCATATGAAAAATATAAGCTTTTATCTAAAGTCTACCCTTTTAACTCATTAATTTTTTCTATTGGAATAGGCAATACAGATTATAACAGAAAAAGAGAGTTTGTTGAAGATGTACAGGGATACGTGCCGTTAACCAATCAATGGGATAAAAAGATTTATGCGGATAAAAGTATAAAGCATTACGAATTAGATAGTAATAAGATCAATATGCTCAAGGCGTTCATAAAGAATTGCCAGTCGTCAAGGGTGAAACTTTATATTTTTATTTCACCAAGGTTTATAAAATATTTTTCTAAAGATCCATCGATCGAAATTACTCATTCTATTGCTAATGAATTTCACGTTCCATTTCATGACTATACAAAAGATACCTTTTTTTTAGAACACCCAAAATTGTTCGCTGATCAAATACATTTGAATGATACAGGAGCAAAAGTTTTTTCTAATATAGTAATTGATGACATTAAAGAAAATGAGCAAAAAGAAATGATGAGTAAAAATTAATTTATCTCCGATTGATATTTAAATGATGAAGGATACAAAGGTACAATTTTCAAAAAACATTCTTTCAATTGATAACATTGAAAGTAAAATAGACGCAATTACCCAGAAATTAAAAAACGACATTTTTGTTATAACGAAGCGCAAAGGCGCCGTCGTTGGCATCAGCGGAGGTATCGATTCCTCTGTAACACTTGCTCTGACTGCAAAAGCGATTGGTCCGGAAAATGTAATCGGAATATTATTACCTGAAAAAGATTCGAGCAATGAAAGTAAAGAACTGGCTTTGAAACTGGCGAATCAATTGGGGGTAAAAACAATCGAAGAAAACATTACAGGCGCTCTGGAAGGATTTGGATGTTATCGCAGAAGGGATGAAGCAGTAAAAAGCGTTTTCCCGGAATATAATCCGCAGGAATATTCCATGAAAATTGGAATTAATCCGGGAGGAATCAGTCGCAATCTGCCGCCGGTTTTTTCTTTGACAATCGTGGACAGGAATGGTAAAGAGAAAAACAAAATTCTTCCTGCTAAAGAATATTTACAAATCGTAGCTGCTTCAAATTTTAAGCAAAGATGCAGGATGTCTATGCTTTATTATCATGCTGAAAGATTGTATTATGCTGTAATTGGAACTCCTAATAAACATGAAGTGGAACAAGGCTTTTTTGTAAAACATGGGGATGGGGGCGCTGATATTATGCCAATAAGTCATCTTTATAAAACACAAGTTTATCAACTGGCTCAACATCTGAATATTCCAAAAGAAATTATTGAAAGAACGCCAACTTCTGATACTTATTCTGCAGAACAAACTCAACAGGAGTTTTTCTTTCAGCTTCCTTTTCATGAACTGGACTTGCTTTGGTATGGCTATGAAAACGGTTATAAGCCTTTAGAAGTAGGAGATGCTCTTGGCAAAAAAGAAGAAGAAATAAAATCCATTTTTGGAAATTTCAAGAGAAAACAAAAAACTACTGAATATCTGAGAATGAAGCCCATTGTTACCTCTGACCTATCTTAATTCAACTCCGTAGATTTTTAATTTTTATTTAAATGATTTCGATCCCTCAACGTTTGCTTGGTGAAGCTTTATTTCGTTCTGCGAAAAACTTTCCTTCAAAAACGGCTGTCATTGTAAAAGACAAAGAATATTCTTATGAATTTTTAAAAAATAAGACGGAAAAATTAGCAGCTTATTTTATAAAATCAGGAATAAAAAAAGGAGAACGAATTGCAATTTATTTAGACAATTCATGGGAATGTATTGTTTCAATTTATGCTGTCACACTTTCAGGTGGTGTGTTTCTGGTTATTAATGCGCAAACAAAAGCTGATAAATTAAATTACATTCTCAACGATTGCGAAGCAAAAATTCTGGTAACTGCCCAAACATTGAACAACCAACTTATTTTGGGTTTGAAAGATACACCTCATTTGAAAAATGTGGTGGTAACTGGAGCAAACAAAGAAATAATTACATTTCCTCACTTAAAGATTGATTTTTTTGAAGATTGCATTTCAAAAAAAGAGGACGTAGTTTTTCCTAATATTATTCCAACAGATCTTGCAGCTTTAATTTATACCAGTGGCAGCACAGGATTTCCAAAAGGTGTGATGATGACTCATCAATCAATGGTTTTTACCTGCTGGAGTCTGATTGAATATTTGCGATTGTCAGAAGAGGATCGGATCATGCTGATTTTGCCGCTTGCTTTTGATTATGGATTATACCAACTTCTGATGTCTGTTACGATTGGAGGCACATTGATTGTTGAGCAATCTTTTATTTTTACCGCTAATATTTATAAGAATATTCAAAAATACCAACCGACTGTTTTTCCAGGTGTACCAACTGTTTATGCAATGATGATTGCATCAAATAAAGAAAGCCAGGTTTCTTTTCCATCGATAAAAAAGATAACAAATACAGCAGCATTGTTGCCTGCTGACTTTCTTCCTGAATTAAAAAAGATATTTCCACAAGCGCTTATTTTTAAAATGTATGGGCTTACAGAATGTAAAAGAGTTTGCTACCTGGAGCCTGAATTGGTTGATGAAAAACCAACTTCAGTTGGAAAAGCAATTCCGGGAACTGAAGTTTTTCTTTTGTCGCCTAATGGTGATCCTGTTCCTGCAGGAGAGCCGGGAATTTTGCATATTCGAGGTCCGCACATAATGTTAGGATATTTAAATAAAAAAGAATTAACCAACCAGATGCTGAAAGATGGAAAACTGCCAGGCGAAAAAATTTTATGCTCCAACGATTGGTTTAAAATGGATGAAGAAGGATTTTTATATTTCCAGGGACGAAACGATGACATCATAAAAACACGCGGAGAAAAAGTAAGTCCTGTAGAAATTGAAAATGTTATCTACAAAATAGATGGAGTCAAAGAAGTGGCAGTTTTAGGAATTCCGGATGAAATTATGGGAGAATCAATTGTTGTTTTTGTTACTACACACGGGAATTTTAATTTGTCGGAAAAAGAAATTCAGCGCGAATGTCTGCAACATCTTGAATCATTTATGGTTCCTCAAAAGATTATTTTTCTGGAGGAAATGCCCAAAAGCACCAACGGAAAGATTGATAAAAAAGAATTGAAGAAAATGCAAACAAATGCGACTGTCAAGGCCTGAGATCATGGATCAATTTAATTGCTGGTTAAATTCATGGAACGAACATGATCTTGAAGGTGTCATGGATTTTATGCATGAAAATATTTTTTTTGAAAACTGGAACGGAAGTAATGTCTCCGGCAAAGAACTTTTAAAAAAATCCTGGAAAAGATGGTTTGAAAATCATGGTGATTTTAAATTTTCTACAGAAGATCTTTTCATTGATGAGCAGGAACAAAAGATTGCATTCAGCTGGAAATTGGAATGGCCTTCATTGGAAAGAAATTACCTGGGCAAACCTGAAATTAGAAGAGGAATGGATATTCTTCATCTTGAAAATGGAAAGATCAGGACCAAAACTACCTACTCAAAAACACTCCTCCAAATTAAAGATCGTTTGATAACCTTAATTGCTGAATAAAACATCAAAGCCGTGAATACAATTACAACAGAAGAGCTTTTTATTGAATTAACTTCTGAATTATCCAACACGTTCCAATTCCTGAATGACAAACCGGAAGAAACATTAGAATCAACATTAAAAGCTTGTTGGTTTAAATCAGCGGGAATCCCCAAATCGGCTATAAAAGCAATGGAGGAGCCATTGCCAGAATTGAATGAAAAGCAAATAAAAGTTCTTCTTCAATTGATTGGTCAAAGACAAAAAAATATTCCACTTGCGCATCTTACCGGACGTCAAAATTTTATGGGGATTGAGTTGCTTTCTGATAAAAGAGCTTTGATCCCAAGGAAAGAAACAGAGATTTTAGGAAAAAAGGCTTTGGAGATTTCAAACAATTTCGCAAATGAAAAAGATGATTATGTTTTTGTAATTGATACTTGCTG
>Ga0134128_10000052_pt1 | contig 153279 bp, 145 predicted proteins | sample KB31754_FD_96462 | JGI IMG/M metagenome (GOLD analysis project Ga0134128, IMG submission 96462) | Terrestrial soil microbial communities with excess Nitrogen fertilizer from Kellogg Biological Station, Michigan, USA - KB3-175-4 | ecosystem: Environmental > Terrestrial > Soil > Unclassified ... | reverse complement strand
CGCTGGGGCCCGCGCCCATGAATGAAATTCGCGCAGCGCCGGATTGGGGCTCCTGGGGTCCCCACTCCGGCGCTGCGCGTAAGCGGGGCGCGCGGCGGTAGCCGCGCTGGGGCCCGCGCCCATTAAAGCGGAATATTGCCGTGTTTCTTGGCGGGCATCGGTGACCGCTTGCCTTGCAGCATCTCCAGTGACTGGATGAGGCGCCGCCGCGTATCGTGGGGGCGAATAATGGCGTCGAGATAGCCGAGCTCGGCCGCCGGGAAGGGGCTGGCAAATTTGTCGCGAACTTCCTGCGTCAGCCGCCGGCGTTCCGCCTGCGGATCGGCGGCGGCGTCGATTTCGCGTTTGTAGATTACGTTTACCGCGGCTTCCGCTCCCATGACCGCCAGCTCCGCCGTGGGCCACGCATAGTTGCAGTCGGTGCGCAGATGTTTCGAGGCCATGACGCAGTAGGCGCCTCCATACGCCTTGCGTGTTATGACGGTCAGCTTGGGAACAGTGGCTTCCGCAAAGGCGTACAGCAGCTTGGCGCCGTGGCGGATAATGCCGCCCCACTCCTGGTTCGTGCCGGGCAGAAAGCCGGGCACGTCCTCAAACGTCACCAGCGGAATGTTAAACGCGTCGCAAAAGCGCACAAAGCGCGCTCCCTTCACGCTGGCATTGATATCGAGCACGCCGGCGAGGTGGAGCGGCTGGTTGGCGACGATGCCGACGCTGCGTCCGTTCAGCCGCGCATAGCCGATAACCAGGTTGGGCGCGAAATGCTCCTGCACCTCAAAGAAGTAGCCGTCGTCGGCGACGGCGCGAATGGCCTCACGCATGTCGTAGGCCTGGTCGCTCGCGGCCGGAATGAGAGTGTCCAGCGACGCGTCGGCGCGATCGATCGGATCGGAGGTCGCGCGCCGCGGCGGGTCGTCAAGATTATTCGAAGGCAGGAAGCTGAGCAGCTCGCGAATTTGCGCCAGGCACTGGCGGTCGTCATCGGCCAGGAAGTGCGCGACGCCGCTGGTTTGATTGTGGGTGAGCGCGCCGCCGAGTTCCTCCTTGCTGACCTCCTCGTGAGTCACGGCTTTGATCACATCCGGTCCAGTGACAAACATATGCGCGGTGCCCTGCACCATGAGCACAAAATCGGTGATGGCGGGCGAGTACACGGCGCCCCCGGCGCAGGGTCCAAGGACGGCCGAAATTTGCGGCACTACGCCGCTTGCCAGCGTATTGCGCAGGAAGATGTCCGCATAACCGCCCAGTGAGGCAACCCCCTCCTGAATGCGCGCGCCGCCGCTGTCGTTCAAGCCAATCACCGGGGCGCCGACTTCGAGGGCGCGATCCATGATCTTGCAGATCTTGGCGGCATTGGCCGCCGAGAGCGATCCACCGTAGACGGTGAAGTCCTGCGCGAAGACAAAAACGGTTCGGCCGTCAATGCGGCCAAATCCGGTGACAAATCCATCCCCCGGGACCTGCTGCTCGGCCGCGCCAAAGGCCGAGGGGCGAGGGGCCACGAGTTGGTCAAATTCCTGGAAGCTGCCCGGGTCCAGCAGCAGCTCGAGTCGTTCTCGGGCTAGCAATTTCCCCTGTTCGTGGTGCTTGGCCTGACGCGCGGCGCCACCCCCGGTCAGCGATTGGCTCTCCCGGCTGGCTAGCTCTTGCGTGTGTAGGTCGTTGGGCGAGTTCGACATAGAGGTCTATTGTTCCACATTGCTTCGCCAGGGCCTCAAATGCCTTATGAAAAACGGGATAAATCGGGCCCGCGGATGTGGTAAACTAAATTGTCGTTAAATCACACTTTGATGGTTTTCGTGGTTATTAATCCACGCATTCCGGTGAGGCTTACCCATGTCGAAACCCTCCCGCATTAGCAAGTACAACTTAATCCCACAGGGCAGCCGGGCGATTGTTTGCGAAGGCAATATTCGTCTGGGACTGGTGGATTCGGTCAAACTGGAAACCTACGTCAAGAACGCCGGTCGCAAAGTGGCCGCCGACGAGGATGTGCAGTGGGCCCTCAAACACGCCCTGCTGGCGCGTTACCGCATCTTCCACAAGCCGTTGTCGTCACGCGAGCTGGAGACGGCGGCGGCGATTGACGATTAGCGTTACGCGTCCATTTCATCGGACATCTCAATAGCGTGTTGGGCGGCGACGGTATCGAGCAGATCGCGGCAGGCGCCGAGTTGTCGGGCGGCGAAGAGTTGTCCGAACTCGTCGGCGGCATCGGGATAACGCATCGCCACGCGAGTAAGCGCCCTGCTGATGGCGTCAACGTCGTCGGCGCCGCCTACGGTGTCGGATGCAATGCGGGCGCGGAGATCGGCCATGCCCAGTAGGAAAGCTTCGTCGTCGCTAAGGCGTCCACCATTCATAAGTGTGTAAACCCAAATTGCTGGTCGGGGCGGCCGGATTTGAACCGGCGGCCCCCTGCGCCCAAGGCAGGTGCGCTACCGGGCTGCGCTACGCCCCGACATCGCTATAGTATCAAGTTTGCGCGAAACCCGAGTTTGACTTTTAGCGAGTAACACGCTATAAACCCAAAGAACGAAAAACCTAAGGAGAGCAATGTCAACTATCAGCAAAGCAATCGAGGACTTGGAAGAGCAACGCACCCGCATCGAAGCGGCGCTGCGGGTTTTGCGCAGCCTGAGCGGCGGCGGTGCCCCCCGCGGACGGAAACCGAAATACATGACCGAATTTGCGGATGCGGCCGCCAGCATGCCCAAAAAGAAGCGGAAAATCAGCGCCGCTGGTCGGCGCCGGATTGCCGAGGCGCAAAAGCGTCGTTGGGCCAAGGTTCGGGCGGCCAAGCAGTAAGTTCGCGCTTATTACCCCTATAATTCCTGGGCGGCGAGTTCGGCCGCTGCGAGATCGCTCGATGTCTCGCGGCGCCGGATCAGCCGCGCCCGGCCGCCTTCCAGCGCCACTTCGGCGGCGCGGGGGCGGGCATTGTAATTCGAACTCAGACTGAAACCGTAGGCGCCCGCGTCGGCGATCGCTAAATAGTCGTCGGCCGCGACCGGAGCCAGGCGGCGCTCGCGCCCCAGCACATCCCCGCTTTCGCAGATGGGTCCAACGATCTCGACCGTGCGCCGCGGCCCGCGGCGGGGCTCAAGCGGCTGTATGTCGTGATAGGCATCGTATAGGCTGGGCCGGAGCAAGTCATTAGATCCGGCATCGACGATAACAAAGCGCTTACGCCCGCTATCTTTGACATAGAGCACGCGCGTGAGTAGGAAACCGGCGGCTGCCACCAAACTGCGTCCGGGCTCGATGAGCAGTCGCATCCCCGGCGGAAGTGCGGATCGCAGGGCCTTCACATAGGCGGCGATCGTGGGCGGATGCTGGCCGGCGCGGTAGGCGATGCCCAAACCGCCGCCGGCGTCGAAGTACCGCAGAGCAACGCCACGCTCGGCCAGACGGATGGCGAGTTGAGCGACCCGCGCCGCCGCTTGTCCGAAAGGCGCGAGGTCCAGAATTTGCGAGCCGATATGGAAACTGATGCCGGCCGGCTCGAGCCAGCGGCTATGCGGCCGGAGATAGAGTTTCTGCGCCAGCGCGAGAGTAACGCCGAATTTATGTTGCCGCAACCCGGTGGCGATGTGGGGATGTGTGACCGCCGCGATATCGGGGTTGACGCGCAGGCCAAACCTCGCGACGCGCCGGAGGCGTGCGGCGCGCTGGGCGAGCAGGTCGAGCTCGGCTTCGCTCTCGACGTTGAATAACAAGATGCCGGCGCGCAGTGCGGTGTCGATTTCGTCGCGGGTCTTGCCGACGCCGCTGAAAACCGTTTGGTCGGCGCGTCCGCCGGCCAGGAGCACCCGCTCCAGTTCGCCGCCCGAGACAACATCAAATCCGCTGCCCCATTGCGCCAGGCGGTGTAGCAGTGCCAGGCTGCCGTTGGCCTTGACCGCGGCGCAAATCAGGTGGTCGACTCCGCCGCTGGCGCGCCGATAATGTTCGAAGTTACGCCGGATGAGGTCGAAGTCGTAAACGTACAGCGGCGTGCCGAAGCGGCGCGCCAGTGCGGCAAGCTGTTTCGGGCGGCCGTTCAAGCGGCCTTCAACACCATGACAGTGCGGTCGTCGGCGGCCAGCAGCCCGGAGCCGAACCGTTCCACGTCGGTGAAGATGGCGCTGACCACGTCCTCCGGCGAGTCGTGAAAATGATGCCGCAGGAGGGCTTCCAGGCGGACGCGTCCGTATTCGTCGCCGGCGGGATTCATGAACTCGGTAATGCCGTCACTAACGAAGACAACCATCTCGCCCGGTTGTAGCTTCACCGTGACTTCCTCGTATTTGGAATCTTCCAGCATGCCCAGCGGAATGCCGGCGGCGGGCACAATGGCGCAGCCGTGGGCGGTGACATGGATCGGATAAGGCAGGCCGCTGTTTGCGATCTGCAACCGCCGGCTGCGCTCGTTCCAAAGAGCGTAAATCAGCGTCATGAACTGCGACTCGACCTTGCGCTCGAGCAGTGCCAGGTTGACAGCGGCGAGTAGCGCGGCCGGGGCGGGCTCGTGCGCCGCCTGGGCTCGCATAATGCCGCTGACCACGGCCCCATAGAGCGCGGCGCCGGCGCCCTTGCCTGATACGTCGCCGACGGCGATCGCCATGCGCTGCGCCCGGTAGGGGATGAAATCGTACAGGTCGCCTCCCAACTGCCGCGCCGCGACCGAGCGCGCGGCAATGTGCAGGCGGCTCAGCTCGGGGCAGCAGGCGGGCAGCAAGTGCTCCTGAATATCCTGGGCGATGCGCAGGTCGCGCTCCATCTGGCGCTCGGCGCGCACCACTTTCTGGTACAAACGGGCATTGGCGATGGCCACCGCCATTTGCGCGGCAAGTGTGCTCATGGTGCGGGCGTGGCGCTCGGTGTAGTAACCCTTCCGCGTGTGTTCGAGGTCGAGCACGCCCAGCACCTCGCCCTGGTGCACCAGCGGCACCGCCATCTCGCTGCGCACGTCGGGGTTGACCATGATGTACCGCGGGTCGTCGCGGACGTCCTTGACCACGACCGCCTGGTGCGATGACAATGCCGCCCCGGTGATGCCCTTGCCCAGTGGAATATCGTGCTTGATCTGTACGTTCTCACCGAGCTTGACCGAAAGCCGGTGCTCGAGCTTGGTGCCGGCGGCGTTGACCATGAGAACGCTGAAGAGCTGATAGTCAATCACCCGGCGCACCATCTCGGCGGTGCGGGTGAGCAGCTCATCGACCGATAGAATGGAGGTCATCTCGCGGCTGATATCGTTGAGCAGGCCCAGCGTCTTTTCGCGCTGTACCGCGTTGCGGTAAAGCTTGGCGTTTTCAATGGCGCTGGCGATACGGCTGGCAATCAGCACCAGCGCTTGCACGTGGGTTTCCGAGAACGCGTTAAGCTCGGGGGTCTGAATGTCAATAACGCCAATCGCCTGGTTTTTCCAAAGAATCGGTACCGCGAGCTCGCTGCGGATGTCCTGTAGCACGGGCAGATAATGCGGATCGTGCAGGACGTCGTTGACCATCTGCGGTTTCTTGGTGAGCGCGGCCTGGCCGGTGATGCCCTGGCCGAATTTGACCCGCACCCCATCGACAACTTCGGGCAAATGACCGACCGCAAGCCGGATGCGCAGCTCATGCGTCCGGTCGTTAGCCAGCAGAATGGCGAAAATATCGTAATGGACGACGCGGCGGACCAATTCCGCCACCCGGTTGAGCACCTGGTCGAGATCGAGCGTGCCGTTCACGAGATCGCTCACCTCCAGCATGAAGGTGGCAAAATCGGCCAGCGGCGGGGCTTGGGGCTCGACTTCCATGAAGGTGATGATAGCAAAGCGCCCGAGCAGTGCCGGCCTGGGGCTGGGACCCGCGCCCATAGAACGTTAGAATGAATACAGCATGGCGAATTTCTTCGCGGAACGGTACGGGGTGCAAGCGGCGGAGTTGGAACGCTATCTGGCGGCGGCGTTGAGCCGGGGCGGCGAGTATGCCGATCTTTATTTCGAGCACCAGGCGAGTTCCTCGCTGACCCTGGAAGAGGGGCTGGTCAAGAGCGCGACCCAGGGTATTTCCCTTGGCGTCGGCATACGGGTGCTAAGCGGCGAGCGGACCGGCTATGCCTATACCGATGATTTGAATCCGGCCAGGATTTTGCGCGCTGCCGAGGTGGCCGCGCATATCGCCAGCGGTCCGGCGCAGCGGCAAATTGCCGGATTGAGCGCCGCCGATTTGGGGCAGCGTCCCACCGCCTCGCTCTATCCAGTGGCACAGGCCGCCACCGATGCCGCCATGGCGATGAAGCTCGCCCTGGTCCGGCGGGCGGATCGGGCCGCGCGAGCCTATGACCCGCGCATTGTGCAGGTGCGGGCCGGGTATGCCGACGAGCTGCGGCACATTCTAATCGTGGGTTCCGACGGACGCTGCAGCAGCGATGCCCAGCCGATGGCGCGTTTGAGCGTATTCAGCTTGGCGCGCGAGGGAGCCCAAACCGAACGTGGCAGCGCCGGTGGCGGCGGGCGCGTGGAGCTGGAATTTTTCGACCAGGAGATCACGCCTGAACAACTGGGCGAACAGGCCGCGCGCGAGGCGGTGCGGCAATTGAGCGCGGTCGCATGCCCGGCCGGCGAGATGGAAGTCGTGCTCGGGCCGGGCTGGCCTGGAATCTTGCTGCACGAAGCGATCGGTCATGGACTCGAGGCCGATTTCAACCGCAAAAAGACGAGCGCCTTCGCCGGCCTGCTTGGCCAGCGCGTGGCCGGCGATCAGTGTACCGTGGTCGACAACGGAACGCTGCCGGGCCGCCGCGGTTCCGTAAATATGGACGACGAAGGCACACCCACGCAGTGCACCACACTGATTGAAAACGGCATCCTCAAAGGCTATCTGCAAGATCATCTCAGCAGCCACCTGACGCGGGCGCAGGCGACCGGCAACGGGCGGCGTGAGAGCTATGCCCATATGCCCATGCCCCGCATGACGAACACTTATATGCTGGCCGGCCAGCACGAGCCGGAGGACATCATCCGCAGTGTGAAGCGCGGATTGTATGCGGTAAATTTTGGCGGCGGCCAGGTGGATATCACCAACGGCAAATTCGTGTTTTCGGCGTCGGAGAGTTATCTGATCGAGGATGGCAAGATCACCGCCCCGGTGAAAGGCGCCACTCTCATCGGCAATGGTCCCGACGTGCTTACGCGCGTTTCCATGGTGGGCCACGATTTGCGGTTGGATCAGGGTATCGGTTCTTGCGGCAAGGATGGCCAGACGGTGCCGGTGGGCGTTGGTATTCCGACGCTCAAGGTTGACCGCCTGACGGTCGGCGGTACGGGGGCATGAGGCCCGAGCTGGTTGAACTGGCCCAGCGCATCGTGACCGAGGCCGGGCTCAGGGGAGCGACCGATTGCGAATGCGTCATCCGCGAGGGCAGGGAACTGTCGGTCAGCGTCCGTTTGGGCGAGACCGAGTCAATTAAACAAGCGGAAGGGAAATCGCTGGGCATTCGCGTGTTCCGCGGCCAACAGGCGGGGACCACGTACAGCTCGGACCTGCACTGGCCGGCGGTCGAGGCGATGATTGACTCGGCACTGGCAATTGCCGCCGCCGCCTCCCCCGATCCCGATGCCGGGCTGCCGGAAGCGTCTGAAATGGGCGTGAGCGCCCCGGATTTAGGTTTGTACTTTCCCTCTACCGCGATGATCGCGCCCGAAGAGGCGGTCGCGTGGGCGCAGCGGGCGGAACGGGCGGCGCTCGACTGCGACCCGAGGTTGACCAACTCCGACGGCGGCGGGTTCGAGTGCGGCGAGGGCGGCAAGTTGCTGGTCAACTCGCGCGGATTCGTGGGCGCGGTGCGGGCAAGCAACTGCGCCGTCAGTGCGGTACCAATTGCGTCCGAGAACGGCAAAATGCAGCGCGATTATTGGTACTCGGCGGCGCGCCGGCTTGGCGATCTGGAATCGCCCGAGTCGGTCGGGCGCAAGGCGGCCTCGCGCACGCTGCGACGGTTGGGCGCGCGTAAAGCGGCGACGGCGCGCGTGCCTGTGGTTTTCGATCCCCAGACCGCGGCCAGTTTGCTCGGGCACTGGCTGGATGCGGTCTCCGGCGAGAGCGTTTACCGCGAGGCCAGTTTCCTGACCGGGAAATTGGGCGGGATGGTCGCCGCCCGCGAATTGACTCTCGTGGACGACGGCACCATCGTCGGCGGCTTCGGCAGCGCGCCGTTCGATGGCGAAGGGGTGCCAACCCGGCGCACGGTGGTGATCGGCGAAGGCCGGTTGGAATCGTATTTGTTGAACTGCTACGCCGCCCGCAAGCTGGGCCTCCGCACCACCGGCAACGCCGCGCGTGCGCTCGCCGGCGCGCCCGGCGTGAGCTGCGGCAATTTGCGGCTGACCCCGGGCACCGCCTCGCCGGAGGAGATCATCGCCTCGGTTACCAACGGGCTCTACGTCACCCAGTTCCTCGGCTTTGGTGTGAATCCGGTCACCGGCGACTATTCTCGTGGCGCGTGCGGAATCTGGATTGAGAACGGCTCCCTCGCCTATCCCGTGGAGGAGATCACCGTGGCGGGAAATTTGCTGGAGATGTTTCGGAACGTGGCGGCGGTGGGCAACGATTTGGTCGTGCGCAGCGCCGTGAGCGCGCCGACGCTGCTGATCGAGGGGTTGACCATTGCCGGCAGCTAAGACGTATTTAATCGGCGCGGGCATCGCGGTGGCGATCGCGGTGGCGCTGGTCGCCGCTGCGATGCGGCACTCCAGCCCGGCGGGCACGCGCAACGATGGCTATGCCGCCGAGGTCACGATCAGCAACGCGCAGGTGTCGGCGGCGGAGAGCATGATGGCCGGCGGGGTGGTTTATTACACCGGCACAATTGAGAATCACGGCGACAGGACACTGACCGGCTACACCGTGGCCCTGACCTTCAAAGGCATAGACGGCAATGTTCTTGAACGCGACGAGCGCAGCTTGGTGGACGACCGCTTCCGCCCGGTTCCGCCACATGGCTCCCGCAGCTTCGAAATCGGCTTCGACCGCGTACCGGCAGGCTGGAACCAGGCCCCGCCTGACCCGCAGGCGGTCTCGGTTTGGACGCGGTAACCGATTGATCGGCGCGGGCCCCAGCGCGGCTAGCGCCGCGCGTCCCGCTTGGGCGCAGCGCCGGAGCAGGGACCCCACGGCCCCACTCCGGCGCAGCGCCATGACAATAGTCACGTTGGTGCTATGACGAACGGCACTGGCGCGCCTGGAGGGCGGCGGCGAGTATGGATGAGGAGGCTGTATTTATGCGAAAACTTCTCTTCGTCCTTGTCATTACCATCACCACCGCGGCGCTGGCGCAGGCCACGGGCGATCCCGCGATCACCGCGCGCGACCGTAGCGACGCGGTCGCGCTATCCGCGATCATCGCCGGTGCGCAAAAGTCCGCGAGCGACACCCATAACTTCGATGCGCAAATGCGATTGGCGCAGCTTGACCACTGGATGACCGAGGTCAGCTTTTCAAGGCCAGGGCGGGCTGGTCTTGCAGCCGCGGCTGGCGAAGAGGTGAAGGCCGCTGAGGCTGCGGTGGCATTGCGTCCGCAATCGGCGGAAGCCCACGCCCGCCTGGGCATCGGTCTCTCCGATGCGATCAGCGCCGATCCGAGTTCGGCGATGACCGACGGTCCGCGCTCGATGGAGGAGTTTAGCGCGGCCTTGCGCCTGGATCCAAAAAACGCGGACGCCAAGCTCGGCGCCGCCATCGGACTGCTGTTCACGCCGGCCGAGTATGGCGGCGATGTCAAAGAAGCCGTGGCGCAGATGCGGCAGGCGGTGGCGCTGGCGCCCATGGACGACACCGCGCATCTGTGGCTGGCGCAGGCGCTGGCCAAAGACGGACAGCCGGCGGCCGCGCTCGCGGAAGTCAACGCCGCGCTGGCGATTGATCCCAACCGCGACTGGACCAAAATGCTGCGGCGCCAATGGGCGACGGCGGCAAAGCGTCTAAACTAAGGGCCATGCCGAACCACGCGGCGGAGCTAGGTTGGGCGCGCTACGCGCTGCTGTCTTATCTGGGAATCTTCCTGGTGCAGCCGGTGCTCGGGCACACGTCATTCGCGGGCTGGTGCGCGACGGCCGCGGCGGTGCTGGTTTTCCTGATCGCCTATTTTGAGGCATTCAGGTGCCAGGGCCAGCCGCGGCTCTTCGCGTGCGTGGCGGTAATGGCCGCGCTGGGCGCTGCCTTCTGCACCGTCAACGCCGGCGCCTCGACCTTTTTTGTCTATGCCACCGCGTTCGCGGCGTTCGCGCCGACTACGCGGCAGGCGGTTGCGACGATGGCCGGGCTCATGGGTTTGCTGGGCGCGGTGACGCTGGCGGCGCATGCTCCATTAATGTACTGGCTGCCCGGCGCGGTGTTTTCGTTCGTAGTGGGCGCGACAAATCTGCAAGTGGCCCAGGCGAAACGGGCGCGGGCCAAGCTCAACGCCGCGCACGCCGAGGTCGAGTACCTGGGCAAGGTGGCCGAGCGCGAACGCATCGCGCGCGACTTGCACGACGTGCTCGGACACACGCTGTCGGTGGTCGCGCTCAAGGTCGAGTTGGCATCGAAGTTGATGGCGACGGATGGTCCGCGCGCCCTGCGCGAGTTGGCTGAGGTGCAGGCGATCACGCGCGGCGCTTTGGATGAAGTGCGGCAGGCGATTGGCGGCTACCGGGGCCAGGGTCTGGCCGCCGAACTGGCGCGGGCGGCGGCCACGTTGGAACGCGCCGGGGTGAGCTTCGCCGGCTTCACGCCGGAGGACGGCGCGCCGGCGGTGGCGCCGGCGCAGGAACCGGTGCTGGCGCTGGCGTTGCGCGAGGCGGTCACGAATATCGTTCGCCATGCGGGCGCGAGGCACTGCCGCGTGGCGCTCGATCCCGCGGATACGGAGTGGCGCTTGTCCATCGAGGACGACGGGGTCGGCGGGGCCCGCGAGGGCAACGGCCTGCGCGGCATGCGCGAGCGGGTCGAGGCGGCGCGCGGCAGCCTGCGCTGCGAACCGGCGGCGGCGAACGGCACCGGCACCCGGCTGGTGATCGCGCTGCCGAGAGTTGCCGAATCATGAAGCCGATCCGCATTGTGCTGGCCGAAGATCAGGCCATGGTGCTGGGCGCGCTGGGAGCGCTGCTGGCCCTCGAAGCCGACATGGAGGTGGTCGCGCTGGCGCGCGATGGCGCCGAAGCGCTGGCCGCGGTGCGAACCCACCGGCCGGAGATATTGATCACCGATATCGAAATGCCCGGCCTGAGCGGCTTGGAAGTGGCGAGCGCGCTGCATAACGAGAAGTCGGCGACCAAGGCGATCATCCTGACCACCTTCGCGCGTCCCGGCTATTTGCGGCGCGCGCTCGAAGCCAACGCCTGGGGCTATTTGCTCAAGGACAAACCCGCCGAAGAATTAGCGGCGGCGGTGCGCCGCGTACATGCCGGTCAGCGCGTGGTAGCCCCGGAGTTGGCCGCCGACGCGTGGAGCGAGCACGACCCCCTGACCGAGCGCGAGCGCCAGGTGCTGCGCCTCGCCGGCGAAGGCCACGCCAGCAGTTCCATCGCGGCCCAGTTAGAACTATCAGAAGGCACGGTCCGCAACTATTTGTCGGAAGCCATGAGCAAACTCGGCGCCGCGAACCGCATCGAGGCCGCCCGAATGGCCCGCGCCAAAGGCTGGCTGTAGCGGTTCGGGCCGCAGCCAGCCATGGGTGTTTGGCGCCGAATGAACTTGCGATAACCGTGCTCCCTATTCCTTTTTCTTGTCGCGGAGGCGGGCTAGTTCGGCGAGGCGGTCGCGGAGGCGTTTTTCGAAGCCTTGGTCGGTGGGTTGATAGTAGGTGCGATCGCGGAGGTTTTCGGGGAGGCACTCCATATCGGCGACGCCTTCTTCGAGGCCGGGGGCGTACTGGTAGCCGCGTCCGTAGCCGAGGCCTTTCATGAGCTTGGTCGGGGCATTCCGCAGGTGTAAGGGCACCGGGTCGGCGCGGGTGGAACGCACATCGTCGAGGACACGCCCGTAGGCGGCATACAGGGCGTTCGATTTCGGAGCAAGGGCGAGATAGGCGCAGGCCTGGGCCAGAGCCAATGCGGCCTCTGGTAGTCCGATGGCCTCGAGGGCGGCGCGGGCGGCCAGGGTTTGCTCCAGCGCGCGCGGGTCGGCGAGGCCGATATCCTCTGATGCGAAGCGCACCATGCGGCGGGCGACGTAGAGCGGGTCTTCGCCGCTTTCAAGCATGCGCGCCAGCCAGTAGAGGCTGGCGTTCACATCGCTGTTGCGCAGCGACTTGTGCAGCGCGGAAATTAAGTTGAAATGCTGCTCGCCCGAGCTGTCGTAGAGCAGCGCCTTGTGTTGCAGCGTGGCTTCCAGCTCGGCGCGGGTGATGGTGATTGTCCCGTCGGGCGCGGGCTGCGCACCGGTGAGCAGCGCCTCGAGTATGTTCAGCGCCATGCGGGCGTCGCCGTTGGCGAACTGCGCCATGGCGCGGAGCAATTCGTCATCCATCGAGAGCGTGACCTCGGGCGGGCGGCCGCGCAACACTCCGCGCTCGCGATCGGCGATGGCGCGCCGCAGCAAATCAACAATGGACTCATCGGTGAGCGCTTCGAGTACATGGACGCGCGCGCGCGACAGCAGAGCGGAATTGACCTCGAAGCTGGGATTCTCGGTGGTCGCGCCGATGAGCGTGATGGCGCCGCTCTCGACATACGGTAGAAAGGCATCCTGCTGGGCGCGGTTAAAGCGGTGGATTTCGTCAATGAAGAGAATCGTCCGCTGGCCGCGGGCCTGGGCGCGTTCGGCGGCAGCCATGACTTCGCGAATCTCCTTGATGCCGCTGGTGACGGCGCTGAAGGGCACGAAGCGGCGCTGGGTTTGACGCGCGATGACCCGTGCCAGCGTTGTCTTGCCCACGCCGGGCGGCCCCCACAGCAGAAGCGAACCGAGTTGATCGCGTTCGATCTGCGCGCGCAGCGGCTTGCCGGGTCCGAGTAACTGCGGCTGGCCGACGATTTCGTCCAGCGTGCGCGGACGCATGCGGTCGGCCAGGGGCTGGGACCCGGCATTATCCGCGTCGGCTAACGGCTGTTCGAAGAGTGACATGCTAGAATCCCGGCCATGATCCCCAACAAAGTGCGCGTTTCCATCATGGGTTTGTTTTTGACGTGGCTCTCGTTAGCGTGTGTCGCCGCCGCCCAGCGCGGAGCGGCGCCGGCGTGGCCGACCACCGAAGGTGACTTCGCGGTGGCCAGCTTTCATTTCGACGATGGCGAAACCCTCGATCATCTCAACCTGCATTACACCACACTGGGCGCGCCGCACCGCAATGCGGCCGGCCTGGTGGACAACGCGGTGATCATCATCCACGGCACCGGCGGCACCGGGCACCAATTCCTGAGCCCGGCCTTCGCCGGCCAGTTGTTTGGCCCGGGTCAGCCGCTCGACATTACCAGGTTTTATATTGTGCTGCCCGACAACATCGGCCACGGCAAGTCGAGCAAGCCCAGCGACGGCCTGCACGCCAGGTTTCCGCATTACGGGTACCGCGACATGGTGCGGGCGCAGCACGAGCTCTTGACTGAGCACCTGGGTGTGAATCATCTGCGCCTCGTGATGGGAACGTCCATGGGCGGAATGCAGAGCTGGCTGTGGCCTGAAATGTACCCCGACTTCATGGACGCGGCCATGCCACTGGCCAGCGAGCCGGTACAGATCGCCGGCCGCAACCGCTACTTCCGGCGTATGGTGATTGACTCGATTTCGAAAAGCCCCGGCTACGACAACGGCGAATACAAAACGCCGCCGGTGGGCATTGAAGGCGCCTTCTACGCGCTTGCCGTCATGACCTCGAGCCCGAAGGACATGCAAAAGCAAATGCCAACCAAGGAATTCGCCGACGCTGGTTTTGACCGCATGATCGCGCGCGATCTCAAGGCCTACGACGCCAACGACATGCTCTACCAGTTCGCTTCGTCGGGAGATTACAATCCGGAACCGGATCTGGAAAAAATTCAGTGCTACTTGATGGCGGTGAATTCGGCCGACGACCAGGTGAATCCGCCCGAGCTGGGCGTCATGGAGCCGAACATCAAACGGGTGCAGCACGGGCAGTACATTCTGATCCCGATCGGCCCTGACACGCGCGGCCACGGCACGCACACGCTGGCCAAGGTTTGGAAAAATCACTTGGTGGATTTGCTCGCTGAATCCGCGCATTAGAACTGGTCTCATAAAGCCAGCGGACCGCGAGGTCGAGGCAGATGTGAGGCTTTTCTTGGCGAAAATCCTCATGAGGAACGTCAGCAAACAGCAGTGCACCATTCATGAGACCAGTCCTAGGCCGGGTGTTAGACTGAAAGCTCGGCAAGCGGGCGGGCAATCGCGGCGAGCGGGCAACCGTGAGTCGAGGAAAGTCCGGACTCCAGAGGGAAGCGTGCTGGCTAACGGCCAGGGGTTCGGCCTCAAAGGCCGGGTCACGGAAAGTGCCACAGAAAATATACCGCCGGTGTGCCTTCGGGCGCGTCGGTAAGGGTGAAAAGGTGCGGTAAGAGCGCACCGCCCCGCCGGCGACGGCCGGGGGCAGGGTAAACCCCACGTGGAGCAAGACCAAATAGGGGAGGGAGGGCTGTCCCGGCCCGTTATCAACTCCCGGGTAGGTCGCTAGAGGAGGTCAGTAATGGCCTTCGCAGACGAATGATTGCCGACCGCGGCGGCGCAAGCCGCCACGGCGCACAGAATCCGGCTTATAGCCCGGTTGCCGATATTTACGACATGGCGGACGTGGTCATCACAGGTGCGGCGCGGATCAACGGCGCCGTGCGCCTGCCCGGCGATAAATCGCTCTCCCACCGCTGCGCCCTTCTCGGCGCCGTCGCCGACGGAAATTCCACCATTGAGAATTATTCAGGCGGGGCCGATTGCCAATCGTCCTTGCGTTGCGTCGAGGCGTTGGGCGTTACCGTCGAGCGCGATCCCGAAACGCCTGGCAAGATTACGATTCACGGCGTCGGTCTGCATGGTTTGCGGGAGCCGCGCGAGCGCCTGGACGCCGGCAACTCGGGCTCGACCCTGCGCATGTTGAGCGGAATCCTGGCGGCGCAGCCATTCGCATCATCCATCGGCGGCGACGCATCGCTCTCGCGGCGGCCCATGCGCCGCATCATGGCTCCGCTAACCGGCATGGGAGCGCGGATTGAAGCCGAGGAAGGTGGTTTGCCGCCGCTTCGTTATTCGCCTTCGCCTGGCCTGCACGGCATCTCCTACGCTTTGCCCGTGGCCAGCGCCCAGGTGAAATCCGCGATTCTGTTTGCCGGCTTGTACGCGCAAGGGACGACGCAAGTGACCGAGCCGGTGCCAACGCGCGACCACAGCGAAGTGCTGCTACGCGCCATGGGCGTGCCCCTGCGGCGGGGACGGCACCTCGAGCTAGCTGGCCCGGTCGAGCGCCTGGCGCCTCTCCAAAAATTCTTCGTGCCGGGCGATCCGAGTTCGGCCGCGTTTTTCCTGTGCGCGGCGGCGGCGCTGCCGGAATCGGATCTGCTGATCAGTGACGTTTCGCTCAACCCCACCCGCTCGGCGCTGCTTGATGTGCTGGCACGGATGGGCGCGAAGCCCGCCGTCGCCAGCATCGAGGAGCAGAGCGGGGAACTGGTCGGCAGTCTGCACTTGGAAGGTCCCCGCCAGCGCCTGACGGGAACCACCATCGCCGGCGCCGAAGCGGCCGCGCTCATAGACGAGATCCCCATTCTGGCGGTTCTGGCCACGGCCACCCGTGACGGCATCGAATTTCGAGATGTCGCCGAGCTGCGGGTTAAGGAAAGCGACCGCCTTTGCGCCATCGCCGAAAACTTGCGGGCCATGGGCGCGCAATGCGACGAGCGTGAAGACGGGCTCTTCGTCCCCGGCCAGCAAACGCTGCGGGGTGGGACCATTGCCAGCCATGGCGACCATCGCATTGCCATGGCGTTCGCCATTGCCGGGCTCCTGGCCGAGGGGCAGACCCTGATCGGCGATGCCGGCTGCGCGTCTGTCTCCTACCCTGGGTTTTTCAGTGATCTGAAACGCTTGACCGATCAGTGAAAGGCGGCCCAGAGCAGCGCCACCAGCACCGCGACGGGAATCGCCGTCCAGGTCCAATCGTTGAGTTTGCGCGGAGGGCGGCGCACGATCAGCGCTATTACCCCCACGGTGCAGAGCGCGAGAATGATGATGTAAGCGCTGTGCATTAAAAAGGCTTGACCAGCACCAGTATGAGAATCAGAACCAGGAGCAGGCCGACCAGGCCGGAGATCATTCCGAGGAACGAAGCCGACGCTTGCTCGGCCGGCTGACGGCGCAAGCGGAACGTTAGCACAAGGTCCACTACGATCAGGATCACGACCAGCGTCAACTTGGCGTGCAGCCAGCCGGCCATGCGAAGTCCGGGCAGCAACACCATTAAAATGACGCCGGTGATGACCACCAGACCGGCGCCGGGGTGGGCGAACTTGCGCAGGCCCTTTTGCGCCAAGGCGGGGCTGGTGGGCGCGGCGGTGATCGCCATGAGCAGGCCGGTGAACCACAGAATGATTCCGACCAGGTGAGCCACAAGAATCCACGCAACCGCGTTATCCATCAACGACCTCCTGTTTGTGAATCTGGTTGTGCTTGCAACTTGACGTGTTCCTTGAGCAAACAGCGGTCAGCCACGACCGCCAACCCGGCATCGCGCGCGGCCTGCTCGCTGGCCGCATGGCTCACCCCTTCTTGCAGCCAGAGCAGCCGGGCGCCGATGGCGATCGCGGCGGCGGCAATTTCGGGAACGAACTCGCTGCGGCGGAAAACATCCACAATTTCAATGGCGCCAACCGCGGCGGCTGCCATGGCAAGGGTTTCGAATGCCGGCGCGCCCAGAAGTTCGCGATGCGCTGGATTAATGCCGACGATACGGTATCCCTGCCGCTGCAGGTAGCGCGCCACGCCATGACTGGGGCGGGCCGGGTCCGGCGAGAGGCCGACAACGGCGATGGTTCTGGCGCTGCGCAGAATGGCGATGACGTCGGGCGTGATCTTCATTCCCGCGTCCTTCGTGGCGAGCGCTCTGGGGCGCGGCCAGTCGAGCGATTGCTCGCGCGATGCGGCGTACTGCCCGGGCGGCTGGCGGCGGCCCGCTGTGCGGGGCGCTTGTTTTCCCGTTCCGTCGCTTGGCGCAGATAGCGCACCTCGATATCGGTCAGCGGCCGCATCTGGCCGCTCTTGAGCCTGCCGATGGTGATCTTGCCGATGGCGACGCGCTTGAGTTTCTCCACGGGATGGCCAATGCTCAAAAACATTTTCCTGATTTGGTGGTGGCGCCCTTCGATCAGCACCACTTCGAGCCAGGGATTATCGGTCGACGTGCGATAAACGCCGGCGCGTTCCCGTTCGCGTCCGGAGGCCCGGCTGGCTTCGAGCCAGCGGATTTGGGCAGGTGCGGTGCGGCGTCCGTCCACGTAGACGCCGGCGCGGAGGCGTTCGATTTGTTCCTGGGTTGGGCGTCCGCCGACTTTGACCCAGTAGGTCTTGGGGAGCGCGGTCGAGGCGTGCAGCACACGATTGGCGAGCTCGCCGTCATTGGTGAGAATCAGCAGCCCTTCGGAATGGAAGTCGAGCCGGCCGACCGGATAGAGCCGCTCGGGAATCCCGCGCAAGTATTCGTGAATCGCGGGGCGGCCTTCGGGATCGCTAAGCGTGGTGACGACGCCCTTCGGCTTATAGAAGAGCAGGTGGTGCTCGGCGGTTTCGGGCTGAATGCGCTTGCCGTCAACCACAATGTGATCGTGCTGCCAGTCGGCTTTGGTGCCCAGCTCAGACGCGATCTTGCCATTGACCGAGACGCGCCCGGCGCGCATAAGCTCTTCCGCCTTGCGGCGCGAGCTGATGCCGGCCTGGGCGATTAATTTTTGGAGGCGCTCTTGCAACCCTTTAATGCTACAACCAGTTTCACCTTACGAACCGGCAGTTGCGCCTTGCGCACCGGCTTAGGAATGATGTCAATGCGGACCGGGATCAGCCCGTCTTCATAAAAATGCAGCGCGCGGGCAGCGCCGTAGCTCAGGTCAATAATCCGTCCGGCGGGCACCGGGCCGCGATCGTTAATGCGGACATCGATCGTGCGCAGGTTGAGGAGGTTGGTCACCCGCACCCAGGTTCCGAAGGGCAGGTGCTTGTGGGCCGCCGTCATGGCATAAATGTTGAACGGCTCGCCGCTGGTGGTTTCTTTGCCCTGAAACCATTTTCCGTACCACGTCGCCATCCCCACCTGGTAGGGTGGCTTGGTGACTGCCACCGCAACAGGATGTGGTGTCGGGACCACGGTCGCGGGCGTCGCGGGGGCGGAAACCGGCTTCGGGAGGGAGGCGAGAATCACCGACAAGGCGAGTTGGGTAAAAAGACGCTGCACTGTGAAGGGGAATACCATCCGACCTAGGTGGATGGGATGCCACTATTATAGCGCAGAGTTGGCTGAGTCAGTGACTCGGGCCGCTACTTGGGCGGGTGGCCCGGGGGTTCGATCGCGAGCGGGGTCTTGCCGATCTGCCATTCTCCTAGTGCCGTCTGCTGAATTGGGAACCGGCGGGTGCAGCGCAGGCAGCAGACGTAGCCCGAGGTGGGGCGGCCAAACTGGTGCCGGCAGTGGTGATTGCGCACGACTGCGATAGCGGTGGCGGCGAAAGCGACGGCGATGAGTGCGGCGAAGATGGGCACGGGGGTAGAATTCACCATGCCGAAGTTCGCGTCGCGTCGCCATCCGGCCTTTGCCTTAGGGCTGTTGCTTGCGCTGGCGACCGCGCCGCTGATCAGCCAAAAAGCCGCGCGAAACCGGGCCCTCGCGCGCGAGCTCGATCACGCCTTGGCCAACCCCGAATTTCAGCGCGGATTCTGGGGCGTGTACGTCTATTCGCTCGACCACGCGCGGGTGGTTTACAACCATAACGCCGATCAGTATTTCTTGCCGGCCTCGAATGCCAAGCTGTTCACGTTGGCGGCGGCGCTGCATTTGCTCGGCGCTGATTATCGCTTTCACACCACGGTGGAATCGGCCGCGCCGCCCGATGCCGCTGGCTTGATTGCCGGCGACGTGCGTCTGGTCGGCAGCGGCGACCCGAGCTTCGGCGGCCGCCCCTACCCATATCGTGAGCCGCCTGCCAGCGGCGTTCCCTACGACATGATGGCCGCGCCGCGGGCGCTGGCCCAACAGTTGAAGGCGCGCGGCGTGACCAAAATCTCTGGTGACGTCGTCGGCGACGACAGCTACTTCAGCGACGATCCCTACCCGCCGGGCTGGGCCATCGGTGACGAATTGTGGGATTACGGCGCGCCGGTGAACGCGCTGACCGTCAACGACAACACGCAGTACTTGATATTGACGCCGGGTGCGGCGGCTGGAGACCCGGTCACGGAGACGTTCGATCCGCCGCTCGCGCCGCCGGCCTCGGTTGACATCGCCACGACGACGGCGGCCGGCACGGCTACCCGCCTGCATCTGGTCGAGCAGGATCCTCTGCGGGGCGTTCCGATCCAAGTCGTGGGAACGATGCCTGTAGGCGCGCCCCCCGTGATCGAAGCGTTGGCGGTGCGGCAACCCGCGTTATACGCGGCCCAGCTTCTGCGGGCGGCGCTCGTGGAGGCCGGCATTACCGTCACCGGCACGGCGCGCGTTGATCGCCCGCCGCAACCGGCGCAAGTTTCGCAATTTTCCCTGGCCGCATGGGACTCGCCGCCCCTGGCGCAGATTCTGCAAGCCACCGCCAAGCTCAGCCAGAACCTCGAAGCCGAGATGCTGCTGCGCCTGCTGGGCAAGCTGCGCGGAACGGCGGGCACGACCGCCGCCGGCGTCGCCGTGCGCGGTGGGTTTCTGCACGACGCCGGTCTGGGCGACGAGGATGCCTCTCTGGTCGATGGCTCCGGCCTTTCCCGCACCGACCTGGTCACGCCCGCGGGCGTGGCGCGGCTGCTTGAGTACATGGCGCGCCAACCCGAGCATGAGATTTTTCTTTCGCTGCTGCCGGTGGCCGCCACCGACGGCACGCTGGCCCACCGCTTCGTCTCCACCGGCGCCGCCGGACGCATTCACGCCAAGACGGGTTCGCTCAGCCACGTTAATTCGCTCAGCGGCTACGTCACCACCGAACGCGGCGAGCACCTGGTGTTTTCGATCCTCAGCAACAATGTGAATCGTCCGGCGGCGGCGACCCGAAATCAGATTGATCATCTTGCGACCTTAATTGCAAAATACTGATGGCGAAATTGCGCGCGGGTTGTGTTATTCTGACGCCCGTGTTTCGACACCGGAATTGGGAGGTTGCGTCTCAGTGAAAGAGCAGGGAACTGTGAAGTGGTTCAATAACGCCAAGGGCTACGGCTTCATCACTCGCGGAAGTGGCGAGGACGTTTTCGTGCACTACAGCGCTATTCAAGGAAACGGGTTTAAGACGCTGGTTGAGGGCCAGCCGGTCGAATTCGACGTGAAACAGGGACCGAAGGGATTGCTCGCCGAAGACGTTACGGTGTTGTAGGCCCCATTGAGTACTCGAGCGAGTACTCAATCGCGTCCCACACGCTGCCCAGCTCATCGGGCGTGATGCAATAGGGCGGCAGAACATACACAACTGAACCCAGCGGGCGTAGCGCGACACCGCGCTCGAGGCAAAGCCGTTGCAGGCGCGGGCCGATCGCCGCCAGATAACCGCTTTCCCCGGCCGGCGATTGCAACGCCACGATGCCGACCGTTCCCGCCTGACGCACCTCCGCGACCAGCGGATGCGAGCGCAGCCGTTGCAAACGCTCGGCATGGTGGCGCGCAATGGCGTCGATGCGTTCGAAAACGGGCTCGGTGGCGAAGATATCGAGGCTCGCCAAAGCGGCGGCGCAGCCAAGCGGATTGCCGGTGAATGAATGGCCGTGGAACAACGTCTGGCGCCGATCGGGGCTGAGAAAGGCGCTGAATATCTCATCCGTGCAGGCGGTTGCGGCGAGCGGCAGGAAGCCGGCGGTTAGTCCCTTCGATAAGCACACGATGTCGGGGGCGAGTCCCGCCGAATCCGACGCGAACATGGTGCCGGTTCGTCCGAAACCGGTCAGCACTTCGTCGGCGATGAGCAGCACGCCATGCTCGCGGCACAGCCGCTGAACGCCTTGCATGAATTCCCGCGTCTGCACGAGCATGCCGCCCGCGCCTTGCAGCAGGGGTTCCATGATCAGCGCCGCGAACTCTGAGCCCCTCTCCGCCAGCAGGCGTTCGAGCGGCTCCAGGCGATCGGAAGGGACGCGCGCAACCGGCGGCAGCATCCAGTCGAAGGCGGCGGTGAACGGCGAGCGAGCGGAGACAGCCATGGCGCCGAGTGTGTCGCCGTGATAGGCGTGTTCGAGCGCCACGATCGCGCGCCTTTCCGGTTGGCCGCGCTGCTGCCAGTACTGTAGCGCCATCTTAAGCGCCACCTCGACCGCGGTTGATCCGTCGTCGGAGTAAAACAGATGCTCGAGGTTTCCGGGCAGCAGCGGCAACAGTCGTTCGGCCAGCTCCTCGGCGGACCGGTGGGTGAAGCCGGCGAGGATGACCTGCTCGAGTTGCGCAGCTTGCCGCGCGATGGCTTGGGCAATGCGTGGTTCGGCGTGGCCGTGAAGCGTGACCCACCAGGAGCTGATCGCGTCGAGGAAGCGGCGTCCGTCGGCGGCTTCGAGCCAGGCGCCCTGGCCGCGGACGATCTCGATCGCCGGCGGCAACCCGAGCATTTGCGTGTACGGATACCAAACCCGCGTCAACGTTCGCCTCGCCAATGCTGTTCGAAGGCGGCGCGCAGCGACGCGGGATTCAATGCCGCGAGCGGCGGCAACTCGGCCAGAATTTTGACCTTGCCCCAGCCCCGGATTGTCTCTGTTGTCGTGGGAACCGGCGTGCCGTTCAGCACCACGCCCGCGACGCGCAAACCGCGGCGGTCCAGCGCCTCCAGGCTGAGCAGTGTGTGATTGATGGTGCCAAGAGCGGTGCGGGCGACGAGAATCACCGGCAGCCCGAGTGCAACCATCAGGTCGAGCATGGACTGGCGATCGTTGATGGGCACCATGACTCCGCCCGCGCCTTCGGCCAGCACAGCGCCCGCGGGCGGTCGAAGCTGGTCGAATGAAATCGAGACGCCGGCGGCGGCGGCGGCCACGTGCGGCGAGGCGGGCAAGTCCAGACGAAAGGCCTCGGCGGGCAGGCGTTCGGGCGTGAGGCCCGCCCACTGCGCGACGTCGGCGCGGTCGGTCGAGGGCTCGACCCCGCACTGAATCGGCTTCCAGTAGCGCAGTTGGGGAATGCCGGCGCAGAGCATGGCTGCAACCACAGTCTTGCCCACGCCGGTGTCAGTGCCGGTGATGAAGCAGCCCCCGGTCACGCGGGTTGGGTGGCTTCCAGCATGCAATGCCCGAACTGGGCGGCGAGGCGGTCAATCACCGCCTCCGACTGGCGGGAATGCACCGTGAGCCGCAGGCGGGCGCTGCCTTGCGGCACGGTGGGCGCCCGGATGGCGCGCACCTCGAAACCGTCACGACGCAACTCGCCGGCGACCTCAACCGCCAATCTGTCGTCGCCGACAATCACCGGCAGGATTGGCGAATCCTCGGCGCCCAGGGCGCGCAATCCATGCTCGCGCAGCTTCTGGCGGGCGTGGCTCGCCAGTTGCCGAACTCGTTGTGCCAGCTCGGGCTCTTGCCGTAGCACGCGCAAGGCGGCGCGCAGTTGCACGGCCAACAGAGGCGAGGGCGCGGTGGAATAAATGAAACTGCGGCTATGGTTCACCAGGTAGTCGCACACGACGGAAGAGGCGGCAACCAGCGCGCCGCTCGCGCCCAGCGCCTTGCCACAGGGATGAAGCGTGGCGACGATGACGTCCGGCGCGGAAACGCCTGGGTAAATGCCTGTCGCATGGGCCTCATCCACGATGAGCGAGACGCCATGCCGCCGGCAAAGATCAACCAACTCGGCGAGCGGCGCGCGGTCGCCATCCATGCTGAACAGCGACTCGACGACGAAGAACCGGCGCTGATCGCCGGACGCGGGCTGGCGCCGGAATGCGGTCTCGAGCCCGTTCAAATCAAGATGGGGCACGACCACCTTGCGGCAGCCGGTCAACCGCAGGCCGTCAATCAAGCTGGCGTGATTCAAGGCATCGGAAAAGGCGATGTCCTGGGCGCGGATCAACCCGGTCAGAACGCCCACGCTGGCCGCATAGCCCGAGGAGTATAGCAAGGCCCGCTCGGCGCCGCGCCAGATTGCGAACTCCGACTCCAGCAACTCGCATTGCGGATGATTGCCGCTCACCAGGCGCGAGCCGGTCGAGCCATGGGGAACGCCCGCGGCGATAGCTTCAGCGAGGGCGGCGCGAATCGCGGGATGAGTGCTCAGGCCGAGATAGTCGTTGGAGCAGAAATCCTCGCCGCTTTCCGGCGGCAAGAGCCGCCGTCGCAGGCCGCGCTCCTCCAACCGCGCCAACTCGGCGGCGCATGCCTGTTCGAGCGGCGCCGAGGTGACAGGCGTATGGCTGGGTTCGCGGTTGAGCCCCAGCATGGCCAGCAGCTCGTGGTCGTGATCGAGATCGGGGTTGGGCGTGGTCAGCAGGCGGTCGCCGACGAATATCGAGTTCGCGCCGGCGTAAAAGCAAAGCGCCTGGGCCTCATCGCTCAATCCCAACCGGCCGGCGCTGAGCCTCACTTTGGTCGTGGGCATGACGATGCGAGCCGTCGCGATGGCGCGCACGAACTCGAAGGCATTGAGCGCCGGTCTTTCGGCGAGCGGGGTGCCGGCCACCGGAACCAGGGCGTTGATGGGCACACTCTCGGGCGGCGGATTCAAATTGGCCAGTGTGGCAAGCAGCCGGATGCGATCGTTTTCGCCTTCTCCCATGCCAAGAATGCCTCCGCAGCACACCGAAATGCCGGCTGAGCGCACGTTCTCCAAAGTCTGCAAGCGATCTTCATAGGTACGCGTGGTAATAATCTGGCCGTAGAACTCGGGCGAGGTATCGAGATTGTGGTTGTAGGCGGTGAGGCCGGCGGCGGCGAGTTTTTGCGCCTGGTTGGCGGTCAGCATCCCCAACGTGCAACAGACTTCCAGCCCCAGCGAGGCCACGCCCGAAACCATGTCGAGAACACGGTCAAACTCGGGGCCTTCCTTCACCTGACGCCATGCCGCGCCCATACAAAAGCGTGTCGAGCCGCCTTCCTTGGCGCGCTTTGCCGCGTTGAGAACCTCATCGTTGGGCAGCAGCTTCCCGGCTTCTACCTCAGTGGAATAACGGGCACTTTGGGGGCAATAGGCGCAATCTTCCGGGCATCCGCCGGTCTTGATCGAGAGCAGGTGGCAGAGTTGAACTTCCGCCTTGGCGTGGTGGCGAATATGCGTTTCATGCGCTTGCTCGACTAGCGCCAGCAGCGGTTGGCGATAAATGCGGCCGATCTCGGAGATTTCCCACATGCTCTGTATAATATGTGAATTGTCGGGCGGGATGTAACCGTCGGCATGCCCCAATCGTTGTCAGAAGTGAAGCCCTTATACCGCTCAGAGAAGGATACATCCGCCCCATGGCCAACGAAGGTCGCACCAATAACAAATCGCTGCTCCGCTCGCGCGGCATGCAAGTCCTCATTGTGGTCGTCGTTGTGGCCACATTCGCGGTGATTTACTTTGCCAGCCGGACCAAGGCGCCCACCTACTTCACTTCGCCGGCCAAGACCGGCAACATCACCAGCGTGGTGCAGGCCACTGGAGTCGTAAATCCGATCCACACCATCGCGATTGGCGCCCAGATTTCGGGCTTGATCACCAATATCAAGGCGGATTTCAACGACAAGGTGAAAAAGGGGCAACTGCTCGCCCAGATTGATCCCACCGTATACCAGAACGCCCTGAACTCCGCCGAGGCGGATCTCGCCAACTCGCATGCGACATTGAGTTCGGCCCAGGCCCAGGTAGGGGTGGCCACCGCCAATGTGTCAACCGCGAAGGCGAATGTGGCCAAGGCGGAAGCGGCTCTGAACGTGGCCACTCTCCAGAAGGACCGCAGCGTCGGCCTTTTCAATCAAGGCATCGTTTCGGCGGCCCAGCGCGACACCGACGTCGCCACGTTCCAGACCGCTCAGGCCGACCTGGCCAGCGCCCAGGCGGGCGAGGCTCAGGCGGAAGCTTCCATGAAGTCGGCCCAGGCCCAGGTGCAACAGGCTAACGCCGTAATTAAGGAGAAGGAGAGTTCGGTACGGACGGCGCAGACCAATCTCAACTATTGCAACATTTACGCCCCGTACGACGGCGTCATCGTGAACCGGGCGGTGGATCTGGGCCAGACCGTGGCGGCTTCCTTCTCGACCCCCAACATGTTTACCGAAGCCACTGATCTTGGCACCATGTGGGTCTATACCCAGACCGACGAGAGCGATGTGGGCCGGTTGAAAGATGGCGACGATGCCACCTTCACAGTCGATGCCTTCCCGAACACCGTTTACCACGGTATCGTGAAGGAACGCCGTATGAACGCGACCACGGTTCAGAACGTGGTCGAGTACGACACCATCATCGAGTTCCAGAACACCGATCAGAAGATTTTTCCGGGCATGACTGCCTATGTGAATATTCCGGTGGCGAGCGCGCGCAACGTGTTGGAAGTTCCGAACTCGGCGCTGCGCTTCAAGCCCGATCTCACGCCGGTGCAATTGCGCCAGGTGCTGGCCGATAACGGCATGTCGGATACGACCGGCGGCGCGGGCGGCACGGCGAGCGGCGCGGCCAGCGGCGCCGGCGGAGGTGGACGCGCCGGTGGCGGCGGCGGACAGCGCGCCGGTGGTGGCGGCGGACGCCGCGGCGGCGGCGGCGGAGCCAGCGCCTCGGGCGATTCCAACCGGCCGACTACAGCGCTGATTTGGAAGTTGGACGCCAACAAGAAACTCATTCCGGTCCGCGTGCGCACCGGCATCACCGATTACACCTACACCGCCATCACGCGCGTGCTGCAAGGCTCGTTGCAGCCGGGCGACGACGTGATCACTGGCGCGCTGGTGGTGAAGTCCGCGGCTTCGGGTCTTCCCGGTTCAACCGGCGGTCCGCGCGGCGGCCGGTAGTACCAAAGGGAAACTTGTGAGCACATCTACCGACACCATGACCACGGGGGCGCACTCCTCGCCGGGCGGCGACGCGGGACCGGACGTTCCCGTGATCTACTTCGAGGGCGTTCACAAGATCTACGATCTGGGCGAAATCCAGGTCCATGCCTTGCGCGGCCTCGACGTGACCGTTAATCGCGGCGAATTTGTCGCCATTATGGGCGCCTCCGGCGGCGGCAAAAGCACCTTCATGAACCTGGTGGGTGGCCTCGACCGGCCCACGCGCGGGCTCTACAAGCTCGATGGCGTGGACGTCTCGACTCTCGACAAGGTTGAGATGGCGCACATCCGCAATCGCAAGCTCGGGTTTGTGTTCCAGGGCTTCAATTTGTTGTCGCGCACCACCGCGCTCGAAAACGTCGAGCTGCCGGCGCTATATGCGCGGCTCAGCCCGGCTGAGCGCGTCGAGCGCGCCCGCGAAGCCTTGCGCATCGTCGGCCTCGCCGACCGCGAACACCACTACCCCAGCCAACTCTCGGGCGGCCAGCAGCAGCGCGTGGCCATCGCGCGCGCCTTGATGAACCGGCCCAGCATTCTGCTCGCTGATGAGCCCACCGGCAACCTCGACAGCCGCACCTCGGTCGAGATCATGGGCATCTTCCAGCGCCTGAATAAAGAACGCAAGATTACCATCGTGCTCGTCACCCACGAGCCTGACATTGCCGAGTACGCCCAGCGGGTGATTACCTTCCGCGACGGCAAGATTCGCCGCGACGAGAAGGTGGCCCATCCCAACGTGGCCGAGGAAGTATTGCGGACCATGCCGGTAGTGGGAGAGGACGACTAAGTATGGATTTTGTCTCAATTGTCCGCGTCGCGCTGCGCGCGCTCACCCGCAACAAGATGCGCAGCATTCTCACCATGCTGGGCATTATCATCGGCGTCGGCGCGGTGATTGCCATGGTCGGCGTCGGTCAGGGCGCCAACGAGCAGATGCAGGCGCAGATCGCCGCCATGGGCTCGAACCTTTTGATCATCCAGTCGGGCAGCCGCCAGGCGGGCGTGGTGCACGTTGGCTTCGGCGCCACCAAGACCTTGGTCCCGGGCGACGAAGCCGCCATCCTGGCCCAGGTTCCGGTGGTCAAAGAGGTGGCGGCCGGCACCGGAACCCATCAACAGGTGATCAGCGACAACAACAACTGGGGCACGAACATCCAGGGCACCGAGCCCACCTACTTCGATATCCGTAATTGGAATTTCGACCTGGGCACCAGCTTCACCGAGCAGGACGTGGCCGAGAACAACAACGTCGCGGTTCTGGGCGCGACTCCGCTGTTAAACCTGTTTCCCGATGGCTCGAGCCCGATCGGCAAGACCATCCGCATCAAGAATCTGCCCTTCACTGTCGTCGGCACGCTGCAGCCCAAGGGGCAGAGCGGCGGCGGGCAGGATCAGGACGACAACGTCTACATTCCCTATACCACCCTGCAAAAGAAGCTCAGCGGTCAGAACTGGCTTTCGAACATTTCCGTCTCCGCCGTTTCCAAGGACACCACCGATACGGCGAGCCAGCAAATCACCAACCTGCTGCATACCCGGCACCGCATTCGCGCCGGCCAGCCCAATGATTTTGCGGTCAACAACCTCAGCGACGTGGCCGATGTGGCCAGCGCCGCCAGCTCCATCATGACCATCCTGCTGGGTTCAATTGCCTCGGTATCGCTCCTCGTTGGCGGCATTGGCATCATGAACATCATGTTGGTGTCGGTGACCGAGCGCACCCGCGAGATCGGCATCCGCATGGCGGTGGGGGCGACCGAGAGCGATGTCAAGCGGCAGTTCATCATCGAGGCGCTGGTGCTCGCCTCCATCGGCGGCGTAATCGGCATACTTTTCGGCCTGGTGACTTCCTGGCTGATCTCGGCCATCGCCAAGTGGGCGGTCGATGTCTCGATCATCTCGATCGTCGGCGCGGCACTATTCAGCGCCGCCATCGGGATTTTTTTCGGCTACTACCCGGCCAAGAAGGCGGCGAACCTGGACCCGATCGAAGCCCTGCGCTTCGAGTAAGACCGTGCCGGGGACGCCCGTACTCGTCGTCGGCGCAGGTCCCACGGGACTCAATTTGGCGCTGGCGCTAGTCCGGCGCAACGTACCCTGCCGTATTATTTCCGACGCCAGCGGCCCCGGCGAGCAATCGCGAGCCATGGTGGTTCAGGCGCGCACGCTCGAGTTTTACGATCAGTACGGCTTTGCCTCCGAAATTGTCGAACAGGGCATAGTCGCCGAAACCGCGCACATACGCGAGGGCGGGGCCGAGGGTAGCCGCGAAGTGCTCTCCATCAGTTTTCAGGAAATGGGCGCCGGCCTGAGTCCCTATCCGTTTGCCCTCGCTTATCCGCAGGACGATCACGAAAGGTTCTTAATTGGGAAGCTCAAGAATCTTGGCGTTTCCATCGAATGGAATGCTAGGCTAACCGGCTTTACCCAGGACAGCAACGGAGTTCGCGCGACCATTGAGCACGGCACAGGCCGGGTCGAGCCCGCCGAAGCCGCCTACATTGGCGGCTGCGATGGCGCCCGGAGCTGCGTGCGCGAGACGTTGGGTGTCGGCTTTCCAGGCGGCACCTACGAGCAGCTCTTTTACGTCGCCGATGTGAAAATCGGGTCCGCGTTTTCGCGGGATCTGACCATCAACCTTGGCAAGCACATCCTGACCTTGATGTTTCCAGTGCGGTCGAGCGGAATGCAGCGGCTTATTGGACTTGTCCCCTCCGAACTGTCGGGTCGCGAGAACCTCGGGTTTGAGGACATCCGCGAGCATGTCGAGCCGCTTCTTGGCATTCAGGTCACACAGGTGAATTGGTTCTCGACCTATCGCGTCCATCACCGCGTTGCCGACAAATTCCGGGTCGGCCGCGCTTTTCTGGTGGGCGATGCCGGTCACATCCACAGCCCGGCGGGCGGACAGGGAATGAACACCGGAATCGGCGATGCCGTGAATCTGGGATGGAAGATCGCGCAAGTCATGCAAGGTCGCGCCAACGCGTCTCTTTTGGACACATACGAACAGGAGCGGATCGGCTTTGCGCGTTCGCTGGTAGCCACCACCGACCGCGCGTTCACCGGCCTCGTGGGAGAGGGAGTGGCCGGCGAGTTTACCCGCAGATTCCTCGCGCCTCTGCTGTTCGGCGTGGTGACCCGATTCAGTCTGGGCCGGCACGCCATCTTTCGAACGATTTCGCAAATGCGCATTCACTACCCGGAAAGTCCCCTGAGCCAGGGTGCGGCCGGGGACGTCCACGGCGGCGACCGTCTGCCTTGGGCAAAGGTTGGGGACCAGGATAATTTCGAGCCCTTGCGATCGCTCGACTGGCAGGTGCATGTCTACGGCGAGCCAGCCGGGGGAATCGATGCCGCTTGTCGCGAGCTGCGCCTGCCACTGCAAGTTTTCGGCTACAGCGCTGCCGCAAAACAGGCCGGCCTGAAACGGAATGCCCTCTATTTGGTGCGTCCGGATGGTTACGTCGCCCTTGCGATGTCTGAACCATCCGCTGGCGGGCTCCAGGCCTTCCTTGCGCAATTTCAACTTGCCTTTCCGTAACCTGGAAAATTCTGCGCTGCATCACACCGTACACGCGACGCCGGAATGGGGCAGAGGGGTCCCCATTCCGGCGTCGCGCGTAAGCGGGTCGCGCGGCGAAAGCCGCGCGGGGCCCCGCGCCAATAAATGCACCTCGCGATGAGATATAATTGAGGCATGGACTTCGTCTCGATCGTGCGGGTGGCGCTGCGCGCGTTGACCCGAAACAAATTGCGCAGCGTGCTCACCATGCTGGGCATCATTATTGGTGTGGGCGCGGTGATCGCCATGGTGGGCATCGGCCAGGGCGCGAGCGAGCAGGTCGAGGCGCGCATCGCCAGCATGGGCTCGAACCTGCTGTATGTGCAGAGCGGCAGCCACCAGGCCGGCGTGGTGCACGTCGGCTGGAACGCCACCAAGACGCTTCGTTACGACGACGAGTTGGCTATCCTGCGCCAGGTGCCGAGCGTGCGCGCCGCCGCCGCCGGCACCAGCTACAGCGCCCAGGTCGTCTATGACGCCAATAATTGGGGCACGCACATTACCGGCACCGAGCCGTCGTTCTTCGATATTCGCAACTGGCAATTCGACCAGGGCACCAGCTTCACGCAGCAGGATGTCACCGACGCCAATAACGTGGCGGTGCTGGGCGCGACGGTGGTGAGTAACTTGTTCCCCGACGGCACCGATCCGGTAGGCCAGGAAATCCGGATCAAGAACCTGCCGGTGAAGGTGGTCGGGACATTGATCGCCAAAGGTCAGTCGGGCATGGGGTCGGACCAGGACGACATGGTCTATATCCCGTTCACCACCCTGCTGAAAAAGCTCAGCGGACAATCCTGGCTGCAGAACATCGCGGTGTCGGCGGTTTCCAACGATGCCACCGCCGCGGCGCAGCAGCAGATTACCGATCTCTTGCGCAGCCGTCACCGCATCCGGCGCGGCGAGCCCGACGACTTCAGCGTGCGCAACCTGGCCGAGTACGCCGACGTGGCCAACGCCTCGGCGCAGATCATGACCATCCTGCTGGCGTCGATCGCGAGCGTATCGCTGCTGGTCGGCGGCATCGGGATCATGAACATCATGCTGGTGTCGGTGACCGAGCGCACCCGCGAAATTGGCATTCGTATGGCGGTGGGCGCGACCGAGGCCGACGTGCAGAAGCAGTTCATCATCGAGGCGCTGGTGCTCGCTACGCTCGGCGGCGTGATCGGAATTGTATTTGGCTTGGTCACGTCGTGGCTGATCAGCGCCATTGCCCACTGGGCGGTGGATGTCTCCATCATTTCGGTCGTGGTGGCGGCTCTCTTCAGCGCCGCCATCGGCATCTTCTTCGGCTATTACCCCGCTCAGAAAGCCGCCCGCCTCGACCCCATCGAAGCCCTTCGCTTCGAGTAAAACGCCGCGCCGCTCACCGCTGGCTGGCTTCGCCCTTCGCCACCTTCTGGTTGAACTCCGCCGAGCGGTTGCGCGGCACGCTCAGGCTTTGCCAATTGTCGGAGCGCAGGTGTTTGGCCCAGAAGACAATTTGACCCACGTGGTACGCATAGTGCGCGACCTGGCGGTGAATGGCCTGGGTAATCGAATGCGCCTCGCCGCGAATCAGCGTCGTGCGATCCATGTCGGCGTCTGTGAGCTTTGCGACGGCGGCGAAGACGTAGCCCCATCCCTCTTCCCACATTTGCATAACCTCGGCCCGCGTGCGCGGCGGCGCCACAAATTCGGAATCGCGGTTGCGGGTTGGGCTCTCCCCATCGGCCTCGGGGAAACCGGCCCAGCGCGAGCGCATGTTTCCGGTCATATGTTTGACGATTTGGGCGATGGAATTCATCTCGGAGTCGATCGTGGCTAGCAGTTGCGCATCGTCGAGCTGTGCCATCGCACCCTCGCCCAGCTTCTTGTAATACTGGAAGAGCGAGATCGAGTCCCGCAGGCAGGAGGCGGTGAATTCGAGGGCCATACTGCTATTCTAGGCTCTCGACTTTCTTTCACCATGGCTCGTGTCACCTACGCCTCCGCCGGGGTTTCCATCCCCACCGCCGAGCGCGCCAAAGCCCGTATAAAGCGGCTGGCGCGCGCCACCTTCACCCCGCGCGTGCTTACCGAAATCGGCAGCTTCGGCGGCCTCTTCGCGCTGCCCAAAGGCGTGCGTGACCCGGTATTGGTTGCCAGCATGGACGGCGTCGGAACCAAACTCAAACTTGCCTTCCAGACCGGCGTGCACAGCACCGTGGGGCGCGACCTGGTCAACCACTGCGTGAACGACATCCTGGTACAGGGAGCGCTGCCCCTGTTTTTTCTCGACTACATCGCGTTGGGCAAGATGGAGCCCGAAACCGTGGCCGGGCTGGTCGAGGGGCTGAGTCGCGGTTGCAAGGAAAATGGCTGCGTGCTGATCGGCGGCGAAACCGCCGAGATGCCCGGCTTCTACACGCCAGGCGAGTACGACCTGGCCGGATGCATTGTGGGCCTCGTCGAGCGCCGCGCGGTGCTGACCGGTGACAAAATTCGACCCGACGACATTCTGATTGGCCTGCGCTCGGCGGGCCTGCACACGAATGGTTACGCGCTGGCGCGCAAGCTGTTATTCGACCACGCCCAGTACCGCCCGTCGCGCCGGCTGCCGGAGTTGGACGGGATGACTGTCGCCGAGGCGCTGCTGGCCGAGCACCGATCCTACCTGCCGCTGCTCAAACCCTGGCTCGGCCGGTTGCGTGGCCTCGCCCACATCACCGGCGGAGGCATCCCCGGTAACCTGCCGCGAATTCTGCCGGCTGGATGCGGCGCCGAGATTCGCGCCTCGGCATGGGAGATACCTCCGCTCTTCCAGTTGCTGCAGCGCTTGGGTGACGTCCCCACCAGTGACATGCGGCGGACATTCAATTTGGGTGTCGGCATGATCGTTGTTCTTGCGCCGGCGGATGTGGACGGCTTTAAACGGCACCTGCGGCGGCAGGGAGAAGATGCGATCGAGCTGGGAACAATCGTGCGCGGCGCGCGGCGCGTGGTGTTCAAGCCGTGAGCAAGCTCGGAATCCTGATCAGCGGGCGCGGTTCCAACATGCAAGCGATTGCCGCGGCTTTCCCGGGTGACGTGGCGCTGGTGTTGAGCAACCGCGAGCAGGCGCCTGGCCTGGCGTGGGCGGCCCAACAAGGCCTCGCAACCTGCGCCCTTCCCAGTGCCGGCCGCGAACGCGAGGTATACGATCGGGATGTCGTCGAGCGTCTGAAGACGGCCGGGGTCGAGCTTGTGTGCCTTGCCGGCTACATGCGGCTGCTAAGCCGGGTGATGCTCGACGCTTTTCCCAATCGCATACTGAACATCCACCCCTCGCTGCTGCCGGCCTTCCCCGGACTCGATGCGACCCAGCAGGCCATCGCCTACGGCGTCAAGTTTTCCGGCTGCACGGTTCACTATGTGGATCAGACGCTCGACGGCGGCCCAATCATCGCTCAAGCCGTGGTGCCAGTCCTCGCGGGCGACACCGCCGACACCCTCGCCGCGCGCATCTTGATCGAGGAGCACAAGCTCTACCCGCAGGCGATCCGCGACGTCCTCCGGCGTGGCTGAGAGCGTCAATTCCCGGCGTCCCGGCCTTTTCAGGCCCAGACTCGGTTTTCTGGAGGCGCGGGTGAGAATCGAACTCACGAATAGAGGTTTTGCAGACCTCTGCCTTACCACTTGGCTACCGCGCCGGGGAACTGGGCAAGCTCGACCATTTTAGTATAATTCGCTCCAGCCATGACACTGCGCGGTGGTTGCGGGCTGGGAGTCTTGTTTTGCCTTATCGGCGGTGCGCCCGCCCAGCCGCCGGATCTCACTCACACCCTTGCCGCCATGGCGGCGGCTCATGCCGGCCATGTCGCGCTCTACGCCAAAAATCTCACAACCGGCGAACAGATAGCGCTTGATGCCGATCAGCCGGTGCAAACCGCATCGGTGATCAAAATGACGCTGATGCTCCAGGCCTTCACCCAGGTCAAAGCCGGCCGGCTGCGGCTCGATCAGCGGTTGCCGCTCACGCGCGACAACCAGGTCGGCGGCTCCGGAATCCTGAACATTCTCAACCCCGGCCTGGAACTGACGCTGCACGACGCCATCACGCTCATGATGACGCTGAGCGACAACACCGCCACCAACATGGTGATCGACGCGGTAGGCCTTCCTCCGACCAACGCAATGCTGGCGCGCATGGGGATGAAGAACACCTATTTCTATAAGAAAGTCTTCAAGCCGTCGGTGGGTCCGCTGCCCGCCGATCAGCCGCAATTCGGGTTGGGCAAGACCACGGCGCGCGAGATGGCCGCCGTGCTCGAGAGCATTGAGCGATGTGACCTCGGCGATGCCGCGCTTTGCCACGACATGATTACCATCATGCGCAATCAGCAGGACCGCGACATGTTGCCGCGCTACCTGCCGACCTCCGCCGCGCGCGACGGATTATCGCCCATCGCCGATAAGATAGGCTCGCTTGACGACGTCCGCAACGACGTGGCTCTGGTTTACGCGGCGAGCGGCCCGGTGATCATCTCCCTCTTCACCTGGGGCAACAAAGACCAGTCGTGGACGGCTGATAACGCCGCCGAGTTATTGATCGGGCATCTTGCGGCGACCATCGTGCATGCGTGGTCGCCCGACGGACTGGCGAGCGAAGTGCATTGAGGGCCATGGAATTAGGAGCGCGCGGCGGTAGCCGCGCCGGGGCCCGCGCCAATCATTAGACCCAAGCCTCTATAATCTTTGAGTGGCAACACTGGATTCCGCTCCCACGCATCGGCTGCGCTCGATGCTCCTCCTGATCTTGGTTTTGGTGCTGGGTGCGATTAGCTACGCCTGGCTGCGCGGATCGGCTCCGACCATCACCGCGCCCGACCTGCCGGCGGCGGTCGGCGCGAACAAGCTGCTGACCTTCGACGTCGCCTCGCCCTCGGGCGTCGCCTCGGTCGAGGCCGCGATGGAACAAGCGGGGAAAACCATCCCGTTGGGGCGGCAGACATTCGCGGCGCGCCATTGGTTCACGCTCGGCGATGCGCCGCCGGTGGTGCACTTCTCCTTCCAGGCCGGACGAGCGGCGCACACGGAACTCGCCGACGGCAGTGCCGATTTGTTCGTCACCGCGCGCTCGGCCAATTTGCGCGGCGCGACCGGCGTTTTCCGCCGCGCGATCACCATCAGTTCGCGGCCGCCCCGTATTTCGTCGCTCACCACCCAGCAGTACCTGACCCAGGGCGGTTCGGCGGTCGTGGTATACCACCTCAGCGGCGCGGCCGATCAGTCGGGAGTCGAAATGGCGGGGCTCTTCTTCCCCGGCTATCCATTGCCCAACGCGTCGGCGCCAGGCACCATGTTCGCGCTGCTGGCTTTTCCCTACAATGCTCCGGCCGATTCCCAGCCGCACCTGGTCGCGCGCGACGCGGCCGGTAACCAGGCCACCGCGCCGCTTCCGGTCAAGACGTTTCCCAAAAAGTTTCACGCGCGCACACTGCCGATTGACGATGCCTTTATCGAGCGCGTGGTGATGCCGATCATCGCGAACACGCCCAGCATCAGCGACCAGCATGATCCGGAGAAGAATTTCTTGCTGGTGAACCGCGACCTGCGGCGCACCGACACCCAGGAGTTGATTGACGCCTCGAAGCAGAGCTTGCCGCAATTCCTGTGGCAAGGTGCTTTCACCCAGTTGGGCAACTCGGCCGTGGAAGCGTCCTTCGCCGACCACCGCTCCTACCAGTATCAAGGCCGCATCATTGACCAGGAAGACCACCTTGGCTACGATCTCGCCGCGGTGCGGCACACTCCGGTCAAAGCCGCGAATTCAGGGCGCGTGATTTGGGCCAAGTATTTTGGCATCTACGGCAACTGCATTTTGATCGATCACGGCTACGGGCTGATGTCGCTCTATGCCCACCTCAACGATTTTGAGGTCAAGGCGGGCGACAACGTGACGCAGGGCCAGCTCATCGCTCACCGCGACTCAACCGGCCTCGCCGGAGGCGACCATTTACATTTCAGCATGCTGATCGACGGCGTCCAGGTGAATCCGGTGGAGTGGTGGGATCCGCACTGGATTAAAGACCGGGTGCAATCCAAGTTGGCCGAATTCCAAAACGCGAAGTAGCCAGCTAAATACTTGAAACCAGGGCGCGTCGGCGCTCGTCCCCTCTACCTGTAGCTGACCCAGGTACTGCTCCTACATATGCGCTTGCGGACATTTCGCAGCTTCCCCCTACTCTTGTTAGGTTTGGCGCTGCACGCCCAAACCCCTGCGGCCGCCCCGCCGGCGCAGGCGCCGGCCGTCCAGGTTGACTTGGAGCAGGCGATGCAACTGGCGCTGACCCACTCGCCGGCGCTTGCGGCCGCACGCACCCAGATACCGCAAAGCCAGGCGCAGGAAGTCACGGCGGCGATTCGTCCGAATCCGATTTTGTCCTGGGATGCGCTCTTCCTGCCGGTCTTCAACCCCAAGAGCATCACTCTCAACTACCTAAACACCACCGCGGAATACGATGCCTCGGTCGGCTTCACCATCGAGCGCGGGCACAAGCGCCAGGCGCGGGTCGAGGCGGCGCGCGATGCCACCGCGGTGGTGCGCGCCCAGGTGGACGACAACGTCCGCACCCTGCGCTTCAACGTGGCCCAGCAATTCATCGGCGCGCTTCTCGACAAGTCGAGTTTGGAATTCGCCCAGCAGGATCTCGCCAGTTGGCGGAACACTACCTCGATCAGTCAGGCGCAATACAACGCCGGCGCGATGAGCGAAGGTGACCTCGATACCATCAAGCTCCAGACCTTGCAATTCGAAAATACGGTGAGCGCCGACACGCTGGGTTTGGCACAGGCGCTGATTGCGCTGCGCCAGCAGGTGGGGTTGTCTGCGTTGCCGGCGAACTTCGACGTCTCCGGTGATTTGACCTTCGAGGCTGTCCACGGCAATGCCGACGACTTCAAAATGCTGGCGCTTAAGAACCGCCCCGACCTGAATGCCGCCCGCTTGGCGGTAACCGCGGCCGAGAGCCAGCACAAACTGGCCCAGGCCAACGGCAAGCGCAACTTGACCACGACCATCGAGTACAGCCACGTAGGTGCGCTCAACGACGTAGGCACGCTGTTCAGCATCGAGATTCCGATCTTCGACCGCAACCAGGGCGAGATTGCGCGCACCGTCGCCGCCACGACCCAGGCTCAGGACCAGGCGCGGCAGGCGAATGAACAGGTGTTGACCGATGTGGCTACCGCCTTCGAGGCCGCCCAGGAAGGGGCAAAAATCATCCAGCTTTACACTTCGGGGTACCGCGACCAGGCCAAGCAAGCGCTCGACATCCGGCAATACTCATACAGCCGCGGCGCCTCGAGCCTGCTCGACCTGCTCGACGCCGAGCGCACCTATCGTTCGACCGAACTCGGTTACAGGCAGGCGCTGGCCACCTACATGCTGGCGCTGGAACAACTCAAGGAAGCCGTGGGCACCAGGAACTTGCCATGAAACATATTCGATTTTTATTACTGGCGGGAATGGTGGCGGCGGCGCTGGCGGCCGCCGGCTGCCACCAGACTGAGGCGGCGCGCGCGGCGGCGACCGGCAACGCCGGCACGGCTGCCCCCGCGGCCTCGCTTTTCAGCGTACCCACTGACCAGATGAGCCATGTGCAGGTGGTGAAGGCGGCGCGCACCAACTGGACGCGCGTTTTGCGACTGACCGGCAATGTGGACTACAACCAGTTCGCCACCACGCCCGTTCTGAGCCAGGTGTCAGGACCGGTGGCGCGTATTTTGGTCGTTCCCGGTGAGCAAGTGGCCCAGGGCCAGCCGCTGCTCGAGATTGCCAGCCCCGACTTCGCACAAGTGCGCAACAACTATTTGAAAGCCAGCGACGCGCTCGCGTTGGCGAAAAAGGTGTACCTGCGAGACCAGGATCTGTACGCCCATCACGCCATCGCCCAAGCCGACCTTGAGCAGGCGGAAAGCACCCAGGCCCAGGCCCAGGCTGACGTGGAAGCGGCCGAGCAATCACTGCGCATTCTGGGCCTTCCCAATCCGACGGCTTCAACGGCTGTGACCCCAATGGCCGAGATTCCGCTGAAGGCGCCCATTGCCGGCGCGGTGGTTGAGCGTGACGTCTCCCCCGGCCAGTTGCTGCAAGGCGGAGCCACGCAGTGCTTCGTGATCAGCGACATGCGCACGGTATGGGTTCTGGCCAACGTGTACCAAAGCGATCTCGCCTATGTTCACGTCGGCGACCCGGTCACGATTTCAACCGACGCCTATCCTGAAACGTTTCGCGGCAAAATCCAGTTTGTCAGTCCCGCTCTCGACCCCAACTCGCGCACGCTGCAGGCGCGCATCGAAACCGCCAATCCGCGCTACGAGCTGAAGAAGCAAATGTATGTCACCGCCACTGTGGATGCGGGTACGCTGCGCAACATCGTCGTGGTTCCCGACGCGGCCGTGCTGCATGACGACCAGAACATGCCTTTTGTCTACGTGCAGAGCGGCGCCCAAAACCAATTCGCCCAGCGGTTGGTGACGCTGGGGCAATCGCAAAACGGCTTCACCCAGATTACACAAGGCTTGGCCGCGGACGAAGCGGTGGTCGCTAACGGCAGCCTGTTTGTGCAATTCGCCAACTCGTTTCAGAAATGATTAATCGCATCGTCCAATACGCGCTTCAGCAGCGGTTCCTGGTGCTGATCCTGATGGTGCTGCTGATCGTGTCAGGCGTCATCTCGTTCAATCGAATGCCGGTGGACGCCTACCCCGACCTGTCGCCGCCATTGGTCGATTTAATCGCGCAATGGCCGGGACACAGCTCGCAGGAAGTCGAGCGCCTGATCACCCTGCCCCTGGAACTGGCCATGAACGGCACGCCTGGCCTGGTCTACATGCGCTCCATCTCGCTTTATGGGCTGTCGCATATCGTGCTCACTTTCGAGGACGGCACCGATAACTATTTTGCCCGCGAGCAAGCCTTCCAGCGCTTCGCCGACGCCACGTTGCCGCCCGGCGTGGCGCCCAGCCTGTCACCGCTCTCCAGCCCCAGCGGCCTGATTTACCGATACGTGTTGGAAAGCCCCGACCGCAGCCCGCAGGATCTGAAAACGATCGAGACCTGGACGGTGGAACGGGCCTACAAGTCCATCCCTGGCGTGGCCGACGACAGCGGTTTCGGCGGCACCGACATGCAGTACCAGGTGCTGCTCGATCCGGCGCGTCTGTACAACTACCACCTGACCATTCAGCAAGTCATGGCGGCGCTCTCCGCCAATAACGCCAACACCGGCGGCGGCTTTTATTCCCAGGGTGGCCAGTTCTATTACGTGCGCGCGCTGGGCTTGGTCAAGAATCAGCAGGACATCGGCTCCATTGTCGTGGCGAGCGTGAACGGCGCTCCCGTGCACATCTCCGACGTGGGCACCGTGGCAATCGGCCATGCACCTCGGCTGGGTGAGTTTGGCTTCAACAAGAATGATGACGCAGTCGAGGGCGTCATTCTGATGCTGACCGGGGCGCAGGCCCAGAATGTGCTCAAGGCAGTCGAGGCGAAAACGGCGGAGCTCAACGCCACCCTGCCGCCCGACGTTAAGATCCATCCCTTTTACGATCGCAGCGGATTGGTGCGGCTGACCACCGATACGGTCGAGGGCAACCTGCTGCGCGGCATCATCTTGGTGCTGATCGTGCTAATACTGCTCCTGGTCAGCTTCCGTGCGGCGGTGATCGTGGCCCTGACCATTCCGCTGGCGCTGTTATTCAGTTTCATTTTTCTCCACGCCTGGGGGATACCCGCCAACCTTCTGTCCATCGGGGCGATTGACTTCGGCATCATCATTGACGGCACCGTCGTGATGATGGAGAACATTTACCGCGAAATGGAGGAGCGGCGCGGACGCGAGTACTCGTTGATTGAGCTGATCGTCACCGCCGCCAAGGACGTCGACCGCCCCATTTTCTACTCGGTGGCGGTAATGATCGCCGCGTATTTGCCGATTTACGCGCTCACCGGGCCGAGCGGAAAGCTATTCCGCCCGATGGCCGACACCATGGGGCTGGCCCTGATCGGCTCGCTGGTGATCACGCTGACGCTGGTGCCGGTGCTGAGTTCGTTCTGGTTTCAAAAAGGCATCAAGGTCACCGTCAATCGTCCGCTGGAGTGGATGAAGGGCTGGTACCGGGGCCAGGTTCGCTGGTGTTTGGACCACCCATGGCTGGTCGTCATCGGGACGGTGATTGTCTTTGCCGCCTCGCTGCTTCTGGCCCCGCTCATCGGCGGCGAGTTCATGCCGCACTTGGACGAGGGCGCGCTCTGGGTGCGGGCCACCATGCCCTACACGATCTCGTTTGAAGAGGCGAGCCGCGTTGCGCCCCAGATCCGCTCCATCCTCATGTCGTATCCGCAGGTGACCGACGTCGGCTCGGAACTGGGACGGCCGGACGACGGCACCGACTCGACCGGGTTTTTCAACTGCGAGTTTTACGTTGGCCTGCGCCCCTACTCGGACCCCGTGTGGAGCAAGAGTCAGGATCACACCAAGCAGGAGCTGATAGACAGCTTGCAAAGACGCCTGGATACATATCCCGGCATCATCTTCAACTACACCCAGCCCGCCGAGGACGCCGTGGATGAGGCCTTGACCGGCCTCAAGAGCGCGCTCGCGGTGAAGGTGTTTGGTCCCAACCTGGCAACGCTCCAGGCCAATGCGCTCAAAGTCCGCGACGCCCTGGCCAAGGTGCCGGGCTTCGCCGAACTAACGGTGGTCAAAGAACTGGGGCAGCCGAGCATCGCGGTCGATGTGAATCGCGCCGCCATCGCCCGCTATGGCATCAACGTCGCAGACGTCGAGCAGGTGGTCGAAGCGGGCGTGGGCGGCGATCCGGCAACCCAGGTGCAGCAGGGCGAGAAGTTGTTCGACCTGGTGGTGCGCATGCAACCGCAGTATCGCAGCAGCATACCCGCCATCGGCGACCTGCTCGTCGGCACTCCCAGCGGCCAGCAAATACCGGTGCGCGAACTGGCGACGGTGACGGAGCAGGATAGCCCGTCGTTCATTTACCGCGAAAACAATGAACGGTACATCGGCGTGCAGTACTCGATTGAAGGCCGCGATCTCCAGCACGCGGTCGAGGCCGGCCAGGCGGCGGTGGCCAAGGCGGTGCGCCTGCCCTACGGCTACCGTATGGTCTGGGGCGGCGAGTACAGCGAGTTCCTGGCCGCCAAGCAGCAGCTCTCCGTCGTCGGCCCGCTGGTGATTCTGCTGATTTTCATGATTCTGTTTGCGCTGTACGGCAATATCAAATTCCCGGTGGTGATCGCCCTCGGCGTCGTGCTGACCGTGCCCGAGGGCGCCCTGCTGGCGCTCTGGTGGACCGGCACCGCCTTCAGCGTCTCCTCGATTCTTGGGTTGTTGGCGCTGACCGGAGTGTCGGTAGAGACCGCGGTCATTCTCGTTAGCTACATCAATAAGCTGCGCCTGACCGGTGAGGATATGCGCCAGGCGACGATCGAGGCCTCGGTGCTGCGCCTGCGGCCGATCCTGATCACGGGGCTGGTCGCCTGCATTGGCCTGTTGCCCGCGGCGCTATCGCATGGCATCGGCAGCGACACGCAGCGTCCGTTCGCCATCGTCATCGTGGCCGGCATGATTTCCCGGCTGATCCTGGGCTTGTACATCAACCCGGTGCTCTATGCCATAGTGGCGCGTCCCGGCGATGTGCTCCAGGTCTGAAGCCGATTAGGAGCGCGCTTTGGGATGGGCGCGATCGTAAACTTCCATTAATTGCCTGATTTCGGTTCGCGTATAGCGCTGTGTGGTCGCCAGGCTGCTATGGCCGAGCATCTCCTGAATCGCGCGCAGGTCGGCGCCTTCACCGAGAAGGTGCGAAGCGAAGGCGTGGCGCAGCGAGTGCGGATGCAGATCGAGCGGTAAGCCGAAGGCGCGCGCGGCGGCCTTGACGATGCGGGCGACCGAGCGGGTGGTGAGCCGTCCGCCACGGTGGTTGAGCAGCAGGGCGGCGCGGGCGCTCGCGACTGGCGGCGGACGAACCGAGAGATAGGCGCGCACCGCTTCGGCGGCTTTGCGCCCGCAAGGCACGAGCCGCTCCTTGCGGCCTTTGCCGATGGTCCGCACCAGCATTTGGTCGAAGTCGAGATCCCGCACGTTGAGGCCGACCAATTCGCTCACGCGCAGGCCGCACCCATAAAGCAATTCCAGGATGACGCGGTCGCGTTCCGGCGAGCGTCCCGGTTCGGCCGGGGGCTGGTCGAGTAATTGGTTGAGCTGCTCGGTCGTGGGAATTTCAGGCAAATGCCGCGCCAGTTTGGGTGTGGCCAGCAGCCGGGCCGGCGAATCGGCGAGGTAGCGCTGGCGCACCGCGTAGCGGAAGAGCGAGCGCACGGCGGCACGATGCCGGGCGATGGTGGCTTTGCCGCGGCCGGCGTCAAAGCTGCGCGCGAGGTAATCGCGGAGTTGCTGGAGCGTGACCGTCTCGATCGCGGCCTCCGCGCCCAGCGCTTCAAGCAACTGCCGCAAGTCGGCGCCATAATTTCGCACCGTGTGCGGGCTTGCATTACGTTCGCCTTGCAAGTGCAGGCGCAGGAATTCCTCCACCAGCGCGGCCAGCGGCATGGAGCGACTCATGCGGCGACCTCGCCCAGCCAGTGCTGGTGAGCCGCGAGCGCGCGTTCGCACTGTAATTGGCGGCGGCGCTCGCGATCCGCTTCCGGCGCCTCGAGCGGCGGCAGCAGATCGAAAGTGATGTTGGCGGGCGCATAGGCGTCGGGACGCGCGTGCAGCATGTAATACAACAGCGAGCCCAGCGCCGAGGCCCGCGGCGGCGGCTCGAGTGCGACGCCGCGCGCCTGGGCGGCGGCGAATTGACCGGCCAGGTAGCCGGTCGCGATGGCCTCGACGTATCCCTCGGTGCCGCACAACTGGCCGGCAACGTGAATAGTGGGCCGGGCGCGCAGTTCCAGCCGCGGCCCAAGAACAGTGGGGGCCTGCAGGTAACTGTTGCGGTGTACCTGGCCGAATCGAAGAAAACGGGCGGCTTCGAGGCCTGGGATCAATCGCAGCACTTCCGCCTGGGCGGCGAAGCGAAGATGGTTCTGAAAGCCGACAAGGTTGTACGAATCGGCGCGGGCGTTTTCGCGGCGCAACTGAACCGCAGCGTGGGGCACCCGCCCGGTGCGCGGGTCGGGAAGTCCGACTGGCTTCATGGGGCCAAAGCGCAGCGTCTCCGGGCCGCGCCGGGCGAGTTCCTCGAGCGGCAGGCACGCCTCAAAAAACTTAGGCTCCTCGAAGGCCCGCAACGGGTAACTCTCGGCGGCGATGAGAGCCCGGTAAAACCGCTGATACTCGGCCCGGTCAAGCGGACAGTTCAGATAATCGTCCCCGCCCTTGCCGTAGCGCGATAAGGCGTATACGCGATCGCGCGCCAGTGAATCCGCCTCGACAATCGGGCTGATGGCGTCGTAGAAATGCAGGTGCTCGCGCCCGGTGATGCGGGCGAGATCCTGGGCCAGCGGCGTCGAGGTGAGCGGACCGGTGGCGAGTACGGTGATCTGTGCTTCCGGCAGCCGCAGCGCCTCCTCGCGGCGCACATGAATGCGTGGGTGCTGGCATAGCGCGCGCTCGATCGCGGCGGAGAAGAGATCGCGATCCACCGTGAGCGATTGGCCTCCTGCGACCGCCGCTTCGGCGGCGCAGGATAGAAGCAGCGAACCCGAGCGCCGCAGTTCCTCTTTCAGCAGCCACGGCGCGCTGTTCGGGCTCTCGGACTTGAGCGAGTTGGAACACACCAACTCCCCGAAGGCGCCGGTCTGGTGCGCGGGAGTGGAGACGTGCGGCCGCATCTCCCACAACTCGACTTCCAGGCCGCGGCTGGCGATCTGCCACGCCGCCTCCGGCCCCGCCAGCCCGCCGCCCAGTACCGCGATGGGAGAAATCCTCAAACGCCGAGAATATGGTAGCCGCTGTCCACAAACACAACGTCGCCGGTGACGCCGCGCCCCAGCGGGCTGAGCAGAAAGAGGGCCGTGTCGGCCACCTCGGCGGTGTCGGTCACGCGCCGCAGCGGTGACCGTGTGGCCACTTGGTCGAGAATCGAGGAAAAATCCTTGATGGCGCGCGCCGAGGCGGTCTTGATCGGGCCGGCGGAAACCGCGTTGACGCGAATCTGACGCGGTCCCAACTCGCTCGCCAGGTAGCGCACGCTGGCTTCGAGCGCGGCTTTGGCCACACCCATGACGTTGTAGTTGGGCACCACCCGCGTGGCGCCCAGGTAGCTGAGCGTGACGATGCCTCCGCCGGCGTTCATATGCGGCGCCGCCGCGCGCGCCACGGCCACCAGCGAGTAGGCGCTGACGTCGAGCGCCAGCGCAAAGCCGGCGCGGCTGGTGACAAGAAAAGGGCGGTCGATGTCCTCCTTATTGGCGAAGGCGATGCTGTGCACAACGCCATCCAGGGTGCGCCCCTCGAACTGGCTGAAAAACGCGGCGATTGACTCGTCCTGGCTGACGTCGCACCAGTGCGTGCTGGCCCCGCCCAAATCGCGGGCCAGGTCTTCCACTGATTTTTTGACGCGCTCGGCCTGATAGGTGAGGATAAGCGACGCGCCTTCGCGCACCAGCGCCTGGGCAATGCCATACGCGATGCTCCAGCGATTGGCGATGCCCATCACGACCACGGTTTTTCCTTGCATCAATGGCGACAAATTTCCTCCGGCCCGGTCAGGATTCAAAGTTAAAATTCAAAGAACATGAAGCTGCGTTTTCGATTGCTGTTGCCTTTGCTCGTTGTCACCCTGATTCCGCTCATTCCGCTTCGCGCCGCGCCCCTTCCGCCCAATCCGCGCGGCCAGGTGATGATACTGGTGTACCACAACTTCGGCAAGGACGCCCGCTGGGGACGCTCGTTCCCCAGCTTCGACAGCGACCTCGCGCGGTTGGACGCGGCCGGGTTTCGCCCCATCACGCTCCGTCAATATATTACCGGGGATTTTACCTTGCCCGCCGGCACGACCCCGGTGGTGCTGACCTTCGACGACGGCTCGGCCTTCCAGGTGAAATTCACGCCCGAGGGCGAGCTCGCGCCCGATTGCGCCCTCGCGCACTGGGTTGACTTCGCCAAAACGCATCCGGAATTTCCGCCCCACGGCACGTTTTTTATTAATCCGGGTACCGGTCCCTTCAAGCAGCGCGAGTTCCTCCAGAAGAAACTCGACCTGCTGCTGAAGCTGGGCTCGGAAATCGGCAATCACACCTACACGCATCCCTATTTGAACCGCATTCCGGCGGCCACGATTGAAAAAGAAATCGGCCTCGGCCAGTACTACATCAACCAATGGCTGCCCGGGTACGACGTGGTGTCATTCGCGCTTCCCTTTGGCATCTCACCCCTGCCTGCCGACGCCCATTTGACGGTGGAGGGAAGCTGGAGCGGAACCGTGGGGCGCAAGGCGGTCGAGGTGAAATGGCACTATCCGGCGGTGGTGCTGGTCGGCTCCGGCCCCGCGCCGTCTCCCTACATGGCTGGGTTGAACGGCGCGCGCTTGCCGCGCATCCAGGTCTTCACGCCCGAGTTTGACAAGTGGATGAAATATTTTGAACTGCATCCCACCCGCCGCTTCATCAGCGACGGCGAGCGCCACGCGCCCGGCAGTCAACCCAACCCGGAGGGCGCAAGGCGGTAGCCCCGCCGGCACCCGCGCCTAAGCGGGTCGCGCGGCGACAGCCGCGCGAGGCCCCGCGCCTTTTAAAGCAAAACCTTTCCAATCAACATGGCTTTAGCCGTATACTGACACCTCTATGGCCTACGTGATTGCCGAGCCTTGCATTGGAACCAAAGACAGCGCCTGCGTCGACGCCTGCCCGGTGGATTGTATTCACCCCAAGAAGGACGAAAACGAACACGCCGAGGCGGTGCAGCTTTTCATTGACCCGGTCGAGTGTATTGATTGCGGCGCCTGCGTGCCGGTGTGTCCGGTGTCGGCCATTTTCGCCCTCGACGACCTCCCGGAACAGTGGAAGTCGTATGCGGCCACCAACGCCGCCTATTTCGGCCGATAGTTTAACCGCCGCCCAATAAATAACGAGTCAGCGTTTGCGCTTTGTCCGCCAGGGTCAGGGCGCGCACCAGGTCGCCTTGTGCCAGAGCCTGCTGCGATTGGGTCACGTACTCGCTGGCTTGCGAACGCGTGGCGCTGGCCTCGGAGTTCAGGCTCCGCCGGCTGAGCGCGTTCAGTTGCGGCCCAATGCGCTTGAGAATGTCCAGCGTCTTGCGCCGGTCCTCCTGTTGTTGCTGCGGCGTGAGCGTCGTGGTGAGCTGCGGCGGCGGCGTGTCGCGGGTGTCGTCGGTCGCCGGCGCCGGGGGGTGATCGGCGGGGCGCGCGGGCGGTGGCGTGGTCTCGGCGTGGCGGGTATAACTGCGCCGCGGCGCGGGTGGCGGCGGCGGTGTCGCGGCGTTCAGCGGCGGCTGCGAAGATGTATCGGGATCGAGCACCGGCGGCGGCGCCACCGGCGCCGGCGCCGTGTTGGGTACCTGCAAAATGATTGGGGGCTCGATCACCACGATGGGCGGCGGCACTGGCTGCCGGTGAAACAAAGCGCAGCCGCTCTGCAACGTGACCAGCGCCAAAGCCGGCGCGAGAGCGAGTGCAAGCGAGCGGCTCGTCATACGGCCGTCCCCCCGCGTCGACGTGGAAAGCGGAGCAGGAAGCTGGCGCCTCGCTCGCTTGGTTCCAGCTCAATTGATCCATGGTGAAGCTGCATGGTTTTGGCGGCGAAGGTGAGGCCGATGCCGGTGCCTTCTTGCCGCGTGGTGAAGTATAGGTCGAAGACCTTGTCCCGGTTCTCCGGCGGAATGCCCACTCCCTGGTCGCGCACTCGTATCATCGCGTGCTGATCCTGTTCCCACACTTCGAGGCGCAACTCGCCCTCCGGGGCATCGCACATCGCCTGTATTCCATTATTGATGAGATTGAGCAACGCTTGCTCGATCATGTCGCGATCGAGCCAGACCTGCGGGCCGGGATGGGGCGCCCTTACCACAATACGCACATTTTGGGCGGCGGCCCCGGCGGCCGCGAGTTGTTCAACCGACTCCACCAAAAGACTCAAGTCCACCAGCACCATGTCCACTTCGACCGGTTTGGTGAAGTCAAGAAACGTGCGCACCACCCGATCCAGCCGCTCTATTTCGCGTCGCATGATGGCGACGTGGGGCTGCAAGCCATTGGCGTTGGCACCGGCCTTTTCGCGCAACAGGTCGAGATGGATGGCCATGGCGTTGAGCGGATTCTTGACCTCATGCGCGACGCCCCGGGTGAGCCGGCCGACCGCCGAAAGGCGGCGGGCGACTTCGAGTTCGTTCTCCAGACGATTGACCGGCTCGGCGTCGCGCAGCGTCAGCAGCGCCCCGCTGCGCTGGCCCCCCAGGCTGCCCTGATCGCGCACCAGATCGAGGCGGACGAGAAGCGTGCGCCCGCCGCTGTGAACCGCCTCCCGCGCCTCCATGGCCACCTGCTGGCGCACCGCCAGTCGCACCGCTCGGTCCAGGCCCCCGGGGGCGGGGAAGAGCTCCTCGACTGCGCGCCCAACCACCGCGCCGGGCTCGAGGCCCAGCATGTGCGGCGTGGCGGCGCTCGCCATGATGCTTTGTCCGGACGCGTCAAACAGCAGCAAGCCTTCCTCCAGGCTGTCGAGCACGTGGCTGACGTTTTCTTGCAGCGCGCTATAGACCTGGCGGGCGTCGGCGATGCGGCGACCGAGACGCTCGATCTTGGTCGACACCGCGCCGAAGTCGACCCCATTCTCGGCCCCCGCCTCGCCGCCCGCGACAACGCTGACCGCATTGTTGGCCGGCGCCAATCCCAGCGCGTCAAGCTGGGCGCTGATGCGGCCCAGCGGATGGAGCACGAGGTCCGACAAGCCCCAGGCCACTCCGGTGGCCAACAGGATGATCAGCGCCGCGTCGATCGCCAGACCCTTGATCTCCCCGATCATTGATTGCTTGAGCAGAACCATGTCGACGCCCACGTCCACCGCGCCCATGGGCTGGTTGCCGACGTTGGTGGCCAGCGTCACGTTGTAAATGTTGGAGCTCAAAAAAATTGCTCCCACCTGATGCGCCAGTCCGCTCCCCAATACGTCGTTGAGCAGACTGCGGCTGGGCGCGCGCGTGCCTTCCAGCAGCGGATTGGAGTCGAGCACTACCACCCCGTCCCGTCCCACCACGGCGATATCGCGAATGGTGTGGTCAAATCCGCTGTCGGCCGCCAGCAGCGCGCCCAGCGCCGGGCTGGTGGTCAGTCCGTTGACAAATTGGGTCAGGCTCTGCGCGTCCGCCGGCTTGACTTCGCCGGCGCGGTAGGCGGCGGCGAGTTCCTGGTTCATTTCCGCGACGACCTGTTCGGCGATGACGCTGGAGTGGGTGTAGACCTCCTGCAGGCGTTGCTGAATGATACCGGCGATATAAACCAGATTCACCGCCAACAGCACCAGCAGCACCAGTAACGCGATGGCCAGCGTGAGCTTGGTCTTCAGCTTCATATTGGCGGCGGACTATACCCGGCTCTGGTATTCCTTCAACTTATTTTGCAGCGTCTTGAGGCTAATGCCGAGCTTCTCGGCGGCGCGCGTCTTGTTGTTGTTTTCCAGCGCCAGCGTCTTGATGATTAGCAGCCGCTCGCCATCGGCCACGGTGGCGCCCAGCGGCACGCGCACGCTGCCCTCGGCATCCTCGAACTCGGCCGCCGCCGCCGCGCTGCCTGAGTCCGCCCCCGCCGCCGCGACCGCCGCCACTGGATTGAAATCCCCTAAATGTTGCGGTTCGATCGTCGTGCCGGTCGCCAGGATGAGCGCGCGCTCCAGCGTGTTGCGCAGCTCGCGGACGTTGCCGGGCCAGCGGTGGCGTTCCAGCATCGCCATGGCGGCTTGCGAAACATGGGTGATGCTGCGCCCGTGCCGCTGATTGAGCTGCTTGAGCAGCGTCGTGCACAGCGCCGGCAGATCTTCCATATGCTCGCGCAGCGGCGGCAGATGGAGGTTGAAAACGTTCAGCCGGTAATACAGGTCGCTGCGCAGTTGGTTCAGGCGCAGAGCTTCCAGCGGCGGGCGGTTGGTGGCGGCGATGACGCGGACGTTAACCGCCAGCTCGCTCTTGCTGCCCAGCCGCCGCAGGTGGCGATCTTCGAGCACGCGCAGCAGCTTGGCTTGCGTGGCCATGGGCATCTCCCCGATTTCGTCCAGCAGCAGCGTGCCTCCCTCGGCCAGCTCAAAGCAGCCGGCGCGCCGCTCCTGGGCCCCGGTGAAGGCGCCTTTCTCGTGGCCGAAGATTTCGCTCTCCATCAGGCTCTCCGGAATAGCCGAGCAGTTGATCGCCAAAAACGTGCGCTCCCGGCGTGGGCTTTGAGCGTGAATCAGCCGCGCCACAACTTCCTTGCCGGTGCCGCTTTCACCCGTGATCAATACGCTCGCCGTGGTCGGCGCCACTTGATCGATCAGCGCCCGCACCTGTTGCGCCATTGCCGAAATGCCCACGAAGGCGGCGACGTCGCTCTCCCCGTTGCGGCCGGCTGCCGGATCCTCCACCCGGACAATATCGGCGAGCCGCACCTTGAGCTCCTCGCCCTTGATCGGCTTCTCGATGTAATCGGTGGCTTGCAGGCGCAGGCACTCAATCGCGGCGTCTTTCGAGCCCTGGCCCGTGATGACCAGCACCGGCAGCTTGCCGTACTGCTGCCGCACCCGCTCGAGCAACTGCAGCCCGTCCATGCGCGGCATACGGATGTCGGTCAGAACCGCGCGAGGAAAGGTGCGCGAGAGGTGCTCCAGCGCCTCAACCCCGTCGGAGACGGCATCTACTTCGTAGCCCCAGGTGGCGAGCAATTCGGCCAGTCCATGGCGTTCGTTGGGCTCGTCGTCGGCCAGCAAAATCCGACTTGGTTGCATCTCTCCACTTTACTACCTCGTACTGTAGGGGAAGGTTTTTACTTCAACAGTGGTAAAAAATCCCACTTTATTTGCGCTACCCCCCAAATGCGTTGCCTCCCCTCCTGCCAAAAGTCCGCTCTCTCCCGCCCTAATCTAGGGTCTTCGCCGGGTTGACTTCCCAACTGCAATAAAATTGCTACTTTGGCCACTGAGTTGCATGTGTCTTAGTCGGAAACTTGCAGTTGGGGTTAACCATTTAGTCACTGCCACACGGCGTGAGGTAATTGCGAAGTCCTGAAGTCGTGATGTACAATTGTGGCAGTCAAGGAATCATGCTGCGATATTACCGAGCTTAAGCAGTACGGGTACAACCTGCGTGGCACGAGGGTGTTCCCAATGATCACTGGTCGAAAAGAGGAGGCAAGGCGAATGATGGCGAGTACAACCGAAGCAATACGAACCGAAGCGATGCGAACTTGGAAACGAACCCTGGCGGTGACAGCAAGCGCACTCCTGTGCAGTACGATGCTGCTGGCAGTCACCCCGACCGTTCATAAAAAGGCGAAAAAGACCAAAGCGACGACAACGACCGCAACTGCGGCGTCTGCCACCGCCAAGGCCGCGCCGGCGGACGACCCCAAGGCCGCCTCCGCGGACGACCCCAAGGCCGCACCCGCCGTTGTGACTTCGGCTCCCAACCCGTTTCAGGGTACGAGCCATATGCCACTGTTCAATGACTCCTTCCAGGCCAGCCGGATGCAGGGCTCCCTCGCCGGCACCCCGGGCATCTGGAATACCCAATTTGCCGAAACCCTGCTACCGGGCCAGGTCAGCACTGGCGTGTATTTACAGCGATATATTCGTGGGCCGGGCGGGTTGGTGATCACCGATGCCAACACCGGTTGGACGGTGGGCGTGACCAAGCGCCTTGAACTCACCTTTACCACCAATGCCTATCGCCGCATTCGCACCACGGCCGGGTCGCAACTGACCTTTGGCCGAAACGGCACCTTTAACAGTTTCAATCCAGTGGCGCCGTTCGTGCGTGTACCCGACCGTAACCGCAACGATTTGGCCATTGGTCCTAATGACTGGAGCGTCGGCGCGACTTTCGGCCTTCTCTCCCAGGATCGCGGTGACCCGATTGGCTTGGCGATCCAGTTCACCGAGTATTTTCCCTATACCCCCAGTTTCTCGCTGGGCGTCAACAACTTCGGCGTCTCGACCACGGAACCGAGCTTCAATGAGAATGTCATGATTGACAAGTGGTTCGGCTTGGGTGGCGAAATGGCCGTCAACCTGGGCTACACCCACAACGGGACCGCTGACCCGGGCGGCAAGATATTTTTGCCCCTGCCGGACACGTTCAATTACGACTTCGGTGAAATTTTCCCGCTGCAATCGCGCCTGCAAGGCATCGTCGAATTCAACGGCAATGTGCCGATTGGCTATGCGAACAAGCCCCAGATTTCGCGTTTTGGCGTGCCTTCGCCCCTCGATTTGACGGTCGGCATTCGCGTCAACCCCACCTCCTGGATGGGTATCAACGCCGGTTACCGCTATAACTCCCACAGTTGCCACGCCTGCTTCATCGAAGAAGACGTTCCGGGCTGGGTTTTCGGGCTGAGTTTTGGGCCGCCGCCCCCTGTGCCGGCGCCGCCCCCGGCCCCTGTCTCCCCCACTCTTACTTGCAACCTCGACAGCCAGACAGTGCAGCCGGGCGCCACCGTGCACCTCACCTCCTCTGTCTCGCCGCAAGGTCTGCCTTACACCTATTCTTGGACGACCACGGGCGGCAAGCTAACCCCGTCCGACAGCACCGCCACGCTCGACACCACGGGCCTGGCACCGGGGATGTACACCATCACCGGGCGCGTCGACAACGGCTCCGGCGGCACTGCTGATTGCTCTACCAGCGTCGAAGTGCGCGAACCGGTACGCAATCCTCCGACCGCTTCCTGCTCTGTGGATCCCTCCTCGCCGGTTGCGGCGGGCGCGGCGCTGACCTTTAACGCTCAGGCCTCCAGCCCCGATCAGCGGCCCTTGACCTATGCCTGGCAGATTTCCGCCGGTCATCCTGACACGACCACCCAGGCCACAGTGCATGTCGACACCACCGGCGCCGCTCCCGGCCCGGTGAACGGATCACTCACCGTGACCGACGACCGCGGCCTCACCGCCACCTGCTCCGCGCAGGGGACGATTCAACAGCCGCCGCCGCCGCCGGCTGCCGCGCTGGCCTCCACACTGCAATTCAAACCCAACAGTTCGCGGGTTGACAATGCGGCGAAGGCCGCCCTCGATGACGCCGCCCTCCGGTTGCAGCAGGACGCGACCTCCAAGGCCGTCATTGTCGGTACCGCCACCTCGACTGAAGTCAGCGGACGCCGCCGGGCACTCTCGCCCGAGGCGACCACCCGGCTGGCCGAAGAACGGGCGGTGAACGCAAAGGCCTACCTGGTCACTGAAAAGGGCATCTCTGCCGATCGCATCGAGGTGCGCCAGTCCACCGATACGCCGGGAACGGCCGCCGTTTGGATCGTCCCGCAAGGCGCCAGCTATACCGGCCCGGGCCAGACCTTCGACGAGAGCGCCGTCAAGCCGGCGCGTGTCCGCCGTCCACGGGCGCGACCCTCCAAGAAGGGTTAGCCGCTCGCGGTCGAACTAAAACCGTACGGCGCGACGCCGGATTGGGGCTCAGGGAGCCCCATTCCGGCCCCGCGCCCTTTTTTTTGGGGTCAGGGGTTTGCCCCAGTGGCAAGGGTGCGGGAACGTGAAACAATCAAATATTCCTAGACCTATGCGGTTCCTACTGGCTGCGTTTCTCTTGATCGCATCGCTCGCCGCCAGTCCTCTGCCGGCGGCGCCCCCTGGCGGTACAGTGCGGGCTCTCGCCGCCGATCCGTTCCAACCGGGACGCGTTCTGCTCGGCACCACGACCGGCCTCGTCTTCGTTTCGGCTGACGCGGGCGGTCACTGGCAGTTCGAGAGCCGTGTCGCCAACCACGACGACTGGGTGGTCGCAACTCTGATCGCCGATCCCGCGCAGCATGGTGTGTGGTTTGCCGGGCTGTGGAGTTGGGGGCAGGCCGGTGGCGGCGTGTTTCGCTCCTCCGACGATGGCCACTCCTGGCAGCCGCTGTGGCAGGGCCACGCGGTGCGCGCGCTCGCCCAGGCGCCCTCCGATCCCCACACTTTGGTCGCGGCAACTCTTGACGGCGTCTACCGCAGCCAGGATTCCGGCCAACAGTGGAGCCTCATTTCGCCCGCTCACGACCGCGAGCTGACCAATATCGAGTCCGTGGCGATCGATCCCCAGAGCGCCGATGAGATCTACGTCGGCACTTGGCACCTGCCCTGGAAAACCGTAAATGGCGGCCACGACTGGTGGCAAATGCGTGAGGGCGTGATTGACGACTCCGACGTTTTCTCCATCGCCGTCGACCGCTCCCATCCGGAGACGGTCTACCTCAGCGCCTGTTCCGGCATTTATCGCAGCGACAACAAAGGCAATCTCTTCGCCAAGATCCAGGGCATCCCATACACCGCCCGGCGCACCCCCGCCCTGGTCCAGGATCCGAATGATGCCGCGACCATTTACGCCGGAACCACCCAGGGCCTCTGGGTAACCCACGATCATGGCGGCACCTGGGCCCGCATCAGCTCCGCCGACCTGCGCATCAATTCGGTGCTGCTGCTGCCCGCCGGCCGCATCCTCCTGGGCACTGATTTTGCCGGCGTCATCGCCAGTTCCGACTCCGGGCGCACCTTTGCCGCCGCCAACGATGGATTCTCGAACCGCCAGGTGGCGGCCGTGGCCGACTCCCCCGATGGCCGCTACGTCGCCGTCACCGGCGATCTCGGCTGGGGCGGAGTGTTTCTCGACGCCGCCGGAAGCTGGAAGCAGTTGCCGCAGTTGCCGCAATCGAGCGACGCGTATAGCCTGCACTGGTCGAGCGCCGGGTTGCTCGCCGCCACCTCGCACGGCGTCTATCTCCTGGGTTCGGCGCAGGTTCGCGGATCGGCCTCAGCTCGCGGCTCGGCGCCGGTTCGCGGCGCGGAGCGCTGGCAGCTGGTGCGCACCGCGCCCCACGATCACGTCTACCAATTGGCGGGTCCGGGTACGAACTCGCTTGAAGTGCGGGCGGCGACCCAATCCGGACTCTACCAATCGGCCGATGGCGGAAAGAGCTGGAGTTGGATGCCGTCCGCTCCGGCGCCCCTCTACTTGGTGCTGCAACTGCCTCCCATGGGCGACAAGTCATGGCTTTTTGTTGCCGGCAACGGCTACGTGCTTCGCAGCCCCGACGGAGGTCATCATTTCGAGCCCGGACGCCTGAGCCTCGACGGCCCCGGCGTGCGCGCCGTGATTCGCCAGATCACCTGGGCGCCCGGCGGCCACGATGCCGATTCGGCCCCATTGATTTTGGCGGCCACCACCCGCGGGCTGTACGAATCGCGCGACTGGGGCGCAACCTGGACTCTCGGAGGCCATGGCCTGCCCGCGATGGCCATGGCCTCGGTGCAGGTCCAAGGCGATCGACTGATCGCGCTGACCGAAACCGTGGGCACGGCGTTTGCCTCCGACGACGATGGCCTGACGTGGCGACCTACCTCGCTCGAACCCGAACGCGAAGCCTTGGTGCGCGCCGGCAACAGTATGTAGCTCGGGCGGTCGCAGCGGCGCAACAACCCGGAGCCGCTGCACGCCGGAGCCAGCGCACTCGATCCTCTTCCCATTTACGAACGCGCGCTTCCCCTTTTGGCACTTCGGCCGGCGCCCGGGAACCGTTCCCCCCGCGACCCTCGCCCACCCCAGTCCCCTAAGTCATGCCCTTTGTGGAACTTGCGTTTTTTCTCCCGCCCCCTCCAATTTGGCTCTCCATCTGCACCTACCCCAGCGTCAGCAGAAAGGCAGAGCCACCCTATGACCGGTATTCCACACATAGTAATTGCAGATGATCAGGAGGCGGTCCGCGAGATCTGCGCCAGCCTCGCCACCCAACTGGGTTACCGCGCCACCGGCGTGGCCTGCGCCCGCGAAGCCATGCGCTTGTGGGAGCAAGATCCGCCCGACGTCCTGGTGTGTGATGTACGACTCCCGGATATGAGCGGAGTCGAGCTACTCCGGCGCCTGCGTCAGTCATGGCCCCTGGTTCCGGTCTTGTTGACCACTGGCTACAGCACCGTCGGCATGGCGGTCGACGCCATCAAGCAGGGTGCCACCGACTACGTCACCAAGCCGTTCGAGGTCGAGGAGATGCGCCTGTTGATGCAGAGCTGTGTGCGCCAGTCGCGGCTCGAACGCGAAGCGCGCGGGCTGCGGCTGTCGGCCCGCGGCCCCTATGCCAGTGGCAATCTCATCGGCTCCTCGCCGGCGATGCAGCGCGTGTTTCGACTCATCGGCAAGGTGGCGCAGAGCCGGTATTCCGTGTTGATCTTGGGCGAAAGCGGTACCGGCAAGGAGGTCGTCGCGCGCGCCCTGCATTACACTGGCGCCGAGCGCGATCGCCCGTTTCTGCCCGTCGATTGCAGCGCGCTGGTGCCATCCCTCATCGAGAGCGAGCTGTTCGGCCACGTCAAGGGTGCCTTCACCGGCGCTACCCAGAACCGCGAGGGCCTGCTGGAGGTGGCCAGTGGCGGCACCGTATTTCTCGACGAGATTGGTGAGCTGCCGGTCGACCTGCAAGTTAAATTGTTGCGCGCCATCCAGGAAAAAGAAGTGCGTCCGGTCGGGGGTTCGCGTCGCGTTAAAATCGATGTCCGCATCGTTGCCGCCACCAATCGCGATCTGCAGGCCGCCGTGGCCGACGGCAGCTTCCGCAAAGATCTTTTCTTTCGTTTAAACGTGGTCAGCATCAAACTGCCGCCGCTGCGGGAGCGCGCCATGGATATTCCAGTGCTGGTTGAACACTTCGTCGAGCGCGCCACCCCGCCTGGCAAGGCCCCGCGCACCTTCTCGGAGGAAGCCATGGAGCGGATGATGCGCTACGACTGGCCCGGAAACGTTCGCGAGTTGGAAAACTGCGTCGAGCGCACCCTGGCCTTCGCCGCCGGACCCGTGTGCATGGCCGACGAGCTGCCCTCAACTCTGCAGCATGTGCCGGCGCGCGCGCAGAACCCCGCCCTCGAGTCGAACGCCGTGCGCGCCATGGCCGATATCGAGCGTGACGCCATCCTGGGCGCGCTGAGCCAGGCCAAGGGTGACAAATTGCTGGCCGCTAAATGGCTCGGCATCGGCAAGACCACCATGTACCGCAAGCTCAAGGAGTATGCCTACGCCGCGCAAGCCTGAGCGCGCCCGCGCATGCCAGCCAAGGTGAAACCTATGCCCCATGCCATTCTGCTACTGACCAACGACGCCCTGCTGGCCGAGAAGGTGCGCCGCGCCTTGCCCACCAATATTCCCGCCACCCTCACCATCGCGCCCGCGGTTGACACAGCGCCCGAAGTTGCCCCCGCGCGCGGCTGGCTCCTCATTCTCTGCGATAGCCACGCGCTCGGGCGCGCTGCCGCCGCGCCGCCGCCTTCGACCAGCTCTTCTCCGGTTCTTTGGCTGGGCGAAGCGCCCACTTCGTCCGCCATCGCCGCCATCCCGCCCGCTTGGCGCGAGCGCATCGTCGACTATCTTGATCGGCGGCTGCCCGCCTCGAAACTTGCCTTCATTCTGCAGCAACATCTTTCCGCCGCTTATCTGCGCCACCTGCGCCGTGTGGGCACCGCCGTGGCGCACGGCGGCGCCGCATCCATCGGCCCGCGGGCGCTGCCCTACGATGTCCTGCAGCACCAACTCAACAACACCCTCACCGGCATCATCGGCAACGCAGCCCTCGCCTCGGAGCTCGCCGCCGATGCTGGCCGGCGGTTGCAGGCGCCGCTCGCACTGCGTCTGCAACGCATCAACGAACTGTCGGTGCGGCTGCGCGATCTGCTGGCCGCGCAGCCGGCGCCAGTGCCTGCCGCAAATAACATGCAACCCTCGGCTCCTGTATCCGGCATAATGTGGGGGTGACGGCTGAATCCACAAACTGGAAAGCGGCGCTCCTCGCGGTACGCACTCAAATTGCCGATTATGAACGCGAGGGCACCTCGACCCCCGGCAAGCTGAAGCGCGCCGCCCGGCTGCGCGCCTCGCGCCTGGCGCTCCGCGATGTCGCCCTTGACCACGCCGCCGCCGCCAGCAGCCTGAAACTGGCCCTGGGCGAGATCGAAAAGGCCGAGAAGGACGACAACTGGCGCCGCATCGCCGAGTTGACCGCGCAACTGGTGGCCGATCTCGATCGCCGAATCGGCACGCCGGCGAGCTGAGAGGCCACCCTGCTGCGGCGTTGGCTCGATTCCGCCCTGAGCCGCCTGTCACCTGAACGCCTCACCCGCGACAAGGCCACTGAACTGCTGCGCTCTTCCGGCGCGCCGCCGCGCCAGAGCCTCGTCATTGCGATCGGCAAGGCGGCCGTGCCCATGCTCGCGGGTTGGCGCGCCGCGTGTCGGGAATGGCCTGCGCAGCCAACATTTGTATCCGCCCCCGGAACCGCGCCCGTTGCAGTGGACCCATTAACGCGATGGTTCTCGGGCGGCCATCCAGTCCCTAACGCCGCGAGCCTGGTCGCCGCCGAGGCGATGCTGACCGCGGCGCGCGAACTGGCCGCGAGCCCGGCCGCTAGCATGGCCCCGCGGCGAATCGTCGCACTCATCTCCGGCGGTGGCTCAGCCATGGCGGAACTGCCCCGCGCCAACCTCGGTTTGGACAATTTGCAATCGCTCTATCGCGACTTGGTCGCCTGTGGCGCGCCGATCGAGGCCATGAACGTGATCCGCAAGCATGCCTCCCGCTTCAAAGGCGGACAACTTGCCGCCGCCGCCGGTGCTGCCGTCGAACAATGGACGCTCGTGCTCTCTGACGTCGCCGGCGATGATTTTTCCCAGGTCGCCTCCGGCCCGACGCTGCCCGACCCCTCAAGCCAGGCCGACGCAGAGGCGTCACTGCGCCAATGGCTGCCCCATCGCAATTTGGAAATGGGCGAGACTCCCAAACCAGGCAGCGCCACCTTCGCGCGCTCGCAGTCCCATGCGCTGGCGACCAACACCGATCTCTGCCGCTTCGTGGCCGAGCTTGCCTCGGGCGAGGGTTATGCGCCGGTCGTCCTTGACGCCGCCGCCGACGAATCGGAATGCGCCGCCGCCGCCGATTATCTGGCTTCGCGCTGGCGCGAACTCCGCGCCGCCCATGCCCGCCCGTGTTTGATCGCCGGTGGCGAAGTGCGCGTCCGGCTCCCGCCTGATTCCGGCGCCGGCGGACGCAACCAGCAAGTAGCGCTCACCGTGGCCGGACTGCTGGCGGGTGAAAGCTTCCAATTCCTCTCCGCCGGTACCGACGGCGTTGATGGATCGAGCCACGCCGCCGGCGCTCTGGTCAATGGCGAAACCTGGGCTCGGGCGCGCCGCGCCGGTCATGATCCCCGGCAAGCCTTGGCGCAATGCAACACCACCCCGCTGCTCGAAGCCATTGGCGATTTGGTGGTAACCGGCCCCACCGGCAACAACTTGCGCGACCTCCGTGTCTTCATCTAAAGTGGGAAATATGATGAGAAAAGGCCTCATGGCGCTGGCGTTTTGCACGGCGTTGGCCCTCGCGGCCGGCGCACAGGCGCCCGCCGCCGCGCCCCCCGATCCGATCGTCGGCAACCCGCATGCATCGGTTCACATGATCATGTACGAGGACCTCGAGTGCCCCAAGTGCGCCGCGTTTCATCAGGAACTCGTGAGCACCATCATCCCCGCCTACGGCACGCGCGTCGCGTTCGAGTTCCGCGACTTTCACATCAGTTATCACCCCTGGTCCTACAATGCCGCCCTGATCGCCCGCTATCTTGATACGCGCAGCGTCAAACTCGGCATGGACTGGCGCGACTACTGCTTCACCCATCAGAACGACATCTTCGCCGGAACCCTGCTCGACCGCGCTGCCGCCTTCTGCGCTTCCCATGGCATCAGCCGCGACCAACTTTCAAGCGCCTTTTCCCGTTCGGATCTCTTCGCCAAACTGCAGCGCGATCAGCAATTGGCGCTGCACGACCACCTCACCGGCACGCCCCTTGTCATCATCGACGGTACCGCTCTCCCCGACAGCGCCACGCCTCAGGATCTGTTGCGCGCCGTGCAAGCGGCTGTTGCCCAGCGGCATTAGACGCGCCCAGCGCCGCCCCCTGCGGCATTATGAGACGACTTCTCGCGTATACTGGTCGGAGCCGCTTTGTGCGGCCCCACCCGTGCGGTGAGTGTAGCTCAGCTTGGTAGAGCGCTGGATTGTGGCTCCAGTGGTCGAGGGTTCGATTCCCTCCACTCACCCCAAACTCTTCCCGTTCCGGCCCCGCGCCAATCAAACGCATCTATTTAAGATCGCTGCGTGCCTCGATGGCTTTGAGAACGGCAGTTATGTCAGCATTACCGAAACCGAGCCCGCGCGTCTCGCCATAGAGTGCGTGGCAAACATCGATAAGTGGCGCGGCGATGCCCGCCTCGCGCGCCGCTTCAGCGATGAGGCGGTTGTTCTCCAGGACGTTCGAGATCGCTGCCTGGACCGCGAAATCGCGGCCGACGAGTTTCGGCGCTTTTGTGCGCGAAACATCGCTTGCCATCGGCCCGGCATTGAGAGCTGCCACGAATTGAGTAAGATCGAGCCCGTGGCAGTCGGCAAAATGTACCGCTTCGGCCAGGCCCGTGACCAGTGAAATTAGGAACACATTGACCGAGAGCTTCATCAGGAGAGCGTTCGGAACCGGCCCGCAGAGGATCGCCTCCCGGCACATTGGCGCCAGCAGCGGGCGAGCCTTGGCCACGGCCTCTCCGTCGCCGGCGAGCATGGCGACCAACTGCCCTGCCTCAGCCGGCTTGCGTGACCCGGAAACTGGCGCTTCGACGTAATATCCCCCGGCGGATCGAACGTCCGCCTCGAGCCCACGCGAATAGGCCGGCGAGGTTGTGCCCATGTGGACGATGGTGCGTCCCCTCACCCGGCCCGCAAACGTGGCGCCCCCGCGGTCGAGTACGATGTCCACCGCTCCGCCGTCGGTGAGCATCAGGAAAACAGTTGCCGCGCGCGCGAACACGTCGCCCGCCGCGCGGGCAACCTCCGCGCCGGCCGCCGCTAGAATCTCAGCTTTGGCAGGGGTGCGATTCCAGACTAGGAGCCGCGTGCCGGCCTTGACCAGGGACAGCGCCATGGCCTCTCCCATCGCGCCCAGGCCGATGAAACCGATCGGAAATTCTGCGTCCATCACAAAACGCGGGGTGCGCGCCGTTTGCGGCGCTGGGCGAAGCCGGCACAGCCGCGAACCGGCCCCCGGCGCCGCTTTTAAGGCAATATTTATTACCTACTTCGACCAGGGCGGAACCACGCCATTGGTGCGCGCGTACGCGATCGACTGCCCCAGATGCTCGTGTTGATCTTCGATTATCAGCATTAGCGCGGCCTGCTTCGTCATGTCCCTTCCGAAGAGTTTCACCGGCGCCTGCAGGTCGGCGTCGGTCAGCCCCGTAATCGCTTTTTGCAACTCGGCGTAAGACGACTTCAGAGCTTCCTGCATTTTCTCCGGGTCGGTGATGGGCGCGGGCTTTGCTCCCGTATTCGCTGTGCCCGAAAGCACACCGGCAAGCATGCCATTCTCCGTAATGATCAGATTGAATACATCGGCGACGGAGCGAACGCCTTGGCCAGGCTTCCAGGCGTACTTGCCTGACATAACGCGCGCCAGTCCGGTGAATTTGCTGGAAAGCGTTCCGGCATCCTTGGCGAAGGCGGCCTGCAATCCCGCCGGCTGCGCCTGCGCCTGCGCCATCGGCACCATCAAAGCAACCGCAAGCGCGCACACCGCGTACTGAGTTAAGAACTTCGTCATATGGAACTCCTCTCCGGGTGGTTTCCCCACGCCGTAGCCATATCCTGATGCAAGGTCGAAGATTCTGCAACTTCATTATCTTCACGAATATAGTGCCATTGAAGCACGAATGTGCCGCCCGTCGAAAGAGCGTCCTAGGGTTTCCGGCCGGTCCCCGCGCCAAATCCACGCGCAGCGCCGGCTTGGGGCAATAGGGTCCCAAGCTGGCGTTGCGCGTAAGCCGGGCGCGCGGCGGCAGCCGCGCCGGGGCCCGCGCCAATAACGCCGGGCGCGCGGCGGCAGCCGCGCCGGGGTGCAAACGAGATCCACGCGCAGCGCCGGCTTGGGGCAATGGGGCCCCAAGCTGGCGTTGCGCGTAAGCGGGGCGCGCGGCGGCAGCCGCGCTGGGGCCCGCGCCTATCATTAGAAGAACGCTTTAGGAGATCGCCATGCTCGACGATTTACGCGCCATCGTAGAGTTCGCCCATGCCGCGTCAATCGCCGGTGCGGCCGATCGTCTATTCCGGACTCCATCGGCTGTTACCCGGCAGGTGCAAAGGCTAGAGGCTGCCTTGGGTGCCGAGTTGCTTGATCGCTCTGTAAAACCTCCGCGTCTGAATTCCCTTGGCGCAAGAGTCCTCGAACAAGCACGAGATCTGCTGCAGCGGGCGGAGACGCTGAAATCTCTTACCTCGAGCAACGCTGAACCTCACGGCCTCTTGCGCATCGGGCTCTCGCATCCTCTCGCCGAGAGGACGCTGATCGACCCTATTCTGGCGCTCACTGAAAAATACCCCCAGGTCCGAGTTCGGTTGATTAGCGAACTTACTGGTGAATTGTTCAGCCGGCTGCTCGCGGGTGAGCTTGATGTGGCAGTCGTGCTTTTGCCCGAAGGTAAATCCGCGCCCCCGCCCCTGCTGACGAATATCATCGCGCGCGACCGCATGGAAATCGTTCAACGGGCCGCGGGCGATTTTCACGCTGATTGGAAAAGTCTGGGCAGCGCACCCTGGGTGCTCAATCCGCCCGGGTGCCCACTGCGGGCAAGGCTCCTCGAGCGGATGGAGCGTGACGGCTTCACCCCGGTAATTGCGGCTGAAATCCACAACATGCATTTGCAGCTAGCGTTCGTTCAGTCCGGTTATGGTATCGGGCTGCTGCCTGCTCGCTTTATTGCCAGGAATCGACCCCTCGACGCCGTGAAAGTATTGCGTCCGCCATCGTTTGAGCTGTACCCATCGGTCGCGATAGTCCGGGCTGGGCAGCTTGGCGCTTTGGGGAAGGCCGTAGAACTGTTGGAGCACGAGTTTCGGCAACTGCTCGACGCGGCCGATACCACGAAGCCCGTGCCGAGACGCCGAAACGGTCTGCCCGCGAAACGGCGGAAAGCGCGACCCGGCAAGTAGTCCAAACCCAGGGGGTCGCGCCGTTTGCACCGCGGGGCGAAGACGGCGCGAAAGGCATATTTGTCGGGGGGTGTCCGCCTGCCCCTGGCAGTCGCACGCCTTCGATACCGCCCTGAACTTGACGAGCCCAATAATCTCTGACTATAGTCAGAGAAATGGAAGCGGACGCTGTTCAGCAAGTGCGGAGCTTTAACCGAATTGTGGCGGAACGCATTGGCGCTTTAGACGATCGTTTCTTGCAGCGGGACCGCCCAATCGGCGAGGCTCGTTTGCTTTGGGAAATCGGACCGCGGGGCGCCGCGGTCCGTGAGCTGCGAAGCCGCCTTGGAATTGATTCAGGTTATTGCAGTCGGGTGTTGCGCTCTCTGGAAAAGCAAAGGCTTGTCCGGACTCGCGTGGTTCCGGAAGACCGGAGATTGCGCTGGATTTTTCTCACCAGGGCCGGATTGGCGGAACGCGCCGAGCTGGAACAGCGTTCCGATGAACTGGCCACAAATATTCTGGAATCACTGTCGGATCAGCAGCGCCGCGCGCTCACCGCCGCGATGCGGCAGGTTGAGCAACTGTTGCGGGCGTCAATGGTAACTTTCGCCATCGAGCCCCCCACCACTCCAGATGCCCGGTGGTGCTTCGATCAATATTTTGCCGAACTCAACCGCCGGTTCGATGGGGGCTTTGATCCGGGGCTCAGCATCTCCGCCGATCCGCAAGAGCTAACGCTGCCCAGGGGGCTATTGATTCTGGGCCGTCTACAAGGCAGACCCATTGCCTGTGGGGCGCTGAAATTTCACAAGAAGGAACCGGCTGAGCTAAAGCGAATGTGGGTTGCCGAGTCGGCGCGTGGGCTTGGAGTTGGCCGACGGCTGCTAGTTGAGCTGGAACGGCACGCTCGCAAAGCGGGCATCAAGCTCCTTCGTCTGGAGACCAACCGCGCCTTGTATCAGGCGATCCATCTTTATAAACGCTCCGGATATGTCGAAGTCGAGGCATTTAACGCCGAACCGTACGCGCATCACTGGTTCGAAAAGCGTTTGGGTGCGCCAGCATAATGCGGAGTAGGAAGCATCGTAGTGACAATAATGAACGTGCTGAATGTTAGCGGTCCAGCGATACTAGAGGGGATTCGTAGGTTGATGGAGATTGATCGGCTACGGAAGTAGCTACAGGAGTGCGCTATGAGCAAAACGGCAATTACCTCTGCGGAACTCGCCCCACCGGTTGGCCCATTTTCCCAGGCGGTCAAAGTCGGCGGTTTCATCTACTTCAGCGGCCAGGTCGGCCAAGACCCGGCGACCGGCAAGGTGGTCGACGGAGGTATTGTGGCCGAAACAGAGCGTATCTTTCGGAATCTCGCAGCGGTTCTCAAGGCAGCCGGCAAGAGCTTCGATGACGTTGCTTGCGCGCGCGTGTTTCTCACCAACATGAGCGACTATGTTGCCATGAATGGCATCTACACAAAGCATTTTCGTGCACCCTTCCCGGCGCGCACCGCGATTGGGGTGGCCGCGCTGCCGCTGGGGGCTTGCGTTGAGATCGACCTTGTGGTCGAGGCTTGAGGCGAAACACAGAGCTTGGCCTCAAATCAACTGGCGGTTCTACCGGAGGGCATAATATCGCTACCGGCCGCGCTCCGCGCCCCTAAATGCCAGCCCGCGCCGATCACTCGGCGATTTCGCGGGCGTAGATCTGGTGCGTGGCCTTGGGTGGCGCCCCGCCGTCGCTGTGCAGCGCCAGCACGCGCGCCCGGATGCGTTCGTCCTCCAGCGTTAAGTGCTCCCGCACCCGCAAATAATCAAGCCACGATTCCATGATGAACGTCTCACTCAGCGATTCAGGGTCGGCGACGTCGCGGAATATTCCCCAGCGCACCGCGCCGTCGCGCAGGCGCACGCCGCGAAGTTCGTGGATGGCGTGGGTGAATGCCGCATAGTTTTCCACGGGAACGCGATAAACAATGGTGACTCGCACCGGACCGGCGCGGCTCGGGTCCTCATCCAGCCCGGCGTCGAACGCCGGCTGCGGCGCCGGCCGTGCCGGACGGGGCGTATGGTCCGGCGGCGCGCCCTGCGGCAGCCGGAAGCGGCGCGTAATCGGGTAACTGAGCGCCAGTGCCGCGGCCGCAACCATGAACGCCGCCGCGGTCGACGCGCGCTCGGCGATGGCGCCCCACAACACCGATCCCAGCGCCAGGCCGCCTTGGAAGCACATCAGGTACGCTCCCATGGCGCGCGCCTGCACCCACGGTGGCACCGCGAGTTGTACCGCGATATTGAAGCTCGACATGGTGCTGGTCCAGGCAAAGCCGGAGAGAATGAGGCTTGGGATCACCACCGAAGGCAGCGGCACCAGACCCAGGATGAGCAGCCCGGCGATAATCCATGCGGTCGAAACCGCTACAATCGCCTCCTGCGAGAAACGCCGTCGAAGGCGCGGCAGCGTGGTGGCGGCAATCAGCGCGCCCAAACCCAGCGATCCATTGAGAACGCCATAGCCGAGCGCGCCTTGATGCAAATCATTGTGCGCCACCACCGCCAGCAGCGACCAAATCGCGGCGACAAAAAACGTGAACGAAAACGCCTGGATCAGCGCTGCCTGCACCGTCGGCGCATAGCGGACATACCTCAGCCCGGAGCGGATTGAGCCGGCGATGCGCTCCGCCGGCAGCGCCGAGCGGAACAGCGCCGTGCGCTTCCAGTTCCACAACACCCAGATCACCGCCGCGTAGGAAATTGCATTCAGCAGAAAAACCGTGCCGGCGCCAGTGACAACGCGCTGAAAGGCGGCCACCGTCAGTCCGCCGAGCGCCGGCCCGACCGCGCGCGCCAGATTGTTGCTCGCCGCGTTGAGCGTGACCGAGTCGGGGATCAGTTCGGCCGGCACCAGCTCGGGAATGATCGCCTGCCACGCCGGGTTGTTCATGGCCGAACCGATATTGAGCAGGAATGTGAAGCCGAGCAGCACCCAGGCCGAAGTCAAACCGGCAAAGGTGAGCGTGGCGAGTACGCCAACGCTGACCAGCATCCAGATCTGCCAGAGCAGCAGCAGTTTGCGGCGGTCAAAAATGTCGGCGGTTGCGCCCGCAAGCAGCCCCAGAAAGAGTACCGGCAGGCTGGCCGCTGTCTGCATCAGCGCGATCAGCAGCGGCGAGGTCGTGAGCACCGTCATCAGCCAGGTGCCGGCCGTGTCCTGCATCCACGTGCCCACGCTCGATATGGTGGCGGCCACGAAGCGGTCGCGAAATACGGGGATGGAAAGTGGCGCCCACCCGCCGGGAGTGGCGGAAACGGGTGTGCGGGGGTCGGTATTGGGCGCTTCGAAAGGCAACCTTTCTAGTGTAGTGGGAATGCAAACGCGGGTCGAAATGATGGCATCCAACTTATGTAAGTGCGGAGGTGTCCATGCGTTTGCAACTCGGATTAATGTTGGCTTTGGCGTGCGGCCTGGCTGCGGGAGCGCAGACCGGGTATCAAGGTCAAAATCAGTATCCCAATCAGGATCAGGCTCAGAACCAGAACCTGACGCGGCAGGCGCGCGCCGTTCGCAGTGCTGGCTATAACGCCGGCTACCGCGACGGAGTGAGCGATTATCGCAACCAGTCGACCTACAACTTCCAGGATCATCGGGCCTATCGGGATGCCGCCGACCAGCGGGGCGAATCCGGTCTCGACCGGCGGAGCTACCAAATGGCTTACCGCACCGGATATGAATCCGGGTATGACGACGGCTTTTATGGACGTGCGGCGAATGCCGACACGCACCGCCAACGAGACTACGATGGCGCCCAGCGTAATGCGCAGCGCAGGGACCAGAATGACTACGGCTACGGCGCGCAACCCAACGCCCAACCCAGCCGTCGTAGCTATGGCGCGAGTGACGTGTTGCCGGCCGGCACCGCGCTGCACCTTCGGCTCAATAATACGTTGAGTACCCGCAGCAGCGAACAGGGTGACACCTTCAGCGCCAGCGTGACCGACCCCGTCTATGCGCCCGATGGCCAAACCCTGCTCGTGCCCGACGGCAGCACCGTGCAAGGTACCGTCGCCTCGGTCGAGCGCAGCGGATCGGTATCGGGTAATTCCCAACTGCAGTTAAATTTCCAGTCGCTCGTACTCCCCGATGGCACCAGGCTCCCGCTCCGTGCCGAGGTCAGTCAGGTCAACCCTAATCAGAGCTTTGGCGGAGCCATCACTGGTCAACCCACCACCACCAATGAGGGCGGCGTGGAACGATCCCAGACTCGCAATGCGGTCGGCACCGCCGCCGCGGGCGGCGTGGTTGGAGCCATTGTCGGCGCGCTCGCCGGCGGCGGTAAGGGCGCGGGAATCGGCGCCATCGTTGGCGGCGGCTTGGGCTTGGTCCTGGCCAACCGCAATGGCAACCTCGATCTGCAACCTGGCACGCCGATCACCATCACGCTCGACCGGCCTATCCACATCCGCTAACTAGAAGGCAATACCTTTTGATTCCGGGCCCATGGCGATGACCGCGGCTCCCACCAGGAGCACGATCGTCGCCAGCGTCCCCATCGCCGCCGCATAGCTCGCGTGTTGCGCCAGCACCGCCTCGATGTAGCCGACCGAAGATGCGATGAGCACCCCGAGTTGGTAAGCGAAGCCGGGAAAGAAGCCGCGCAGCGGAGCCGGCGAGAGTTCGTTCAAGTGCGCTGGAATGACGCCCCACGCGCCCTGCACCATGAACTGCATCAGGAAGGCGCCGATCACGATTAGTGCCGTAGTCGAGCCCTCGATCCAGAGTGGTATTGTCAGCACCGCCAGCAGCACGGCGGCGATCATGGCGCGCTTCCGGCCCAGTCGCTCCGACAGATGTCCCACCGTAAGGCCGCCGATAATGGCGCCCGTCATGGCGACGATATTAATGATGGCGGTGCCGTGAACGCTGTAGCCCCGCTGCAGGCGCAGGAAGGTCGGGTACATGTCCTGCGTGCCGTGCGAAATCAGGTTCATCATTGCCATCAGCCCGACCAGGTAGGCGAATAGGCGCCGGTTATCGACGATGGCCTTCTTGTAGCTGTGCCAATCGCTGCGTGCCTTGTGCCAGGCCTCGGTTTCCTTGACCTTGACAAGAACGAAAAGCGAGAGCAGTCCCGGCAGTCCGCCGACAAAGAAAAGCATGCGCCAGCCATAATGGGGAAAGATGGTGAAGTAGGCGACGGCGGCGAGAATGTTGCCCAGCGCGTATCCTTCCTGCAGCAGTCCCGAGAGCAAGCCGCGCAGCCGCGCCGGTACCGATTCGAGTGCCAGCGACGCACCTACGCCCCACTCCCCCCCCATGCCGACACCGTACAGCAGGCGCAAAAAAAGAAACACGCCGTAACTCGGCGCCAGCCCGGAAAGTACTTCAATCAGTGAATAAAAAAGAATATTCCAGATGAGCAGCTTGCGGCGTCCGTAGCGGTCGGCGAGCAGGCCGAAGATGAAGGCTCCCACTGGACGCATGGCCAGACTGGCCGTGATCGTGAGCGCAATGGCGGGTAGCGAGCGCCCGAAGTCGTGCGCCACCGGGCCCAGCACGAACACCAGAACGAAGAAGTCGAAGGCGTCCAGCGTCCAGCCCAAAAAACCGGCCAGTACGGCGTTGCGTTGATTGGCGCGCGTGGCAAGAGTGGCCGTGGTCACGTAGCGAGACTATCACGGCACGGGGGAGCCTCGCCGCGCGCTTTTGACCCCGTCTTCCAATCGGGTATGCTATATATTGCACTGAGCTATATAGGAGCAAGCGTTATGGATGACAACGCCCGCAAGAAAGGCAGCGCGGAACTTTTGGTCTTGGCCCAGCTTGAAGGCCGCCCCCGCCACGGCTACGAGATCGGCCAGGAGATCGAGCGCCGCTCCGGCGGCGCCGTTACCTTCCAGATCGCGTCCCTGTATCCGGTTCTTTACCGCCTCGAGCGCCAGGGCTGGATCGCCGGACGCTGGGTGGAGATGCCCGGCCAGCGCCGCCGCCGCTACTACCGCCTGACGCCGGACGGGCGTCGCGTCCTGCGCCAACAACGCCGCGATTGGCACGAATTTGTCGGCGCTCTCCATCGCGCCGCCGGGGTGGAACATGCCTGATTTCAAACAATACGTTCGCGATCACATGCCCGCGCTCGGCGGCCCCGACGCGCGCCAGGCCGAAATCATCGAAGAACTGGCGCTCGAGTTTCAGGAAGCCTATGAGCGTCTCCTCCGCGCCGGCATGAGCCCCGATGCGGCCTGGCAAAAGGTCCAGACCGCTGCCCGCCCTTGGCCCCGGCTCGCCGGCGAGTTGCGGGCCGCCCTCGGCGCCCCGGCGCCCCAGCCGCGCCCGCCCGAGCGCCTGCGCCTGCCTCCGCTGCGATGGCTCGCGGAATGGCGGCGCGATGGCGGTTTGGCTTTGCGCCAACTGCGGCAAGCACCCGGCTTCGCGGTCGCCGCCGTGCTGATGCTGGCCCTCGGGATTGGCGCCAACACCGCTGTATTCAGCCTGCTAAACGCCCTCATGATGCGCCCACTGCCGGTGCTCCAACCGCAACAGTTGGTGTTTCTCGGTGCCGCGCACGTCGAAGGCGACACCGAGAGCTACCCGGACGGAGCGACTCAGGCATTCTCTTACCGCTTCTTCCGCGATTTTCATCAACGCACCGCCGTATTTAGTGACGTAGCGGCGATCCTCAGCTACCTGGTCGAAACCCACGGTCGCGTGGGCGGCGATCCCGAGCTTGTTCCCTTAAAGGTCGAGCTGGTTTCGGGCTCCTATTTCCCCACGTTGGGTCTCACCACCGCCTACGGGCGCTTGCTCGGCCCCGGCGACGACGTGACTCCTGGTGCCCACCCCGTGGCCGTGGCGCGTGCCGGCTGGTGGCGCGACCATGGTGGGGGCGCCGCCTTCACGCCGCGCACCGTCGCCCTCAATGGCACCGTCTATACCATCGTCGGCGTCGCTCCTGCCTCCTTCAGCGGCGTGACTGTTGGCCAGGCCCCCGACCTCTGGATACCCCTCGCCATGCAGGGCCAGGTCAGCCCCGATCGCAGTGGCTTGGCGGATCCCTGGTATCAGACGTTGCACCTTCTCGCTCGCCTCAAGCCGGGCGTCTCCGTCTCTCGGGCCCAGTCCAACACCGACTTCGTGTTTCGCAAAATTCTGATCGGCTATCTCGGCTCCGCGCCCCCTGCCGATGCCATGGCTGACATCCAACACGCCTTCGTCCCGCTTGTTCCCGCCGTGACCGGGCGTTCCCGTTTACGCGCGGAGTTTGACCAGCCCTTGCAGACGCTCATGTTCGTAGTCGGGCTTGTGCTGCTGATCGCCTGCGCCAACGTCGCGAATTTACTGCTGGCTCGCGCCGCGCGCCGCCGCCGCGAGATGGCCCTTCGCCTCGCCCTCGGTGCCACTCGAGCCCGGCTGGTGCGACAGCTACTTGTCGAAAGCCTGGTGGTCAGCCTCTTGGGCGCCGGCCTGGGTCTGGCCTTGGCATCGTGGGTCAGTCGACTGCTGCTCGCCATGGTTTCGCCCGCCTCCGCCACCCTCCCGTTGAATCTGTCTCCGGACGCAACCGTTCTCGGCTTCACCCTCGGTTTGGCGGTGGCGACCGTGCTGCTATTCGGCATTCTGCCCGCCCTGCGAACTACTGCCGTTAGTCCCGGCGCCGTGCTCAAGCAAACCGAAGCCCGTGGCTCGGAAAGCCAACGCTTCGCTCGCCTACTCGTCGCCGCTCAGGTGGCCATTTCGGTGGTGCTGCTGGCCGGCGCCGCCCTTTTCCTGCAAAGCGTGCATCGCCAGTTGGCGATTCCCCTGGGCTTTGATCCCGACAACGTCCTGCGGCTCAAACTCGATGCCCGCGCCGCCGGCTACCAGCCTGGGGCGCGCCTCAATGCCGTCCAACAAGCCATCGAAACCCGTGTCTCCTCCCTGCCCGGCGTCGAAGCCTCCAGCTTCGCGCTCTCCGTGTTCGATGGCGGAGGTTGGCGTCAGTCCGACGTCGGCCCCAGGGGCGCCGATTATCAACTGCCGCCTCACACCATTCTCGACATCGTCGGCCCCGGCTATTTCGCCGTCATGCGCATGCGCCTCATCGCCGGCCGCGGAATCGAGAATGGCGACACCGCCACCTCCCGCCGCGTCGCCGCCATTAACGAAGCCATGGCTCAAAAGGCGTTTCGCGGATCAGCCTTGGGCCAGGTCTTCAGCGTCGGTGATAACGCCAATTGGCGGAACGTCACCGTGGTTGGTATCGTGAGCAACGCCAAATATTTTTCACCCGACGAAAACGATCTGCCTGCCGCGTTTTTTCCCGAGCGACAGAACCAGGAATACATTCTCAACTCTCTCGTGGTTCGAACCGCCGTTGACCCCGGCGCTATCGGTTCCGCGATTCAGGCCCGCATCGCCGACGTTGATCCCAACATTGGCATCGAAAATATTCGCACCCTCCGCCAGATGGTCGGTGATTTCAGCCTTGACGCTCGCCTCATTGCCGCGCTGTGCATTGTCTTCGCCCTGCTCGCGACCGGTTTGGCCGCCATTGGCGTGTACGCGGTCATGGCCTACTCCACCGCCCGCCGCGGCATCGAATTCGGTATCCGTATGGCTCTCGGCGCCCAGCCCGCCGACGTGCGCGGGAACGTGCTCGGCGCCGCCTTGCGCGTCGCCATTCTCGGCGTGGCCGCTGGCCTCTTGCTGGCGCTGGCTGCCTCGCGCCTCGTGGCCTCGCAACTCTATCAGGTGGACCCCACCAGTCCCGCGGCGCTCGCGGCCGCGGCTCTGGTCATGGTGGCGGTGACGTTGTTGGCGGCCTACTTACCCGCCCGCCGCGCCACTCGCATCGATCCCGCCATTGCGCTACGCGGCGAATAAGCGCGCGGGCCGGATCTTACATCGCCTCATGCAGCAGCTCCAGCATCGATGATTCCACCGCGCGGTTGATGTTCAGAATGTCGTCCCACAGCGAGCCCAAATTGACGCAAATCAGATTGCGCTGAATGTGTTCGTTGATCGCGTTTTGCAGGTGCATGACCTCGATCAAAATGGCGGTGGGCGAATAGCCGGAGAGCCGCCGGGCCGCGCCATGCACGGCCTGAGCCGTCTGCACCGCGGCTTGCGTTCCGGCGGGCTCGGCGATGCGGCTAATAATGGCGTTGATTATGCCGGCAACTTCGTCGAGCCGGGCGCGCTTCTCCATGGGAATGCGCTGCAATGCCGCATCCGCTTCCACGTTCTTAAACCAACTTTCAAGGATGCCATCTTTATTCTCGGCCAACAGGTCGGAGAGCCGCTTCTTGCCCGATTGCCGTGTGGGGGAGGGTGGCTGCTCGACGACATTGAGCAGGGCGCCGCTCTCCGCGGGTTTGACCAGCACGGCGTCAATCATTCGCTGGAAGTCGTAGAGGTTGGCGCTAATGTCGGCGGAACCGGTGTTCACTACCGCCGTGCCGTTCGGATTGACGAGCTTGAAAAGAGCGACCAGCACAAAGCCGTCCGTGGGCTGGTTCATGCTCAGATCGGTAACCAGGCAGTCAAAACGCTGCTGCTCAATCAAATGAGCGGCATCGCGCATGCTCTGCGCGGACTCAACGTAATGGCCGGCATCGCTCAGGAGCGCTTCCTCCAGTGCCACCGTGGTCGGATTATCATCCACGATGAGGATGTGACGGGCCATCCATCCTGAGATGCCGGAGGCCTATCTTGGGCCCGGTCCTAAATGGGTGGAAGGTTGGGATTCGGGCGCGCCCCGACTACATCGGCGGGAAGGTTCAGGTCGAGGGCGCGATGCAGCGAATCGAGCTCGGCCGGCGAGAAGCGGGCCTGGAACTGGGGTCGGCTCATGCGCATCGCCCGCTGCTCGGGCGGAAGCTGGCGCAAATTATTGTACGCGGCCTTAAACGCCTGCCGTCGGTCCGGCGTCATCGACTGGAATTGATTGAAGATTTGTTCTAGACCCTGACGCTGCTCGGGATTGAGCTCGCCCAAATCGTGAAGGCGCGTGATCATGCGCTGCTGCTGCTCAGGGGTCATAGCATTGAGCTTGTCGAGCGCGTTCAGCATTTGCCGCTGCCGCTGCGGTGGCAACTTTTGGAACGCTGGATCATTCATCAAGCGCTGGGCTCGCTGCTCGGGTGGAAGCTGACTCAACTCCCGCAGACCCACGCCAAGTGGCTCCCGATTCGCCGCCGCGCGCTCGCGCTTGGCGGCGGCGTTGGGATTGGCCGCGCGCGCTGCGGGCCGCGCCGCCGGGCGGGCCGGAGCCGCGCCTCGACGCCCGGCTTGCTTATGGTCGTCAGAGCGATGGCTCGCGCTGGCAGGCATACATCCGATAAGCGCCACCATTAGCATGACCCCTGCGATAGCGCGAATTTGGGCCAATCGGTTCAATCCCGCTCCTGCGGAGTGGGGCTTTGGCTGGTGGCCGAGGATGTACTCAGAAAATCGAGATGATCGAGCAGATCGCCATCCCGCGCCAAAGTTTGAAGATCGCGCACCATTGGGTCAAGCTGCGCGCTTTGGGTGGCATTGTCGTTCCGGGGCGCCTGCCTTCCGGGTGCGAAGTAGAGCATCGCCCCCACGATCAACAGCAACGTGGTTGCCATCGCCGCTTGCAGCCACGCCGACCAGCGGCGGGCGGGAGGCGCGGCCTGGGCCGCCGCGATGCGCCGGTGCAGGTGTTGATCAAAGTTGGCGGAGAGTTCCGGCTGCGGCTGCCACTCGTCCAGCAGCTTCATGAGTGGATCGGAGTTGGGGGGGAGTTGCGGTTTCATAGTAAATCCTGCAGGTCGCGTCGCAGCGACTCATAAGCTCGAAACAAGAGCGACTTGGTGGCGCTGGCCGACATCTTCATGGCGCCGCCGATTTCTTCGTAATCCAAACCTTGATATTTGTGCATCACCACCGCCGCGCGTTGCCGTTCCGGCAGTGCTTCGATTGCCTGCCGTACCCGCGCCGCGCGCTGGCTGCTAACCGCTTGCGACACCATCGCCTGTTCGGCGCTGGGCGCCGGGTCGGCGAACTCGCGCGTCACTGGCTCGCCATGGCCCGATTGTATCGTCACATCGAGCGACTCGGTCATGCGGTCGCGCCGATGATCCCGGATATGGTTCAGCGCCAAATGATTGGCAATCCTGTACAACCAGGTACTGAACTTGGCCTGCGGTTCGTACCGTGCCCGATGCAGGTACACCCGCAGAAACGCCTCCTGAATAATCTCCTCGCTGGCTGCGGCGTCGCGCACCATGCGGTAAACAAAACCCAGCAGCGGCTGGCGGAAACGCCCCACCAGGTCGTCGAAGCAGGCGTTCTCGCCGGCTTGAAAACGCAGCATCAACTCGGTATCCGCGTCCAGCGCGCGAAGCGGAGCATCGAGTATGGCTGTCAACACAGCACCCACAACATTTCTAGAAACCCCTGCAATCCACAATAGTTGCGCATGTGCGCCGCGATCAGCCTTCTTAATGAGGGAAGCTTACGGTGGGCGGAGCCTTGCGGTTGTCGGCCGAGGTCTGGAAGTAGTCGTTGTTGTATGTCATGCCGTTCATGTGGGCCACCCAGCTGTTGGGAAATGTGCTGATGTAGGCGTCATAGTTCTGAATGGCCAGATTGTACTGGCGGCGTGCATTGGCAATGCGGTTTTCAGTGCCGGTCAGCTCATCCTGCAAGGCGAGGAAATTCTGATTGCTCTTAAGCTGGGGATAGTTTTCCACTATCACCAATAAGCGGCTGAGCGCCCCATCGAGTTGATTGTTGGCGGTCATGGTCTGCTGCGGCGTACGTGCGCCGCCCAAGGCGGCCCGGGCGCTGGTGACTTCGCCGATCACCGTCTGCTCCTGCTTGGCGAAGCCTTGAACGGTGGCCACCAGGTTGGGAATGAGATCGGCCCGGCGCTGGATATCCACATCCACCTCGGCCCAGGTTTGCTTGATCTGCTCCCGCATCTGGACCATGTTGTTGTTGCGGCCGATGAAGCTGGAAACGCCGGCAATAATAATGACGGCGACGATAACCAGGGCGACGATCCAGGGGCCGGCGGCGCCGCGCTGCTGGCGATGGATGAAAGCGGATTTAAGCATGATGATTCTCCAAGGAACGTTCAACCGTATGAATCGAGGCTAGATAGCGCGCAAATAAGGCGCGCAGTGGTTCGAGCTTGCCGCCTTCGAGCCGCTCCCCGGAGCGGCGGGCGGCGAGCACCAGCGCGAAGGCTTCGGCGGGAAATCCGAAATAGCGCGAGGCAGCCGCGAGGACTTCATCTTTGGCGGTAAGCAGCGGCTCCCCGCGGGCGATCAGGGCATGGCGGAAGAGGGTGAGAAAAGTGCTCGCGGAATCGAGCAGCATCGCTTCAAGACTCTTGGCGTCGTTGCCCAGCGCCATATAGCCGCCGCGCAGCCGCAGTAGTTTTGCCCGCAGTTCGTGTTCCACCTGCAGCCGATGCAGGTCGGGAAACCGGGGCACTTCGGCGAACGGATCGCGGCCCACTAGAATGCGGTGATTGGCCTGAATATCCAGGTACTCGATGGGGAAAACATCCGCGGCCTCATCCTGCTCGTCGCGTGAGAGCATGACCAGCGGCGGATTGCCTTGCGCCGTCCACCAGCGCACCGCTTCAGCGCCCTGATCGAGCGTCGCGGCGTCAAGGTGGTCGAGCACGGCGAGCAAATTTATGTCCGAGCGCTTGGTATGGTGATGGGCGCTGTTGGCGGCTGAGCCGTAGACCAGCAACGACTGCAGCCTCTCGCCATAGAGCTGGCTCATCCAGGCGGACATCTTCTCAAGCGCGGCTTCGGGGCTTAGTGGGGCCATGTTTTCTCCATTTTAATCGCGAGCGCTACCATCCTCCGCCGGCTCCGCCGCCGCCGAAGCCCCCGCCGCCAAATCCGCCAAAGCCACCACCGCCGCCGCCGAAGCCTCCGCCCCAGCCGCCGCCGCCGCGATAACCGCCGCCCCCTCCACCCATGTTCATGAAAAGCAGCGGCCACCAGCATCCGCCCATGCCGCCGCCGCGCCCGCGCGAGGCGAGCGAGCCAATGATCCAAATGGCGGCCAGGAAGATAAGAAAACCCCAATTGTTGCCGCTGCCGCCCCTACCCGAGCGCTCCTCGCCCGCGTTGGCGCTGGGCGCGGGAACGTTCTGCAGTTCAGCCGCCGCGCCCGGCATGCGGGCTGCGAGGGTGCGCTCGATCTGGTCGAGCATGGCATTGAACACGGCTCCGAAATCGCCGCTGCGCAATTGCGGCAGCAGCTCGCGCATCCAGCTCCCGGCGTCGGCATCGGTGATGTAGTTCTCCATGCCATAGCCGACTTGGGTGAAGTACTTGTGGTCCTTGACCGCGATGAAGATCAGAATGCCGGTGTCTTTGTCGGCGCCTGCGTCGCGGTTCCCGATGCCCCAGTGCTGCGCCAGTTCGAGCGAATATTCGCCCGCGTCGGCGCCGCCCGTGGTTGCCACCGTGACCATCGCGACTTGCACCTTGATCTGGCGATTCAGTTCCTCCGCCCGCTGCTCGAGCCTGGCGCGCGTGCCCGCATCGAGCACCTGGGCAAAATCGTTGACGTATCCCGTGGGCTTGAGGCTGGCCGGCGATGGCGCCGATTGCGCACTCAGCAGCAGCCCGGTTCCGAGACATACGATCGTAATAATTTGCTTCAAAAAGCCCATTGCAAGCCTGCCAGAATAATAACCCCGAGAAACACGCACAGCGCCATTTGAATGCCCGGTTCCCGGTTGACCTCGGGCACCAGGTCAGTCGTCGCGACGTAGAGCGTAACCCCCGCCGCGACCGGCAGCGCCGCCGCCAGGCCCATCGGAAAAATGAGTATCACCGCGACGCCGGCGACCGACGCCGCGCCGAGCGCGGCCGCCGCCAGCACTGCGGCGCGGTTGCTGCGGCCGGCGGCGAGCATCACCGAGGCCATGGTGAATCCTTCCGGAATTTTGTGCATGAACACCGCGAGGAAAAGAATCCAGCCCAGCAGGTCTGAGACCAAAAATCCGCTGCCGATCGCTACACCGTCAAAGAAGGTGTGTACCCCAAGTCCGGTCATCACCGACACCGGCAGATGGCCGTGGGCGAACGCCCCCGGGTGCGTCTCCTCGCCAAAATGAAAATGCGGCACCAACGCGTGCTCGACCAGATGCACCAGCAGGTACCCACCGAGAATCAGAAAGGGCGCCCGGCCGGGCGACAGTCGCCAGCTCTCCGGCACCATGTCGAGCAGCGTCGCGCCCAGCATGAAGCCGGCGCCCACGGCCACAAAATACCGCAGGTAGCGGCGTTCCCAGTCGCGCCCGGTGAGCACTAGGCCGCCGAAGATATTCGCCATGGCGGCGGCAACGCCCAGCGCCAGCGCCAGGATGGAGCGAGTCGGCATGCAAACTAAGCCTAGCAGAGCGGACAACGCGCCCGAATGCGTGGGCGTCCAACGACACATGAACCGTACTGCTGAGAACCTACTTACCTGGGCACCGTTGGGCGCGGCTGCGGCGCTGATGTTGAGCGATCACCGCCGCTGGGGTCTGCTGATTGGGTTGGTGTCACCGATTACGGTGGCCATGGAACACCCTCGCGGTACCCGCCGCGCCCTGAAAGCAATACCCAAGAGCCTGGCCAAGGCCGGCGAAAGCGTCGGTCGCGGCGCAGCCCAAGCCGGCAAAAGTCTCAAGTGGGCTACCAGCTAGCGCCGCAGTGCCGTGTCCCAGTGGTCAATTACCACCAGTCGTTGGTGGTCATTCGGGAAGGTGCTGGTGAGCAGGCTGCGTCCGTCGGCGGAGGCGGCAAGAATCGCTGGGAAGTTGTTCGCCAGGTTCGACACCGCGCCGAAGCTGGGCGCGCCATTGTTATCGGTCACCGTAACCGATGCGAGCGTGCCGCTGTCGGTGACGAAATCCAATTCGTGCGGGCCTGCCCAAAAAGCATTGATAACACCTGGGTTCGCGACCTGCTCGGCGCCCCGGCCGCCGGCAAAAGGTATGACATACAGGCTGGTAGGCTGTCCAGGCGACCCTGAAATAAATGACACCCAGCGTCCGTCGGGCGAGAGACCAACCCTCGACAGCACGTCGCTCGTGGCGGGGAGCAGTGGGGTGCCCAGGCGGAGCGTGTCGAGCGCCATCGTAGTCAGCAGATATTGGCGGCCATTGTACACAGTCAAAAGCAGCGTCTTGCCGTCGGGAGAAAGTGCGTAAGGCACGGTGTTGGCCGCGGGTCGCACCGCGGCGGTCAGTTCGCGCGCTCCGCCGTTGCCGTCCGACCGTCGCTCGAAGATGCGAGTGACGTTCGTCGTTACCGAGTTGTAGATTATCGAGGCGCCATCCGGCGTCCAAACCGGCGATAGATTCGCGAGGGGCCCGTCGGTTAACCGCATACGTCCGCCCCCGGTGCGATCCACAATCCAGATATCTTGCAAGCCATTGTCGAGACTGACGGCAAGGCGCCGCCCGCTGTGGTCCAGCGCGGCGGTCATGGCATCACCTTCGTAGGCCGGCAGTGCGCTTTGCACATGGTTCGATCGATCAACCCAGGCCAGTTGCTCAGCTCCGGGTGAGCCGGTGGCGTACAGCAGCACTCCATTCGAGGAGACTGAGTACGCCGGCCGCCAACTGACCTGGTCTTCAAAAACTTGTTCGGCGATTGTCCGCACCGGGCCGCTAAGCGCGCCGCTGCTGGGGTCCATGGCTTGCGCCGTTAGCTTGCCGGCGACCGAAAAAATCAGTTGGCCGCTGGCGTACACCGCACCCGCCGTGGCATGGGCCAGCGGCCGGTTCACGGAGCCGTCCAGCGCCGAGAAAAAGAGCATGTCGCGCGAACTGTCGGTATGGCTAATGGCGAGATAGATAAAATGCTGGCCGTCGGGCAGGAACCAGGGATAGCGGTACGAGCTGAACTGGGCGGTGTCGATGGGGAAGACGGAAGTTGCGGTACCGCCCGCGGCAGGGATGCGATAGAGCGGGCCGCTGACGGTGGGGGCAAACAGTATGGTGCCCCCCGCGGCGCCCTTCGCCGACCACGTGCCGCCGCGCGATTGAATGATGGCAGCTATGGCACGGGTCTCGCCGCTGGCCAGCGTCAATACCATCAATTGGCCGCCGTCGACGGCGCCGGGATGGGTGGAGAAACCGATGGCCGAGCCGTCGGGCGCCCAGAAAGGAAACATGGCGCTTTCGGTTCCAGGTAGCGGCTGGGCTTGCATTTGGTCGAAGCGGCGAAGCCAGAGCTGATTAGAGCCATTGGCGCCATGCGCGACGAAGGCAACTTGGCTGCCATCCGGGGATACCGCCGCCATCCCGGGAGTGGAGCCTGAAAAGCTGAACCGTGTTCCCGCCGGCGGCGGAATCTCAGCCACAACCGAACGGTCCAACGGCGCTGGTCGCAGGACCATCCACGCCAGCGTTGCCAGGGCGGCAAGCGCGATAGCGGCCGCCAGCGCTGTAAGTGTTGGCCACTGCCGTGCCGGAGCCGACGCCGCAGGCGCCGGTTCGGACTTCTGCAGAGCCCATTGGAGGACAGTTGGAATATCAGCCGCCGATTGCCATCGCCGCTCGGGCGATTTGCGCAGGCACGCCTCCACCAGCGCCTCGATCGCCGCTGGCATCTCCGGCTGCAGCGCGCGGATCGGCGCGGGCTCTTTTTCGATAATGGCGGCGGCCAGCGAAAGATGCGATGCGCCTTCAAATGCCGCTTTGCCGGTGGCCATTTCATGCAGCACGCAGCCGAAGGCAAAGATGTCGGAGCGCGCATCGGCCTCGCCTCCCTCAATCTGCTCCGGGCTCATGTACTGCACCGTGCCCAATACCGTCCCCGCCATGGTTACCGGTGAATGCAGCGCGGTGCGGGCGAGCGAGGCCGTGAAGCTCGGCGGCGCGGCCGCCGCCGCGCCAGGCGATTTCGCCAGTCCGAAATCCAGCAGCTTGGCGCCGCTGGCGGTCAGGATGATGTTGCCGGGCTTGAGATCGCGGTGGACGATGCCGGCGGCATGGGCGCATGCGAGCGCCGCCGCGATTTCGCTGCCGGCGCGCGCCAATTCGGCCAGCGGCAGCGGCCCCCGCCGCAGGCGCGCCGCCAACGTCTCTCCCTCGAGGTGTTCCATCACCAGATACGCGCGTCCCGAGTCAACCCCCACGTCGTGAAGTACGCAAATGTGCGGATGTTGGAGCGATGCGACCGCGCGCGCCTCGCGTTCGAAGCGCGCCTGGGCTTCGGGCGTTTCGGCGACACCGGCGCCCAAAACCTTGACCGCGACCGTGCGGTCGAGCCGGCTGTCGCGCGCGCGGTACACCTCGCCCATGCCTCCCTCGCCCAGTAAGGTGTTGATCTCGTACGGTCCCAATCGTGTGCCGGGGATGAGCATTTAAAGTCGGGTGTTGGTAATCGTGCGGGCGCCGTCGGCATTGGTTTCGAGCTTGATCTGCCAGCGCGGAATCGAAGAAAGTTGCGCCGCGATGCGCTCGGCCCACTCGATGGCAATCATGCGTTGTTCGGGTGGCGGCGGAGGTGCAATGAGATCTTCGAGTCCAAGTGTTTCAAGCTGAGCCTGGGTTTCAATGCGGTACAAATCGAGGTGGTAAAGGCTGCGGCCGGCGGCGTGGTATTCGTGTATCAGCGTGTAGGTGGGGCTGGTCACCTGGCGCGCGGCGGCCACCTGCCACCCTTCGGCGACGCCCTTCATGAAGGTCGTCTTGCCGGCGCCGAGTTCGCCCACCAATAGAATCACGTTGAGGGGATCATGGCACAACTCGGCGAGTTGCCGCCCGGCGGCCTGCGTCTCCTCCTCGGTTTGGGCAATGGTAATCACCGCTGATCAGGGCTTCGATAGGGCGAGAAGCGTTTCAGGCAGCGCGTCAATCAGATCGCCGGCCATCATGCCCATCTCGCCCTTGAGCGCGGCGGCGCGATCGCCGGCCTGCCCATGAAGAAACGCCGCGACCGCGGTGGTCTCGAGCTTCGAGCGCCGCGGGAACTGCGCCACCAGCCCGGCAATCACTCCAGTCAGCGCGTCGCCGACACCGGCCGACGCCATCCCCGGATTGCCGGTCGGGTTCACGAACAGCGCGCCGTCGGGGTCGGCGATCAGCGTGAAGTGTCCCTTGAGTAGCGCCACGGCGCCGGTTTCAGCGGCCAGGCGCTGAGCATAGTAACGTCGGCGCGACTCGACCTCGGTCGTGTCCACGCTGAAGAGCCGCGCCATCTCGCCCGGATGCGGCGTGAGTATGCCGCCGGCGCGGAATTTTAGCTCCTGCCGGCGTCCGGCATAAGCATTGAGGCCGTCGGCGTCGAGCACACAGGGCACGTTGATGGTGGTCAACAGAAACCGTACGAACTCAAACGCTTCTTTCGACGACCCCACGCCGCAGCCCATGGCGACCACGGTCGCCGGGCGCAACAGGGTTTGAAACAGGCGCGGCTCGAGCCCGGCATGCGTGAACGCGCCGATGCGGTTTTCCGGCAGCGCCTCGGTCATCAGTTCCGGACGGGCGGCCGCGACCAGCGGCTGGATCGAACGCGGCACGGCGGCCGTGACCAGCCCGGCGCCAATGCGCAGCGCGGCCGTCGCCGCCAGCGCCGCCGCGCCCGACTTGCCCTGGGAGCCGGCGACCACGAGCACGTGGCCGAAGCTGCCCTTGTGCGCCTGCCGCGTCCGCGGCGCGAGATAAGGACGGCAATCCTCCGCCGTAGTCAAGCCCACGCCGCAACCCGACCTGTTCAAAACATCGTCTGGGATCCCGATCGGCGCGACACTCAGCTTGCCCACCGCGCTCGATTGCCAGGAAAGAAAATGTCCCAGCTTCGGCGCCGCAAAGGCGACCGTTGCATCCGCGCGGAGAACGACGCTGTCATGGCTTTCCGCCGGCCCTTCAGCGTCAGCCGAGAGGCCGGAGGGAATATCCACCGCGACGATAGGTCCCCGGTAATCGCGGTTCAGCTCGGTGAAAATATCGGCGATCCAGCCGCGCACCGGGTGCAACAGCCCGGTTCCAAAAACGGCGTCAACGATCAACGCGCTGGCCAGCGTCGTCCGGCGGTGCTGATCCCACGCCAGCGCGTCCGCGACGAAAGCGGGCTCGCTCCCGCCCAGCGCGCGCAAGGCGACCAGGGCGCGCAACGCGTCACCGGTCAGGCGCTCCTCGCGCGCGAGTACGATCGCACTGACCGCCACCGCCCGCTCGCCGAGAATGCGGGCCATGACCAGGCCGTCGCCGCCGTTGTTGCCTCCGCCGCACAAAATCGTGATGTGTCCCGACAGCGCGGCCGGGAAGTCCCGCTCGATGCGCGCGACCACCGCCGCCGCGGCCGCGGCCATCAACTCCGAACCTGACGGCCCGGCGCCGGCAATCGTGACCGCGTCGCACTCACGCATTTGCGCGGCGGATAAAAGGTGCATGCCCTATTTCACCAAATTTTTGAGCAGGAAGAGCAGATTGGCCGGCCGCTCCGCCAGCCGCCGCATAAAGTAGGGATACCACTCCGGCCCGAACGGAATGTACACCCGCACCCGCCAGCCCTCCGCCTGCAGCTTCTGCTGCAAGTCCCGCCGGATGCCGTACAGCATTTGAAATTCGAACCCGCTCGCCGGGATCGCCTGCTGCTGGGCGTAGCGCGTCGTCGCCTCGATGATCTTTTCGTCGTGCGTGGCTATGGCATGGTAGGTGCCGCTGTCGAGCAGCCGCTGCATGAGCGTGACGTAGTTGGCGTCCACCTCCGATTTGTCCTGAAACGCAATCGCCGCCGGCTCCCGGTACGCGCCCTTGACCAGCCGCAGGCGAATGCCCCGCGCCAACATGCGCTCGACATCGCCCGCGGTGCGCCGCAAGTACGACTGCACAACCGTGCCGATGTTGGCGCCTTCGCCATGCAACTGCTCCACTAGGGCCAGCGTGGTTTCGGTATACGCCGAGCCCTCCATGTCAACTCGCAGGAAGATCTTGTGCTCCGCGGCCCGCGTGATAATGCGTTGGAGCTGGGAGCGCGCCAAATCTAAACCCAGGTCGAGACCCAGTTGAGTCAATTTCAATGAAAGATTCGAATCGACGTGGTGGCGATCAATGGCGTCGAGAATGCCGCACGCGGTTTGTGCCGCCTCAGCCGCCGCGGCCTCCGTCGAGACGTTTTCGCCCAGCGGATCAAGGCTGGCGCTCATCCCCAGGCGGTTCACCGCGGCCACCGCTTCGATCGCATCGGTGAGCGTGAGCCCGGCGACAAAGCGGCTCGACACCCGCCGGCCGATTCGGCTGGACTCGGTTAAATGGCGCATCCGCGGGTTGCGCGAAAGCGCGAGAAGAGCAGTGCGTGACCCAATCATTGGCCCCATCATGGTACTAGAATCAAGCGTGGCATTTCCTGCCGATTTAAATGAAACCCAACGTCGGCACTTGTATGACGGCTGCGCCCATCTCGATCGCCAACTCGACGCGATTGCCGCCATCGTGCGCGCGGCGGAATCGGGCGGCCTCTTTCCGCGCTATCAAAACGATCTGACACCGGAGGCGCGCGCTGCCATCGACGACCGCACCACCCGCGTGCGCACACGGCTGCAATCGTGCATGGAGGCGCTGGCAATAGCTCCGGAAAAGCCTCCCTTGAGTGCCTCCCAGGCCATTGCCTCGCAATTTAATCTGGCGGAAATTGGCCTCGATGAGATCGGTCCTCGCGCCATGCGCGGCTATGGCGAAGTCAGCCCCGCGGCCGCCGACGCGCTCGATGCGTTGGTGCGGGAACTAACCGCCGCCCTGGCAACGGCTGCGGACGCGGCTCCCCGCGCGCCCTCTCGCGAACTGGGCATTGACCCGGACACGGTCATGGAAGCCCTGGCCGCCGCCCTGGCCGACGCTGTCGCCGACGGGCGTCCCAACGACGAACTGCCGCTCGCCGCCGGCGATTGTCTCGCCGCCCTCGCGCAGGCGGAATTGCGCAGCCATGGCTTCACCGGCCCCTGCCCCGTCTTCGAAATCGACGCCATTCGCTGGCGTCTCGACCGTCCCCGGCTGGCCGCCCTCGGTCGCGACCACCTGCTGCGCGCCTTTCGCCGGCAATTGGCGCCGCTCCGCGCCCCAATTCTCGACGCCTTGCGCCGCTACTTTACAGCCGTGCGTTGGCCACGTACTTGAGCCGCTGCTCCTGGCTGGGGTGGTTGAAGAACCACCAGACAATCCACTCCGGTGGGTCGGGATAAACCAAATCGCTATGCTCCTCGCGCACAAAGCTGGCAGCGGCTGCCGCGCGGTCCCCGGTAAGGTGCAAGCCATAGACATCGGCCTGATGCTCCTCCCAGCGGGAGAATCCGTTCGGCAGCGGCGCCGATAAATAATAGGCGCCCACCAAAATCAAAAGCACCAGCGGCAGCGCGGCCGGCTGCCGCACGCTTAGCCCGCCCGACCAGCGCCGGTAAAGCCAGCCCAGCAGCGCGAACAAGCCCAGCATGTAGACGAGCGTGAACCCGACGCCCTTCCATAAGTGATGCAGCAGGTAATGGCCGATTTCGTGCGCCACGACGAAATCAATTTCGGCCGGCGATTGCTCGCGCAGCAGCGTGTCGTAAACGACAATCCGCTGGCTGCCGAGAATGCCGTTCACATAGGCGTTGGTGTGCGCCGACTGGTGGCTCGCGTCCATGACCAGCACCCGCGCATCGGGAATGCCGGCGCGCGCCGCCAGCGCGCGTATGCGCTCCGCCTCAACGCGATTCGTCATCGGGGTGAAATGGTTGAAAAGCGGCTCGATCACCACCGGATCAATCGCCACCGCGACCACCGTCATCACTGCGGCCACGGCCCAAAGCCGCAGCCACCACCGCCGCGGTACTGGCTGCCTCCGACCCAGCACAGCATAGGCGAGTGTGGCGGCGATTGTGCCGACCACAACCGTGACCACCAGCGACTCAGCCCATTGCGCCATCCAATTGGCCAACCGCAAATGTTGAAATCCGAACTCGCGTTCGCGAAAAAAATCCAGCCAAAGGCTGAAAGGGAACTGCGCCACGAGTACCGCCGCCAGCACTGCCGAAAAAACCGCCGCGTTCAGCCGCCATCCCGCCGGCAAGCCCCGGCGTTCGAGCCAGCTTTGCCAGCGCTGGCTTGCTCGGCTATAAAAAATCACCGCCAGCGAAGCCAGCAGCCACGCCTCGCTGAGCACGCCGCCGATGAGATCTCCGTAGAAGTACTGACGGGCGCGCGCGAGTTCGAAAGGTGTTAACGACGTCGCCATCGGAGCAACGTTTGTGCCGAAAAGGTACATCTGGACTAATGATATGTCCTCGCTGCCGCACCCCAGTCCGTCACCCTCCCCGCATAAGGGACAGGCTGCGGGCCACGGACTGGCCGCCGAGCAGCGACAGCTTTTCCAGCGCGTGCTGCGCGCCCTCACGCGGGGCGGTGTCACCTATTCGGTCGCGGGCGCGTTTGCCATGCGCCACCACACCGGCATTTGGCGTTTCACCAAAGATCTCGATCTGTTCCTTCCCGCCGACCGCATCGAGGTGGCGCTGACGCTCTGCCGCACCGCCGGGCTGATCACCGAAGTCACCGACCCGGTTTGGCTGGCCAAGGCGTGGGCCGGCAACTACTTCGTCGACATGATCAGCGGCATGTCGAATGGCGTGTTCTGGGTCACGCCCGATTGGATCGAGCGCGCCGTTGCCGGTGAAGTGTTCGGCCAAAAAGTGAGAATGCTGGCGCCCGAGGAAATGATCCTGAGCAAATTGTTTGTCACCCGCCGCGAGCGCTTTGATGGCAGCGATGTTTGCCACCTGATTTATTGCTGCGGCTCCTTGCTCGATTGGCCCCGCCTGATCGCGGCCACCGGCGACCACTGGGAACTGTTGCTCTGGCACCTGCACCTGTATCGCTATGTCTATCCATCGGCAAGTGTGACCGTGCCCGAAGCCGTTTGGACGGAGTTGGAAGAGCGCTGGCGTGAGGCGCGCCGCGAAAGCGCCCGCAAGGGCGCGCCGTCGCGGCCCTTTCGTGGCAGCCTGATCGACCCTTTAATGTTCCAGCCCGACGTCGCCCAATGGGGCTTGGAGAATCTTGAGGATCGCTCCCGCCGCAAACGCCTGCAAGAGGGGCGGGAGTAAGTGCGCCTCGCCGCCGTCGCCGATCTGCACTGCGGCATCGCCGACCGCGAGCGCATCCGCGAGCGCTTGCAAGCCGTGCCGCAGCAAGCCGATGTGCTGCTACTCGGCGGCGACCTGACCAACTACGGCAAGCCCGAGGAGTTGGAAGTGCTCGTCGCCCAACTCGCCCGGCTGCGCATCCCCATCGTCTCGGTGCTCGGCAATCACGACTACGAATCGGGGCGCCAGCAGGAACTGCTGCACATGTTGCAAAGCGTTGATGTAAAGACGCTGGACACCGAACCGTTTGAACTCGACGGAGTCGGCTTCGCCGGAGTGAAGGGATTCTGCGGCGGATTCGGCCGCGGCGAGCTGACCGCTTTTGGTGAAGCGGAGGTGAAAAGTTTCGTGCACGCCTCGCTCGAAGAAAGCCTGCGCCTCGAATTGGCGCTGGGCCGCCTGCGCCAGGACCGCCGCGTCGTGCTGATGCACTATGCGCCCATTCCCGAGACCGCGGTCGGCGAGGCCCCCGAGATTTTCCCCTTCCTCGGCAGCTCCCGCCTCAGCGACGTGTGCGACCGCTTCGGCGCCACCGTGATTTTCCACGGCCACGCCCACCACGGCTCGCCAGAAGGAAAAACCCGCGGCGGCATCCCCGTCTACAACGTTGCCCTCCCGCTGCTCGCCGCGCAAAAGCCCCCCCGCACCTTCCGCGTCATCGAACTCTAGCCGCCGGCCAACGTCGCGCAGTCGGCTGCGGCATCATGAGGCCACTTCCAGCCCCCGCGCTATAATGGTTTAAATCCATATGTCCCGCAGATCCAGTCTCACCGTCCTGCTGGTTTCGCTGGCTTTGGCCGTTTCCCTAATGGCCGGCATGGTTTGGCACCGAACCAGCTCTGATTCCGCAAGCCCGATTCGGCAGATGGGCACCATGGTCGAGGTTTACGAGCACATCAACGACGACTACGTCACCGAGCCCAACCTCGCCAAGGTTTCAGACGGTGCGCTGCACGGCTTGCTCGAATCGCTCGATCCCGACTCCAGCTATCTGAACCCCACCGAGTATGCCGCCTACGAAGCCGCTGCGGCCAAGCCTCCCACCGGTGGCATCGAAGCCACTCTGGCCAAGCGCGGTGGTTACGCCACCGTGGTCGCGGTGCGGGTCCACGGCGCGGCGGCGCAAGCCGGACTCGAGCGCGGCGATTTCGTCGAAGGCATTGGCGATCAGTCCGCGATTGAAGACACGCGCGATCTCTCGATCGAAGAAATTCGCCAGAAGCTCACTGGCGCGCCTGGCTCTCAGGTGACGCTGAGCGTCGTCCACTTGCACCAGTCCGATCCTAGCAAAGTCGTGATCACCCGCGCGCCGCACTCCATGGCGCCGCTGGCAACCTCCGACGATGCCGGCGTGGGCGTCATCGCGGTTCCCGATTTCGCCGCCGGACGCGCCGACCAGGTTCGCGCCGCCCTCAAGACCATGGAAGCGAATGGCACGCACAAGTTCGTGCTTGACCTTCGCAATTGCGCCGCCGGCGATGTCGCCCAGGCCGACGACGTTGCCAACCTGTTTCTTTCGCAAGGCACCATCACCTACCTCGAAGGCCAGAAATATCCGCGCGTCACCACCACCGCCGACGCGGCGAAAGTTGCCGACGCCGCCGACCCCCTGGTCGTCGTGACCAACTCCGGCACCTCCGGCCCCGCCGAAATCGTGGCCGCGGCCCTGCAGCAGAACGCGCGCGCCAAAGTGGTCGGCGACCACACCTTCGGCGAGGGATCGGTGCAAAAACTGATTCCGGTTGGCGACGGCTCGGCGGTTTTCCTCTCTGTCGCCCGCTACTACACCCCCAAGGGCGCGCTGGTGCAGGATGGTATTACGCCTGACGTTCAGCAAGTCGAGTACGCCGGCGCGCTGCCCGACTTTGACTTCGCGCCCGAGGGCGTCTCGCCGGCGACGCTTCCCGACCTGCAATTGCAGAAGGCGAAAGAAGTCGTGGGCAGCCACTCGTAAAGCGCAATGCGCACTCTCATACTGGCGCTGTCGCTGTTGGCCGTGGGAGCGGCGCAAACCGCGATCATGCCCTTGAGCCAGATCCACGCCGGCATGCACGGCGTCGGGCGGACAATCTTCCAGGGCGACACCGTCTCCGATTTTCAGGTCGATATTCTCGGCGTCGTCAGCAACCTCGGCCCCCGCCAGGCCGTGATCTTCGCCAAACTCTCCGGCGGACCCCTCGCCGACACCGGCGTCATCGAGGGCATGAGCGGCAGCCCCGTGTACATTGACGGAAAATTGATCGGTGCCGTCGCCCTCGGCTATCCATTCTCGAAATCGGCGATCGCCGGCATCACCCCCATCGAGCAAATGATGGCCCAGCAGAAGCGCGCCACGCTCGACGCCAAAGCCGAGTCGGCCCTGCCCCGCACCCTCGCCTGGGACGCCAAACCCGGCGCCAGCCAGTGGGAATCCATCAGCCTGCCCGAGTTGAAGACGCCCCTCGTGCTCTCCGGCTTCAGCCAGCGCGCCCTGACCCAGTTCCTCCCCCAGTGGGAAAACTTCGGTCTCCGCCCCCAGCTCGGTCCCGGTGCCGGCGCCGCCGCCCTCGATCAACCCATGGGCGATCCCAAAGACCTCAAGCCCGGCGACATGATCAGCGTCCAATTGCTGCGCGGCGATCTCGGCATCAGCGCCGACGGCACCGTCACTTACATTGACGGCAACCAGATCTACGCCTTCGGCCATCGCTTCCTCGCCGCCGGCACCACCGCCATGCCCTTCAACAAGGCCAGCGTGCTGACCCTCATCCCCGGCCTCATGACCTCGACCAAGATGGATACCCCCGGCGAACCCATGGGCGTCATCCATCAGGATCTCTCGCAAGGCGTCTACGGCAGCTTCGGCGGCCACGCCTCCATGATCCCGATCCACGTCCACATTCACAGGCCCGGCCAGCCCGTCGACGCCTATTCCTTCGAAATGGTCGACAGCCGCGTCCTCAGTCCGGTGCTGCTGAATATGGCGCTGTACTCGACCCTCGACGCCAACGAACGCGGCATCGGTACCACCACATTCCAAATCAGCGAGGCCATCCAGGTCGGCTCCGGCGAGCCGCTGAAATTCAGCGACTTGTACACCAGCGACCAGGGCGGACCTCTCGCCGCCGCCGCCGGCGCCGCTCGCCCCTTGACCATGCTCTACGGCAGCCGCCTCGATCCCGACGTCAAGGGCCTCGACATCGACGTGAACGCCAGCGATCAAAAACGCGTGCTGACTCTGGAACAAGTCTGGACCAACACCACCACCGTCGCCCCCGGCGCGAAGTTTGAAGTCACGGCGCTGTTCGCCTCCTCCGATGGCGGCGAAATCACCCGCGCCATCCCCCTCGAAATTCCTGAGTCCCAGCCCGCCGGCGACTTGACCGTCTGGGTCGGCGACGGCGCCGCGCTCCAGCGCATGCAGCCGCCCTCCGCCGATCCTGTCGCCGCCGCCCGCGACCTGCCGCGGTTGCTCGCCGCGCTCGGTCAGTTGCCGGTGAGCAATCGCATCTACGCTCGCATCACCGCTCCCCAAACCGCCTACGAGGTCGCGGGCAGACAATTCCCCGCGCCGCCTCCCTCGCTGGCGCGCGCCCTGGCGAGCGATGGTTCGAGCGACCGCGCCGTAATTAGCGAAGCCACTTCGACCGTTGCCGACTACCGCGGCGCGCCCCTGACGTTTGTGGTGAGCGGACTGAAATCAATCCGCATCCGCGTGGAACCCAATTAAATAAAATGAGAACGCGTTTTTCTGCCCTTCTCGCCGTAGCCCTGGCGATTCCAGTCGGCGCCGTGAGCACCCACTTCTGGCGTTCCGCCGGCTACCAGGATCTCGCCCGCGGACGCCTCACCGGCGTCGAGCTCAACCCCGACGGACGCCTCACCCTCGCCCCCGCCCTCGCCGAAGTGGCGCGCACCGGCCAGGCCCTGATCTGGACCGCTGTCGCCGACGCCTCCGGCAACGCCTACCTCGGCACCGGCAATCGCGGCGAAGTTTATAAGCTCACCCCCGCCATGCTCGCGGCGACTTCATCCTCCTCCGCCCCCGCGCCCCTCTTCACCGCCGCCGAGCCCGACGTCTTCGCGCTCGCCGTCGGCCCCGGCGGCGCGCTCTTCGCCGGCTCCTCGCCCAACGGCAAGGTTTACCGCATCGCGCCCGACGGCAAGAGCGAGGTCTACTTCGATCCCCACGCCAACTACATCTGGGGATTGGCCTTCCTCGGCCCCACCTTATACGTCGCCACCGGCACCGGCGGCGAGATTTACCGCGTCACCGCCGCCGGCGTCGGCGAAAAATTTCTCGACACCCGCCAGCAGCAAGTCACCTCCCTCATCGCCGACGGACGCGGCAACCTCCTCGCCGGCACCGAGTCCTCCAACTCCAACGGAGGCTTGGTCTACCGCATCGCTCCCAGCGGCAAGGCCGAGGTGTTGTACCACTCCGATCTCGCCGAGATCCATGCCCTGCGCCTCGCCGCCAACGGCGACCTCTACGTCACCGCCCAGGGCGAACACGCCGGCGGACGTCCCCTCTTTTTGCCGCCGGCCGTTGCCGCGCCGCTTGCCACGCCCGCCGCCGCGACCATTACCATGACCGTCCCCGCCGCGGCCCAGAGCAACATGCCCGAGACCAACGTCCCTGCGAATCCGGCCGCCGCGCCCTCTCCGTCTTCTCCCGCGCCCTACGTCTTGAGCGACACGCCGCCCCCAGCGCCCGCGGGCGCGCCGATCAGCGCGATTTACCGCATCGCGACCTCCGGCCCTTCGGCCGGCGCGGTCGATACAATCTGGAGTTCCCGCCAGGAAAACGCCGACGACGTCCTGCCCGCAGCCTCCGGCCTTCTCGTCTCGACCGACAACCAGGGACGCATCTACCGCCTCGCCCCCGCGCCCGGCGAGGCCACCGTCGTGGCCCAGACCCGCCAGGCCGAGGCCACGCGCCTCTTCCAGTTGGGCGCGACAACTTTTGTCACCACGCGTGAACAGGGGAATCTGTATCGCATGGCTCAGCCCGAGGCGAATGGCACCTACGAATCTCCGGTGCGCGACACCGGCGCCATCTCCCGCTTCGGCGCCCTCACCTTCACCGGCGCCGGCAGCCTCGAGTTAATGACCCGCAGCGGCAACTCCGCCCTGCCCGACTTCACCTGGAGCGATTGGTCCGCCCCCTACCCCCGTTCCGGCGCCGCCATCACCAGCCCCCGCGCCCGCTACATTCAATGGAAAGCCGTGCTCGCCTCGCCCGCGAGCCATCTCGACCAGGTGGTGATCCCGTACCTGCCCGCCAACCAGCCGCCGCAAATCGCCAGCCTGACCGCCGAGACCGTCGCCACACCAGATAAATCAATAGACAAGGGAATCAAGCTCCAGTGGACCGCCCGCGACCCCGACGGCGACAAACTCGCCTACAGCCTTTATTTCAAGGGCCAGGGCGAGAGCGCCTGGAAGCTGTTGCGCCCCGACTTGAGCGGGGCGGCCTTCACCGTCACTCCCGCCATGCTCCCCGACGGCAGCTACGCCTTCCGCCTCGTCGCCTCCGACGCCGGCGACAACCCCGCCTCCGAAGCCAAAACCGCCGAGATCATCTCCGCCCCCGCGATTATGGATACCGCGCCACCTCAGGTCGATCTCGTTTCCGCGACCCCTGCCGCCGCCCATTTCCGTGCCCGCTCCCGCTACGCTCCCATCAGCCAGGCCGAGTTCGCGGTGGATGGCGGCCCCTGGAAGCCCCTCCTCTCCGACGACGGCATGCTCGATTCCCTCGAGGAATCCTTCACCGTCTTCGCCGCCGGATTGTCCCCCGGCGAACACGTCCTGATGTTGCGCGTTGCCAACGAGTCCGGCAATCAAGGTTCGGCGAAAGCCGTCGTTCAAATTCCGGTTAAATAAAGGTCCCCTATGAAAACTCCCATTCTCCTCACTGGCGTTCTTCTGGCCGCCGTCGCAACCTGGGCGCAAGCCCCTTCCGCCAAGCCCGCCGCCACCCCCGGAACCATTGCCCAGCAGCTCAACCGCGAGCTCGCCTCGGTCGAGCATGACGTCGTGCCCGCCGCCGAAGCCATGCCCGAGGATAAGTACAATTTCGCTCCCTCAGCCGCGATCGGCAACTTCAACGGCGTGCGCACGTTCGCGCAAGAGGTCAAGCACATCGCCGCCGCCAACTACCTCATCGCCGGGCAAATTCTCAACCAGGCGCCCCCCGTGCCCTACGAGGAAAACGGTCCGGCGAACATCACCAGCAAAGCCGACATAGTGCGGTTCCTAAAAGATTCCTTCGCGTACGCTCACAAGGCGTTCGACACAATCACCTTGGAAAACGCCACCCTGCCGCTCAAGCCCGGCGCCCGCGGCACCCGCCTGCTCGAAGCCGCCGACCTCCCGGCCCACGCCAACGATCACTACGGACAAATGGTCGAGTACCTCCGCATGAACGGCCTCACCCCTCCCTCGAGCGCCGGCAGCCCGCCCGCCAATCCCAAAAAGTAGAACTGGAATTAGGCCTCGACGCATGCAACTAGCCCTCATCCAAATGCAGCCCGCGCTGCTGGCCGTGGCTGACAACATCGCCCGCGCCGAGCGCCTCATCGAGTCGGCCGGCGCCGCCGATCTCTACCTGCTGCCCGAACTATTCCCCTCCGGCTACACCTTTCAAACGACGGCCGAAGTCGCGCAAGTCGCCGAGTCCGCCGCTGCCGGCCCCACCTTCGACGCCCTCTCGCGCATCGCCCGCCGGCGCAACGCGGCCATCGTTTACGGATTCGCCGAGCGCCGCGGCGATGCCTTTTACAACTCCGCCAATGTAATCGCGCCCGAAGGATTGATCGCGACCTACCGCAAGATCCACCTCTTCGGCCGCGAGAAGCTGTTCTTCTCCCCCGGCGATGCCGCCGCGCCGGTGCTCGACCTCGCCTGCGGACGCATCGGCGTGATGGTTTGTTTTGACTGGTATTTTCCGGAAGTGGCGCGCTCGTTGGCGCTACGAGGGGCGGAGCTGATCGTGCAGCCGGCAAATCTGGTGCTGCCGCACTGCCCCGACGCGATGATCACGCGGTCGTTGGAGAACCGCGTGTTCACCGCGACCTGTGACCGCGTCGGCGCCGAAACCAACGGTGATGTGACTCACACCTTCATCGGCCTCTCGCAGGCGGTGAGTCCGCGGGGTGAAACTCTGGTGCGCCTTTCCCGCGACCGCGAGGAAACGGCGACGGTGACGCTCGACCTGGCCGGAGCGCGCTCGAAAAAAGTGGGTCAGCACAACGACTTATTCCTCGACCGCCAACCAGCGCTTTATTCCTAGGCATCCAACGCCGCCATGGGGTCCCTTAAAAGCAACCTTCTGCTCGGCCTGGTCGGCGGACTCGCCGGCACCGCGGCCATGAGTGCATACTTCACCGCGTTAAAGAAGATGGCGCCCGATGCCATGGCGGCGGGCGCGGGCGAAGAAACCTCCCCTGAGAAGCTGGCCCGCCGCGTCTTGAAATCGGCGGGAGTGAAAAAACCTTCGAGCGACACGCGCGCCATCGGTGGTCAGGCGGTCCACTGGGGCTACGGCACGAGCTGGGGATTGGCTGTGGGCGCCACCCGCGCCGCCGGCATTCCGCTCGACTGGGGCGGAGGCCTCCTGCTCGGCGCCGGCCTCTGGGCCTTCGGCGACCTTTGGATGGTCCACAAGATGGGCCTGGCCCGCCATCCCCGCGAATACCCCATGCAAATGCACGCCAGCACCTTAGGCGCCCACCTCGCCTACGGACTCGGCGTCTGGGCCGCCGTCGAGGGATTGGGCAAACTCCAGCACAACGAAAACAAAGCCTGGAAAAAATCCCGCCGCTGGCGCGACGTCGCCTGACGGCCCTCGCGTGGCGCAGCGCCGGCCCGGTGTGGGGACAACGAGCCGGCGCTGCCTGTAGGGGAGACCCGCCATCCTCCAATTAATGTCGCGCCGGCTTGACCGGCGAAAGCCATTGTCGCTACCCTCAATTGGCAGGGATTCACGATGGATTTACCGGTCAAGCCTACGGCCCTCTGGGCTCCGCGCCAGTGGCTGGGCTCGATCGAGGCGTTGCGCGGCATTGCCGCTCTCGCGGTCGTGCTCTTCCACGCGACGCTGATCTACGGTCTTGCGGAATTCACGCCTTGGACCGTTGGGGCGGTATTCCAATGGCTGGGGCAGTGGGGCGTCATACTCTTTTTTGTCCTCAGCGGTTTTTGCATTCACTTGCCGGCGGCGCGGCAATTGGCGCAGGGCGCCGTATTTCGGTTGGACAAGCGCGTTTTTTTTTCGCCGCCGTGCGCTCCGCCTCCTTCCCACCCACTATGCCGCGCTGCTGATTTCGGCCTGCGCGGGCCTCTGGACGACCACCCTTTTTATCGGCCGCCCGACGTGGACGGCGCTCCTCGCGCACGTCTTTTTCCTCCATGTCTACTCGCGCACCCTGTTTTTCAGCATCAACTCGGTGTTCTGGACAATCGCCATCGAGGTCGCTTTTTATTGTTGCTATCCGGCCTACCTAAAACTCAACGCGGCCCTCGGAAAATGGGGTGTACTGGCGCTCCTGTTTTTTTTCGGGCTGGCCGGCTATGGAGCGGCGTCGGTGCCTGACCGGCGGCGCGCGCCGGGTTGGCCAGCAAAATTTCCTGACGTTGTGGTGGGTTTGGGCTCTCGGCGCGGCCCTGGCGGAAATCTACGCCGCCGGCGCCGGCCGCTCCGTTGTCCGCCGGCTTGCGCCCAATCCTGCCGCCATCGCGGCCTGGGGCGGAGCGTCGCTCGCCCTGGGGCTTGTAGATCCAACCTTGTTCGGCCTGCACGTCAAGGAATGGATTCTGCCGTTTGTCTGTGGAATATTGATCCTCGCGCTCGCGGTTTGCGATCTCAACCTGGGCCGGGCACTGCGCGCGATCGGAAAAATGTCGTACTCGCTCTACCTCATCCATCCGGTGGCGCTGCTGTGCGTAACGAAAGCAGGCTTGTTCCCAAGTGCGCCGGTGGCCGGAATCCCCTTCATGGTCCTGTGCTCGCTCGCGCTCGCCGCGCTACTCTACTGGGCGGTCGAAAGGCATTGCATTCCGGTACGAAAGCAGCCCGAACCGCGGCTGGATCGGGCGATGGCGGCATCGGCTAGTTGAAACGCCCGCGCCCCTCTCACTAAACTCTGTCCGCATTCCGCGTCGCGTACAGCGCCAGCGTCACGCGGTTATTGACGTTGATTTTCGCAAACACATTCTGCAAATGAGTCTTCACCGTGCACTCCGCCAGATTCAGCGCCGCGGCAATCTGCTTATTGCTCTCCCCCAGCGCCACGTGCCGCGCGATCTGCAACTCGCGCGGACTCAGGCTGTCGAACGCGGCCCCCACCGCCGGCTTCCGCGCCGGATCGCGCAACGCGTCGATGCTGGCCGACATCACCTCGCTGCTGAACCACCTCCCGCCCGCCATCACCGCGCGCGCGGCTTTGATCATCGTCTCGATCGCCCCCGACCAGCCGTCGTTCTGGTCCACATATCCGGCCGCGCCCGCCAGCAACAGCTCGACCTGCAGCCCCACCCGAAACTCCCGCCCGACCGTCAGTAAACGCACTCGGCCCGCATGGCTGCGCAGCGTCGGCAGCCAATCGCGATAGCGATCGCTCGCCGGCAGCATCCACACCACGGTGGACCCTCTGGCGGCCTCCGTCAGCGACTTCTCTAGGCGCGCCGCGAATCCCGCCTCGCGGAAACGCTCCACCAGGCGCGCCCCCGACGCGGCGCGGCGTTCAATCACGATCAGCGGGTCTAAAGCGGATACTACAGGAGTCGTCATGGGGGAGCCTTGCCATGTTTAATATCAGTTCCTGATTCGCCCGTCAACATGATGTGTTGAGCATGTTTGCATCCGCCAAAAGTATGAGTAAAGCTCAATTTATTAAGGCAACCGCATGATTGTATACCGCCCCACCCATGCTAATATCGCTACTCTTGGTCGCCCCCCGAAAGAGCCCATGGGACTCAGAGGAGGGACGTGTATCCGGGCAACCATCTCGCTATCCCTCTCACCTCAAAAAATAGTTGTTCCAGCTCTTGCATTACCCGCTACAGTAGTGTTTGACAGGTGTGTACACCATGAAAACGACCCCGACTCGCCGCGTCATTCTCAGTGCCTTTTTGGCATTGATCACCCCCTATTCGGTGTTCGCGGCGACCTTGCCGGCGCCAGTCTTATCGCACGCCGACGCGGTTTCCCTCAATCATGTTGTTGCCCTCTCCGGCGCCACCTTGCACAACGATGACGTTCTTCAGACTTCCGCCCAGGGCGACGCGGTGCTGCAGTTCGGCGCGGCGACCGCATCGTTCGGTCACATGACCTTGGCGCGCATGGCGAACGACACCGTCACTCTCGATCACGGTTACGTCCGTGTCGATGGCGCCATGACCATCAATCAAGGCCGCGTATCGGTCGTACCCGCCGCCCACAGCAACTTCGAAGTTCTGGCTCTCGCCAGCGGCAAGACCTACGTCCGCGTCTACACCGGCTCGGTTCAGCTCAACGGATTGGCCAAGCCCTTCACCGTTGCCGCGGGAAGCGGAGCCAGCTATGACGCCGCCGCGCCGCAGCAGCAAGCGGGCGTCGGAGGCGGCGGCGTCGCCGCTGCGTCCGGTACGTCCGTCGGTATCGCCGTGGTCGTTTCCGTGGTAACCATCGCCGCCGTCGTCGCCACCACCGCGATCATCGTTTCCAAGACGTCGACCTCGTCGCCCACCCAGCCGTAATCCTAAAAGTCTTGTAATTCGAGTCCCGGTGCAGGCAGCCAAACACGTAGCTGCGCGCGGCGGTAGCCGCGCTAGGGCTCGCGCCAACGCCAATGAACGCCCGCGCAGCGCCGGCGTGGGGCAATGGGGCCCCCGCGCTGGCGTTGCGCGCAAGCGGGTGCCCGGCGTAAGCCGGGCGGGGCCCGCGCCAATCAAATGTCGCGCGCTCATTTACAACTTCTGTTCATCCCGCTCCTTCTGCTCGCCCTCTACTGGACGCAGCAGCAGTGGCGCTACCAGCGCGCCATCGCGCGCGGCGACGCTGCCGCCGCCACCGCCATCTGGCCGGCCAACGCCGAGGGATGGCGTCTCCTCTCCGCATCCTTGATCTTCACCGACGCTCATGCCGCCGATTCCGCCGCCCGCCGCGCCATTGCCGATGACCGCGAGGATTGGCATAATTGGGCTGCCCTGGCCCAGGTGCAAGTCGAAACCGGCGACCTCGCCGCCGCCCGTTCCAGCATGGCGCAAATGAGCCAACGCGTTGTGGGCTACGAGCCCAACTGGCGCTACGCCAATCTCCTCTTGCTGACCGGCGACACCTCGGGATTCTGGCCGCAGGCTGAAAAGGCTCTCTCCTTCGCTCCCGGCGGCGAGATCTCCTCCGCCTTCCAACAAATTTGGCTCGCCGCCGGATTGAACACCGCGGTCTTCGATCAAGCCGTGCGCGCCGCCCAGGCCCGAGCCGTCGATCCCGCCCAGCCCGAGCGGCTCGCGCAGTCAGCCATCCAGTTTCTCCTCGATCAGAACCAGCTCGCCGCCGCCACCCCCTGGTGGCAGTCGCTCCTTGCCCACCCGCTCAATTCCGGGCAGAAGAATGATCTCCGCCCCCTCGGCCTTCGCTACCTCGACCTCCTCGCCGAAGCCGGCGCGCCGGATGCCGCCACCCAACTCTCGACCGCCCTCTCCAGCGGACTGTTCACCTCCGTCTCCGACGCCCTGCCCTGGAACATCTGCACTAATTGCGGACCCTGGGCCTCCTACACCAACGGCGCCATGGACTTCAATTTCCAGGGTGACCAGCAGGACACCCTCACCCTGGCTCGCCGCTGGCTCATCCTCCAGCCGGCGACCACCTACCGACTGGCCTTCAAGTCCGTCGCCGACCCCGCTGCGGGAGTGGCGTTGAAAGTAGTCGCTCTCCCCTCCGGAGCCCGCCTCGCGCCTGAAGACATGCTCACCTTGAATGCCTCCGGCACCCCCTCCGCCCAGCCCAGCTTTACCACGTCCGCTGCGCCCGCTCCCTACCAGTTGCAGGTCGTTTACCAGCGCCCCTTGGGAACCATGCCTCTCAAAGCCGACGTGCAGCTCGATGCAATTTCGGTTTCCCCTATTAAGTAACCATTAAGTAACCGCCCCTAAGCGGGACGCGCGGCGGTAGCCGCGCTCGGGCCCGCGACCATCAATGTTGACTTCACAATCCATCTCTGACCGCACCGCCCGCGTTGGCATCATCGGCCTCGGCTATGTCGGGCTGCCGCTTTCCCTCGTCTTCCACAAGGCCGGCTTCCCGGTCACCGGATTCGATCTCGATCCCTCCAAGGTCGAGAGCCTGGCGCGCGGCAAGAGCTACATCAAACACATCGATGGCGCCGCCATCGCCGGCGCCGTCCAGTCCGGCGCCTTCTCCGCCACGGCGGATTTCGACCGCCTGGCCGAAATGGACGCCATTATTATCTGCGTCCCCACCCCGCTCACCGAGAAGCACGATCCCGACGTCAGCTTCATCGAAGCCACCGGTCGCGACATCGCGCGCCGCCTCCGGGCCGGTCAGCTCGTCGTGCTGGAGAGCAGCACCTATCCCGGAACCACCGAAGAGGTGCTGCTGCCCCTCCTGCTGCAAGCGGGTATTCCGCACACCGCGCCCGCCCAGGCGATGGCCGCTGCCGCCGGCGCGGGGACGGCGTCGTCCGGTCGCCAGACGGAACGGTTCTTCCTCGCGTACTCGCCCGAACGCGAAGACCCCGGCAATCGCGACTTCACCACCAGCACCATCCCCAAGCTGGTCGGCGGGCTTGACGCCGAATCCACGCAGTTGGCCCACGCCCTGTACGCGGCCGCGTTTGAACAGGCGATTCCGGTGGCCTCGGCGCGGGTGGCGGAGATGGCGAAGATCCTCGAGAACACCTACCGTTGCGTGAACATCGCGCTGGTCAACGAGTTGAAACAGCTCTGCCTGCGCATCGGCATTGATATCTTCGAGGTGATCGAAGCCGCCGCCACCAAGCCGTTCGGCTTTCAGGCCTTCTATCCCGGCCCCGGACTTGGCGGCCACTGCATTCCGATCGACCCCTATTACCTGTCGTGGAAGGCGCGCGAGTACGACTTCGCCACCCGCTTCATCCAGCTCGCGGGCGAGATCAACACCGAGATGCCCTATCGCATTGTCGAGGCGGTGGGTGCCGGTCTCAATCGCCAGAGCAAGGCCGTTCGCGGCTCGCGCCTGCTGATTCTGGGCGTGGCCTACAAGAAGGACATAGACGATTTGCGCGAATCCCCCGCGCTGAAGATCATGGAACTGCTCGAAAGCCAGGGCGCGGCGATTGCCTACCACGACCCCTACTGCCCCCGCGTGGCGCCCGGCCGCCACAACTACGCGGCCCGGCAGAGCGCGCCCTTCCAGCCCGCGGATGCGGCCGCCTACGACGCCGTGGTGATCGTCACCGATCACAGCAGCCTCGACTACGCCGCGATTGCGCGGCATGCGAAGTTGCTGGTGGATACCCGCAACGCGACGCGCGGCCTGGTGGGCGACCACATTGTGCGCTGCTAATGCCTAAAAAGAACTCCGAGATCGTCAATTTAGTCACCGGCGGCGCCGGATTCATCGGCTCGCACCTGGTCGAAGCGCTATTGGCGCGCGGCGAGCAGGTGCGCGTGCTCGACAACTTCTCCACCGGACACCGCCGCAACCTGCGCGGTCTGGAAGCCGCCGAGTTGATCGAAGGCGACATCCGCGAGCCGGAAACCTGCCGCCGCGCCTGTGCCGGCGTGGACTACGTTTTTCACGAAGCGGCGCTGCCCTCGGTTCCCCGCTCCATTGCCGATCCCGAGACCACCCATGCGGTGTGCGCCACCGGTACATTGAACGTCCTGCAAGCCGCGCGCGCGGCGGCGGTGCGGCGCGTCATCTACGCCGGGTCCTCATCCGCGTATGGCAACACCGAAGTGCTGCCCAAGGTGGAGACCATGGCGCCCGCGCCCCGCTCACCCTATGCCGTTGCCAAATTGGCGGGTGAGCATTACTGCGCCGCGTATTTCCATGCTTACGGCCTCGAGACGGTAACGCTCCGCTATTTCAATATCTTTGGCCCGCGCCAGGATCCGAACTCGCAGTACTCGGGTGTCATCGCGCGCTTTTGCACCCAGCTTCTCGCCGGCGACACCTGCACCATCCACGGCGACGGCGAAACCACCCGCGATTTCACTTATATAGCGAATGCCGTGCAGGCAAACCTTCTGGCCCGCGACGCCGCGCCGGCGCCCGGCCGGATGTATAACGTCGCCTGCGGGGAGCGCACCAGCCTGATGGAACTCCATGCGGCATTGGCCGAGGCGGCCGGCTGCACCGCCAAGCCCCGCCTCGCGCCCGAGCGCGCCGGAGACATCAAGCATTCGCTTGCCGACATCACCGCCGCAAAGCGCGATCTCGGCTACACGCCAGCGGTGGATCTGCGCAGCGGCCTGCGGCGGACATTCGCCTCGTACAGCCGCAAACTGGTTCAAACCGCGTAACGTGTCCACGGCTGTAACAATCGGCAACGCGAACGACCATTCACGACTACCGTCCCTCGATGGCCTTAGGGCGTTGTCCATTGCATTGGTTTTCTTCGGCCACCTCGTCGGCACACGCAATTTCGGCACGCCTGAGGTGAGAATTGGCAGTTTTCACTTTGGCTTGGAGTACTCACATCTTGGTGTGGAGATTTTTTTCGTAATTTCCGGCTTTCTGATCACCTCATTGTTAATCGCGGAATCCAATCTTCACGGAAAAATTTCGATCAAGCGATTTTACGCCCGCCGCGCGGTTCGTATTCTGCCTCCTAATTACGCCTATATTTCAATTTTGACTATTTTCGCTCTAGCAGGCGTGATCACAGTTCCGGTGTCCGATATCTGGCATGCGGTCGCTTATGTCGTGAACTGCTTTCCTGGCCGTACCTGGGCTCTCGGCCATCTGTGGTCACTTTCGGTGGAAGAGCAATTTTACCTTCTTTGGCCGCTTTGCTTCGCAATCTGTGGTACGAGGCGCGCAGCCGGCTGCGCAACTGCACTATTCGCTGCGGCATTTTTTGCCCGCATTCTTGGGGGCAGGCTTCTTGCCGGCACGCAGTATCTCGATTTGCCAATGTTCCCAATGGTGGCGGACTCAATCGCCGCCGGATGCCTTCTGGCATTGCTCAGAACGCGGCTTGAGCGGTATCGGGCATATCTCGCATTATTTCGACCCGCCCCTGCGGCGGCAACACTCGTAATAGTATTGCTCCTTTACCATATTGAGTCTGGGCACACTGTCGTTGCATCCGCCGCAGCGTCCTGTGTCAGCCTAGGATTGGCAATCCTGATTCATCGCTGCGTCTATCAGCCCGATGACAGAATCGGTCGAATCCTAAACCTTCGCCCAGTCATGTTTGTGGGCGTGCTCTCATATTCGCTTTACGTATGGCAGCAGCCATTCCTCGATCGCCATTCGGCAGCTTTGATCGCAGCGTTTCCGCAAAATATTTTCCTTGCGGTCGCCGCAGCTTTCGGCTCTTACTTTCTAATAGAGAAACCGCTCTTTGGCCTACGAAAGCGGCTTCGCGGCCGGGACGTCATGCGGGCTGCTGCCCACGCCTGACGATTCTCCGGCCGGACATATTTCACAATGTGCCCTCGGCCAGATCAATCCGGCTTGTCAGCATTCCACGGCAAGGGCCCGCGCCTGCTACCTTCCCGACCTGCCGTAATGCTACTTTTTTCGCCTTTGCTTTGGTTTTCTTGCACATTTTCGCCCTCGACTTTCAGCCTCAATCGTTTCCACCAGTTTGTGCGTCACTCGAAAGGAGTGATCAGGCTGGCGCTTGAGGCCGGTGCCGCTTCGCGCCCGAGCGACGCCGTGGACATCCAGCACTCACTTGCCGACATCGCCGCGGCAAAGCGCGACCTCAGGTACGGGCCGGTGGTGGGCCTGTACAGCGGTTTGCAGCGGACGCTGCAAGCGCATCGGCCGGCGCTCGCCGGGAGTTGAGAGGCTTCAATTCACAATGGAATCCGCTGCACGAATTCGAACAATGATGCCCGTCGCGGGACCGGTGCGCGCTCCGCGCTATGCCTTCGTCGTCGCCAGCGCTACAATTGCCCTGATCATTCTGCTCGTGCTTGCCTTTGGCGGCGTTCAGTGGCAGTGGTATCTGCCGGTATACGCGGCGCTCTTCGTCATGGCCGGATTCGCACTTTTCTTCCCCGGCCGCTTCGATTGGCTGGACGGCGCGGTCTTACTGGTGTTGATGCTGCCGCTGGCCCAGCTCTTTCTGCACCGCACCACCGATAGCGCGGTAACTGCGTCCACCTGGCTGGCCGGCGCCGCTGCCGCCGCCGCGTTCGTGGCGATGCGCCGCAGCATCGCAAGCACGCCGGACCGCGCCTCCGCCTGGCTCGGTCGCACCGGCGCTAGTCTCGCCGCCGCCGGCGGCCTACTCGCCTTCGAAGCAATTCTCCAGCTTTTCCTCACGCCCACCCGCATCCTCGGACTGATCGAGGTAACCACGGCAACGCCGATGGGCACTTTTGTGGATCGCGATCATTTCGCGGCCTGCATGGGGCTGCTGCTGCCGTTCGCGCTGGTGCTCGCCCTCGACCGCCGGCGGAATTCCAGCGCGGTATTTTGGGCGTTATGCGCGGTGCTCATGTTGGCCGCCACCGTGTTGAGCCTGTCGCGCGGCGGTGTGATCGCTGCCGGAGGTGAGATTATTGCCTTCGCTGTGTGGGAGGGAATCCGCCACCGCAACGTTACGATGGCAATCGTATCGGTAATGGCATTGCTGGTGGCAGCCGTGCTCTATGCCGGCAGTTACCGCTACATGCTGGCACGGCTTTCGCCCAACGGCCTGCATGACACCATGCGTATGAATACCGTTCGCTCCAGCATCGCGATGGGCGAGGCGCGGCCAACATGGGGCTGGGGGCTGGGCACTTGGGACGCGGTTTATCCCCGTTACGCACTGTTCGACGACGGCTCCGATCCGGAGTACGCCCACTGCGAATATGCCCAGTTGTTTGCCGAAGCGGGTATGGCCGGAATTACATTGCTGAGTCTGCTTGGTCTGGCTCTCGCCTACGCCGCATATGGCGGAATTCACGCATACCCTCAGATTTCGATCGCAAGCATACTGGCGCTCTCCGGTTACGCTCTCCATGCGAGCATGGATTTTATCTTCCATATTCCGGCGCTGCTGCTGCTCACAGCGCTCCTAGCCGCCATGACTACAGCGCACCCGCTTCACACTTCGCGCCTATAATCTCATTCAGATGCCGCCCGAATCACAAATCATTCCCGCCGCTCAGTCCGATGCTCCTCTGTCCGGCCCGGTTGGACTTCCGCTCGCCGCGCGTGGAGAGCGGTTCCAGGGCAGTCCTACTACGCTTGGCCCTGATTTTTCTATATTGCAGTATTGGCTCCAGATTCGGCGCCATGCTGGTAAAGTGGCTATCTTCGTGGCAGTGGCTACCGTCACTGCTGCGATCCTTGTTGCACGGATGCCTAAGCAATACGCGGCAACAGCGGTAATTCGCCTCGATCCAACTACGCCGGAAGCCACGATCGGGGGTCAGAACTCCACCAACGAAGCCACCGCAATGGCGGCGATGCTCGCAACTGATCTGAGCGAAATCACTAGCCCCGCCGTCATGACGCCGGTAAAGCGCAAACTTGGGTTGCAGAAGCTCGGCTTGGTCACAGTACACCAACCTTTGGGCACGCTCCTCCTCCAAATCAATGATCGCGAGACCTCGCCTGATCGGGCCGCCGAAGTTGCCAACTCCCTTGCCGAAGAGTTCATCAGGCACGAGTACAACACCCGCTCGGCGGCCCTTCTCGACCTTACCGCCTACATGCGCAGGCAGACCGACGAACTGCGTGCTCGCATGGAAAAAAGCCAGCAGGCGCTCAATGATTACGAGCGCGCCAACGGCATCGTGGATTCGAACAACTCGTCCACCAACCTGAACGCTGTCATCACGGCCCTCCAGACTAGCCTTCAGCAAGAGCTTACGCGGCAGCGCTCGCTTGCGGCCGATCTTTCGCTTGTCAAAAGTGGCAGCTTGGATGATCTGCTCGTCTCGGACCGTGGCCAGACCCTTGCCACGCTGATCCAAGCGGTGCAACAGCAGGAGATCCAGATCGACAATCTTTCCTCCAATCTCGGCCCGGGCAACTTTGTCTATCAGCAGGCGCAGCGAAACTTGACTGCATTAAAGGCCTCTTTAGACGCCCAAAAAGCTCATGTCGCGGCCCAAATAAGCGCAGAGGCCGGAGCCACGAACCTGCGGGTCAAACTCACCCAAGAACAGCTCGAAGAAGCAACCTCCCAGCTCAACAATTTCAATAGCCGGGCGGTGCAGTTCGATATTCTTAGACACGAAGCCGATTCCGACAAGACCATCTATGATGATCTGCTGCAGCGAGTAAATGCCGCCGACATCGATGCGGGCTTCCACTCCAATGCCTTGCGCATCGTAGAAAGCGGGGTCCCCGACCGGAAGCCGGTGTACCCTGAAGTCGGCCTAACAATCCTATTCACGGCCCTGATTTCGCTGCTTCTGGGGATGGCAACTGCCATCGTGTCCGGCAGTTTCGACCGTACCCTGCGCGATCCCGAAACCGCTTCATCTTTAGTCGGCGCGACGGTCCTGGCGTCATTGCCTGCCGTCCGTGCATCTGCCGAACTTTTCTCATTATTGTCCCGGCCCCAGCCCAACTCACTTGCACGCAGGTCCCATTTTGCAGAGGCGATCCTCGGGCTTCGCTCCACGCTTGAGTTGAGCGCCCCCGGTCGCACCTCCTATGCCGTGACTAGCGCCCAGCCACGGGAGGGAAAGAGTACGGTCACGATGAATCTAGCCTGCGCCTTTGCCACCCTGGGGCGTCGCACCATCCTGATCGACGCCGACATCCGCCGCCCGGAAGTTCATCGCATGCTTGAACTCTCGAATCGCGTCGGTCTTGCCACAGTGCTACAAGGGGAGGCTGATGTCGCGGATTGCTGCCAACCCGGCCCACTCCCATTGCTCACCGTGCTCACCGCGGGGCCGTCGGTGCCGGCGCCGGGGGAGTTGCTGAGCCGCGGCGGATTGGCGCGCCTCATTGAAGACCTCAAGTCACGCTTTGACATCGTGCTCGTGGATACACCGCCTATGCTCGGTTTCGCCGACGCACTCAGTGCTTCGACCGCTGTGGACGGCATGATCCTGGTTGCCCGCGCAGGCCAGACCCAGCGCGACCTTGTGCGTGCTGCGGTACAACAACTGCATCACGTCCGGGCGCCTATCGCGGGAATCGTGCTCAACGCCTTTAGCCCCGAAATGAGCCATCGTTACTACTACTACCATCGTGACTACTACCAACGCTATTACCAGCGCGAAGGCGGAAACGAAGGCGGCTCAGCCTCGCGCGCTGCCGCCGGCAGATAGCGCCCAAAGCTGGTAAAAAACATGACTTGCATCCGCTTTTTAACTTCCGCGATCCTCCTGCTGAGCCTCGGAGTTGCCGGTGCGGCTCAGGGCGCCTCGGCTCTTCCGCCGCCGTCCGTGCCCTCCGCCGCCGCCTTGATCGACTCGACCGCTGGTTCGTCGAGCGCCACAGCGGCGGCGCCGGCGGATTTCCAGGTGGGGCCCGGCGACGTGCTTTCCGTCACGATATACAACATGCCGTCGCTCAGCAGCACCGTAATGGTCGCCCCCGACGGCAGCATTCGTCTCCCCTTCGCGCCCATCTTGATTCACGCGCAAGGCGATACTGCCGACCAAATCGCAACCGAGCTCTCTTCCCAACTCAAGTCGCGGCAGATTTTTGTGGATCCTCAACTTACCGTCACAGTCGTGCAAGTACGAAGCCGGCCCATCGTCATCAGTGGCGGCGTGCGCAACGCAACTGTACTGCAGGCGGTTGAGCCGATTGACCTACTTGACGCGCTCATTGCCGCTGGCGGCGTCTCAGATGGCTCCGCCACCAATGTCTTGGTGAGGTCCCCTAATTCGGCCGGGCGTCCCGGAACAACGCTCGATCTTCCACTCGATAGAGTCCTCGCCGATGGCGGCGAGCAGTACAATCCACGGCTTGCGCCGGGGGATATCGTTCAGGTTCTGCCCGGCGGTAGGGTGTACATCTCAGGCGATGTGAAAAACCCTGGTGCAATACCCCTTACGCCAGGCCAGCAGTTGCACATCACCCAAGCCCTGGCGCTTGTCGGAAACTGGAATCGCGGCGCGGGTGCTGGTAAGGCAACCATCACCCGCCGTGATCCAGGCGGTTTGCCGCCCACCGTTATACCCGTTGATCTGCCGGCGATCATGAGTCACAAAAAGCCCGACCTGGTGCTGCAGGCCAATGACCTTTTGTATATACCTGGCGATGCCAAACGGCAGATTGCGCTGACCGCCGCCACAGGCTTCAGCACCGCTGTTATCTTCGGTCTCGGGTATCTGATCGTTAGATAATGCGCCTAGCGCAGCCGAACTGCTGTCTACGTCGAGAGCGCACCAAACATCAAAGCGCGCAGGGTACGCGACTGGAGAAGCCGTGGCCCTCGGCCCGGGTGTCAGCCGGAAATAGACGGCCAACGCGTCAGGTTCCCGACGGCCGTCGCGCGCTACTGCCCGCGCGGGATTATGCACCCGCGGTTCGCCTTCCTGCGCCAACATTGCATCGCAAGCATCACAGCGACCATATAGGCCTCACATCGGCCCTTTCACTGTGACGATGTCGCGCTGGGCTGGGTCACAAGGTCAGCTGCATTCGATCCTACTCACGGCGGCCGCAACTGCATGATGATGCGCGTAATCCACTTAGATAATGTCGCGACTCGCGTTACGGTTCGCCCCGAAGCCGACTCATTTCGAGGCGGCGGTGCGGTGTTCCATGTCTCCGAATCCGGCATATGCAACGCTCTCGCCAGGCAGCCAGCTAACCCGCTAACCAATTTTGATGTAGCGTATCCCGAACACTGGTCCGATTTCTGCCTTGCGACGACTGCGCCAACTTCGCATCGCATTCCTTCGCGCTAAGAAACCTTGTCAGTCGATGTGACAACGCATATCCGTGGAAACGGCCGATTGGTCGGGCTCGGCAAGTATTTAATTAGGTCCCTTCTTCCAACTCGGGTGCGTACAGCAATTTGGACGGCGCGCTGCAATGTCAAGCGGAAATTCGCCTCACCGCCCTCGTTGCCACTTCAACTATTAATCGATCACTACTGTGTAGGGAAGGGTGTGGAGGTCGGCCCTGGCAAGAGCCCTTGCTGCAGCAGACGCAATGCACTTTACATCGACAAATTTACCGACAATAAAGACGGAACACCCGAAGCCGATATTGTGGCCGATGCGTGGAGCATACCTCTCGGCGATGAAAGCGCGGACTTCGTGTTTTCCTCTCACTGCCTTGAGCACTGCCTAAATACCTTAAAAACGCTCTACGAATGGAAAAGGCTCCTCAAAAAGGGGGGCGTCCTCTTTCTCGTTCTCCCCCACGGAGACCGAACTTTCGACCGATACCGGGCGAAGACGCATTTGGCCCACCATATCGATGACTTCAACGGCTTGGGGGACGAGCCTGACCCGACCCATATTGAGGAAATTCGTGCCGGATGGGCAAAATATGAGTTGTCCCGAGAAGAAGTTGAACAGTATACCCGAGAATGGGGCGCAGCCCCAGATGATTTCGAATTCCGAGTCAAGAACGGTGTCATCCACTACCATGTTTGGACCCAGAGCGAGATGGTCGACGTGCTGCGCTATGCGGGATTTCAAATTCTTCACGTCGCCGAAGAGGTCCTCGACAAGTCGAACAGCTTCATGATTGTCTCGCGGAAAACGCTCTAGCTTGGCCCAAGCCAAAATCGGCTCGAGGCCCTACCGCAAGAATGGCATCATCTGTCCTACGCGCAACCGCCGTCCTGACCGCAAGCACCATGGTCACTATTGGCGTAGGCGTTGTGGCGGCGAAGTGTCGTGCGCTCCTATTAGGGACTTCCGGCTTCGGTGTGCTGGCCTTGGAGCAATCGTTCCTCAGTATGGTCGGCCTAGTCGCTGGATTAAGCGTATCGACTGGCCTGGTCCGACTGGGAGCGCCAGCCTTGTCGCGTGGCGAAACCGAGACCATAGAGGCGCTGCGACAGGCAGCTCTCGGCGGCATGACCCTGATCGGGCTCGCTGCCTTCGCGTTACTACAGCTCGGGGCAAGGCCCCTGGAAACGGTTGTCTTCAGCGGCTTACTCAACGGCCGCGATATCGCAGTTCTCGGCCTTGCACTCGGGCTGCAGTTGGTATCGGGCGCGCAGACAGGAATCCTAAACGCCTACCACCAAGTTGGCGCACTGGCAAAATCCTCCGCAATTTCGGCTGTGGTCGGCTCCAGCCTTAATGTCACCTTAATCTTTTGCTGGGGCCGAGATGGCATTGCCCCTGGACTTCTAGCTGTGGCGGCGACAACCTTCGTGGTTCAGCGTTGGTTCCTAGCGACAAGGATACCGGCAATTCATGCTCTGCATCCTTTCCCGCGACTGCGGGCTGCCGCCGCGGATCTTTTAAAATGGGGTGTCGGCTATACGGCCAGCTCCATCGTGGACCTGGGCTCAGTCGCGCTTGTGCCTTTTCTGGTACTCCGCTCGCTCGGCGCTTCCTCCGTCGGACTGTATCAAGCGGCCAGTACAATAGCAGTAACATATCTATCGTTCCTGACGACGTCCATGGGTCAAGATTATTACCCACGCCTGGCGGCCTCGAAACATTCCCCCGAGGCGACTGTTGACATCATTAATGAGCGCCACCGAATATTGCTTCTCCTTGGCGTTCCCGTCATCCTCCTTGCCCTGACACTGCTCCCTTATCTTATTCCCCTCGTTTACACCCGCCGCTTTGAACCTGCGGTCAGCATCCTGAATTGGCAGCTGATCGGCGATATCCTTCGTCTCGCAAGCTGGACGGTGTCCTTCGTCATTGTGACCCATTTCGATTCTTGGACGTACTTCTTCACCCAATCGGTCGCCGGAGGGCTCCTTCTACTCTCAACTTGGTTTGGCATGCAATGGCTTGGCTTGTCGGGGCTCGGGCTCGGATTCCTAGTGACTCCCGCCGTATACTTCCTAGTGGTCGTCGCTGTCGTGAAAAGACAAGTTCCGCTCGTATGGAGCCGTGCCAATAAACTACTGCTCAGCGGTAGCATTGCCGCAGCCCTGTTTCTGAGAGCCATCGCATGGGTGGGCATGGGTGCGACCGCACAGATGCTGATCGGGCTTTGCCTTGCTGGCACAGCGGCCGTGTTTACCTACAGCGAACTTTGGTTGAAACGAATGCGGCCATTGACGCCAAGAGTTCAGCCAGCCGAATCGGTCCGCTGATCGTTTTTCATGTACACATGGTAACCAAACGCGATATCGGAAACGCGTCGCTTCTGGAGCGTGGCCGTGGCAAATGGCTTCGTACATCATGGGCCGTCCGCGGAGCGAATCCTTTTTTGATCCGCTCACAGCGTCGCGCAGCCCGCCAGTTCGCGGGCGCCGGTACGCGATTCATTCTTTTCCTGGTAACCGGTGAACCCAGTATTGGGGGGGGAATCATGGCAATTATGGCGCACGCTGCGGCATCGAAGTCGCTTCAGCGGCTCCACGGGGCCTCCGTCGCAGTGTGTGTTGGTGCGCGCGAGCCGCGGCTGCGACGTTACACCATGTTCCCGACCCAATTCGACCTGCTTTCTTTTCCGGATCTTGTCCCCCTCCTGCCCCAAAAGGCGGAGGTGCTCGTTCATCTTCCCGAAGTATGGGTCGAACGCCTAGGCGTTGACTGCACGGATCTCTACCGTTCCCGGCAAGACATCAGCTGGCGCTTCAATGTCCTTCTTCAAAATATTGACCGACTTCCAAGCCGGGACGCAATGCGCGCTTTGGCGGGTCTTGGCGTGGTCACCGCCACCGCTGCGCATCGCAGCTACGCGACCGATGGTACTTCGGCACACCTAGGCTGCCACACTCGGTACCTCGGGGCATGGCCAATGCCTGACCCGCTTCCCCAAGCCGATTTCTCCACCAAGCAACCACTAATTGCGATCTCGCCGGACTGGCATCCCCAAAAGGAGGCGATCAAAAAAGTGTTTGCGCGTGCGCTCCCGGACCACACGATCGTGGAAATTCGCAAATTACCATACCTTGAATACTTGCACCTCCTTCGAAGATCGCGTTTCGCGATGACGTTTGGGGAGGGATTCGACGGTTATTTTATCGAGCCGATTTTGTCGGGAACTATCGGCATGGCCCTTTACAATGAGCGCTTTTTCACCGCGGACTTTCACGGATTGCCCGGCGTATTTTCCAGCACCAACCCAGCGGACGAAATCTATTGGTTCTTAAAGACAGTGCTAAACGAAAACGCCTACCGGACCATTCTTTCCAAGCAAAGGCTCGCGATCACCGCCGCGATCGGCACCAAGAGCTCTTATGTTGCCCGCCTCACATCCTATTATTCTGAGTTCTTTGCGGCGCCAAGTGCGGCACTGGATCAGCGCAATAGCGCCAGTTCGACGGTTCAGGTTTGGTAACCACACCACCATCGGTGGGGCGGGCGAGGGCCATCGATCAGCCTGCGCCGGTACCTGCCTACGGCAGCCAAGCGTATGTAAATGCGCTCCGTGAGTTCGGGAGTCCGCTCCAACTTCCCAAGTGCGGGGGCTGGATCTTAAAGCGCGTAATTGAGGATGGGGCCGAGGATGCCATCGGACCCTACCCCTTGTTTAGCTGCACCGATTGGCGATGCTTGCAATCAGATTTGGAGGACCTTGCTGGACATCTCGTCAGCATTACCCTGGTTCTTGATCCGTTTGGACCTCTGTGCGAAGACGATCTGCGTAAGTGTTTTCCGGATAGATGCATTGCATTTAAGAACCACTTTATAGTCGATTTGTCGAGCCAGTGGACAGCCGCGGTTGAATCGCATCATCTCCGCAATTCCAAAAAAGGCCTAGCGCAGTTGAATGTGGAACTATGTGACAACCCGCTCGAGCAGTTAGACGAGTGGTGCCGCCTCTATGACAACCTCATACGGCGGCATCACATACATGGGATCCGGGCGTTTTCTCGCCGAAGTTTTGAGGAGCAGCTAACAATAAAGGGCACGCGAGTGTTCCGCGCATCGAGAGGCAACGACGTAATAGGCATGACAGTCTGGTATGAAGACCGTGATGTCGCTTATTACCACTTGGGCGCGTATAGCGAGCTTGGCTACCAACTGCGGGCATCATTCGCTATTTTCTATACCGCCCTCCACCACTTTGCGAGCACCAACGTTTTGTTCGCGAACCTCGGGGCAGGTGCGGGGCTGGGTGAAATGGATGACGGACTTAGCCGGTTTAAACGTGGCTGGGCCTCCGGCGTTCGCACTGCTTATCTAGGGGGACGGGTCCTTGACGTCGAGGCTTATAGGGTGTTGGTCAATGCTAGAAATAAAAGTGCCGCGAAATATTTTCCGGCATACCGTGAGGGTGAATTCACGTGAGCAATGAACCGCGGATCGTACTAGACTATTCTCCAATTATTCGCCATTACGAGGAGTGCCTCGATCTATATGGCGATACACATAAGGGAGTAGACTGGCCCAACGCCAATGACGCCGCCACTCGGTATGGCGTAATGCTGGACCTGCTTCCGGCAAGTCGGCCACTAACCGTGCTGGATTTCGGTTGTGGCGCGTCCCATTTATACGAATACATCGTCGGCTTACAGTTGTCAGGAATTCAATACGTCGGCCTCGACATATCGCCAAAGTTTATCCAACTGTGCCGGTCGAAGTTCCCGCATAATACGTATATTTGCGCAGATATCCTCCAAACTCCGGAGGCTATACCCGAGGTTGACTGCGTGGTGATGAACGGGGTTTTTACGGAGAAATGCTCTCTAAGCGCCGCCCAGATGCTCGCCTTCATTCAACAAACACTTGTCGCCGCATTTAGGAAGGCACGCTACGGTATCGCCTTCAACGTCATGTCGGCGCACGTTGACTGGCAGCGCGACGACCTGTTTCATTTGCCGTTCGATCTGAACGCCGAATTCCTGACACGCCATCTGTCGCGCCATTTCAACGTCAGGAACGACTACGGACTCTACGAATATACTACCTATGTATTCCGCCAAAAGAGGGACTAGCGTATGGCAAATGTGGTGATTTTCGGGATTGCTGACTTCGCATCGCTTGCGCACTTCTACCTGCGACACGACTCCCCACATCGAGTCGTGGCCTTCACGGTAAGTGAGTCGTACTTGCCGGCCGACCGCACATTCGAAGGCCTGCCTGTGGTCCCGTTCGAGAATAGCGAGCACGAATATCCGCCATGCGATTTTGCGTTTTTCTCCCCCATGTCGCATCGTGGAATGAATCAGCAACGCGAGCGAATATACCTAGAGGCCAAGGCGAAGGGATACGAGTTAATCAGCTACGTAAGCTCCCGCGCGACGGTCTGGCCGGAGGCGTGCATTGGCGACAATTGTTTCATTTTGGAAGACAATACGCTGCAGCCCAACACGCCGATCGGCAATAACGTAATAATGTGGTCCGGCAATCATATCGGCCATCACGGGAGAATCCGCGACCATGTATTTTTCACCTCGCACGTTGTTCTCTCCGGGCACTGCGAAGTGGAGTCCCACTGCTTTTTTGGTGTCAATTCAACCATCCGAGACGGCCTCCGCATCGCACAGGGTTCTCTGGTGGCTATGGGCGCCGTCGTGACCCGCTCGACTGAATCGTGGGGCGTCTACAAGGGATCGCCTGCCAAAAAGTCCGAGATCTCAAGTCGCGATTTGCAGGCGTAATAATGCCACAAATCGGTCGCAACCCAAGATGGGAAAAGCGCGGGCAGATCCCCGCGCCGCTCACAAAGCAATGGTGGAGCCGTACGCACGCCTCCGTTCCGACCATCGACATGCACCCTGATGTGCCAGCGGCATGGAGAATTTTCTTTGGCACAAGAGATGCGGACCAGCGCAATCGGATTCATTCTGTCGACGTGGAAGCAGGCGTTCCGAGTAATGTTCTTAGCGAATCCAGTACCCCCGTTCTCGACCTGGGGCCTTTGGGTGCATTTGATGACTGTGGGGTGATGCCTACTTGGACTCTCGACGCCGGCGGGCTCAAATACCTCTATTACATTGGCTGGACTGTCCGCAATACCATCCCGTATCACAATGCAATTGGGCTTGCGATTAGCGACGACGGGGGCAAGAACTACCGACGCCACGCTCTGGGGCCTCTCTTTGGAAATACTATGCACGAGCCGTATTTCACCGGCAATATCTGCGTCATGATCGATGGCGGCGTCTGGCGCGCCTGGTACATGTGCTGCACCGGATGGAGCGTCCTTGCTGGCCGACCCGAACCCCGATACCACATTCGTTACGCCGAATCCGGCGACGGCTTCGAGTGGCGACGGGATGGTAGAATCGCAATAGATTACAAATCCGAACCCGAAGCCGGCATCAGCCGTCCCTGCGTTTTGCGTCGTTCCGGGGGCGGCTACGAGATGTGGTACTCGTACCGCAATGGTCTCGGGTACAGGACCGATCCCGCCTGTAGCTATCGGATTGGCTATGCTACGTCGAGCGACGGCATCGAGTGGCAGAGGCAGGATGAGCTCGCCGGGATAGACGTGTCCGACCACGGCTGGGATTCGCAGATGATCGAATATCCCCAAGTGGTGCGCTACGGCGCACGGGAACTCCTTTTTTACAACGGTAACGGCTTCGGCGGCACAGGCATTGGCTATGCGGAGTCCGTTACCGCTCCTGCCTCCGTATGATGCCATCGAATCCGTGCATCCCGCGGTCAGCTTGACCATCGCAGAATCGCGCTGCATTCCAGGCGGCATCGAGAAAAACAAATATGAAAACTGATCTTGCCGAACTCGCCATTTGTGGCGGACCGCCGGCATTTTCCGAAATCCGCCACGTCGGACGGCCAAACATTGGCGATCCTGATCGTTTCCTCGGGCTGGCGCGTCAGGTGCTTGACCGCCGATGGCTGTCGAACTCAGGGCCCTGCGTGGAGAATCTCGAATGGCGTCTGCGGGAGTTCTTCGGAGCAGAACACTGCGAGTGTGTTTCCAATGCGACCGACGGTCTCATCGTCGCGATCCGTGCGCTTGGACTTGCCGGTGAGGTAATCGTTCCCTCGTTCACCTTCATCGCAACTGCTCATGTGGTGCAGTGGCTCGGCCTAACACCGGTATTTTGCGACATTGACCCGCGGACACACTGTATCGACCCCGCCAAGGCCGAGATGTTAATCACGCCGCGCACAAGCGCCATTATCGCCGTTCACCTCTGGGGCCGGCCATGTGCGGTTGCGGCACTCGAGGAATTGGCGCGGCGTCACGGCCTTAAATTGATCTTCGATTCAGCCCATGCGTTCGGTTGCTCGCACGAAAACCGAATGTTGGGCAACTTTGGAGACGCCGAGGTTTTCAGCTTCCATGCCACTAAGGTTTTCAACACTGGGGAAGGTGGTGCGGTGGTAACGAACGATCACGAGTTGGCAAAGCGGGTCCGAAGCATGCGGAATTTTGGATTCTCAGGAATGGACACGACCGAGGGCCCCGGCATTAATGCCAAGATGCCGGAACTATCGGCTGCAATGGGTCTCAACAACCTTGAGAGCTTTCCGGAATTCGTGCGAACTAACCATTCCAATTATGCTTGTTACGACGAAGGGCTTTCCGGAGTGCCCGGCGTTAAGCTGCTCGAATATAATCATTTCGAGCGCAACAACTACCATTACATTGTCCTCTCCATTGACGAAACTCTATCCGTTCTGAGCCGGGATTATCTCCAACAAATCCTTTGGGCTGAAAACATACTAGCGCGGCGCTATTTTTACCCCGGCTGCCACCGGATGGCCCCCTATTTCAAGGCTGGTATATCAGGAAGCTCGCGTCTACCTGTCACCGAAGCGCTTTCCGAGCGTGTGCTCGCATTGCCGAACGGCACCGCCGTAAGCCCGTCGGACGTGCGTGAAATCTGCGCCGTTGTGCGGCTTTCTATCGCGCATGGCGACGAGCTCGCCCACCGCCTGCAAGGGAGAATTTCCGCGGCGCACGCTTGAAGCCGCAAACGTTCTGAGCAGAAACTTCAGAAGCCGCCTCAGGCGGCGGTTGGGTACTGCAAACGCCACCCTGGATGAGGGTCCTTCACATAATTGAAAGTCTCGGACGCGGCGGCGCAGAGCGCATCGCCTTGCAGTTGGCAGAGGGTATGCAGTTGCGTGGCTGGGAGTCGCAAATAATCACAATCTCCCCGATTGATGACTTCCCCGACTATCCTAGCGTGCAGCGGTCGTCCCTATTGGCCACACCCGAGTACCGCTGGCCATTATGTATTCCGCTAGCAGCGGCGAAACTCAGGGCAAGCCTTCAGCAGCATCGTCCCGATGCTATCGAGATACACTCTCCCCGTGCGGCGCTCATCTATGCGCTGTCTGGCGCCCGGCTGCCTGCTATTCAGGTGTTGCACGGGCACGACTCCGCGTGGCATGCGAGGTTGGATCCGAGGGGTCGATCATCGCTTGGGTTGCGCCGTTGGGCTGCCGCGGCGATGCGACGGCATGTAGCCGTATCCCGTGGATTAGCGAGGGCTGCGAGAATGTTTCTGCGGGTCCAGCCATCTGCGATTGAGTGCGTACCCAACGGGGTAGATACCGAAGTTTTCAAATCAGAACCGCGACTGCTCACAAGTGAAGTGCGGATCGTCGTAATGGGACGGCTGATAGCTGCCAAGAGACCAGAGCTAGCCCTGCGCGCCTTTTCCAGTTTTCTAAAAGACTGGCCCCAGGCTACCCTCGCCTTTGTGGGTGCGGGATCGCTTCGCGGAAAACTGGAGGCTGCCGTGACCAAGACGGGCTTGGCCAGGAACGTGCATTTCCTCGGTATTCAAACCGACATCGCCGATATTTTGCGCAATGCCCACCTGCTTTGGCAATTCAGCGACGGAGAAGGAATGCCGGTAGTCTGCCTTGAGGCAATGGCCGCGTCAATCCCCATCGTGGCCTCGGCTGTAGCCGGCAATTGCGAGGTCATTGAAGATGGTGTTACCGGCTGGCTCTTTCCCGGCTCCAATCCCGTCGCGGCGGCACGGATTTCCGGCGAACTGCTCCACGCACCAGCGCTCTACGACCAAATGGCGAGGGCCGCGCGCGCGCGCGCGGTAGGACGCTTCAGTCTCGATCTCACTATTGACGGGCATATGCGCGCGGCCTCCGCTGCTTGCGCCTAGTCGCGGCGAGCCACAGCAACCAAACCATAATTTACTGGTGCCCTTAACCATCTCAGTTGCAGCGGCAACATTCAACGGCGTGCGTTATCTCCGCGAGCAGCTTGAAAGCCTCGCTCGGCAAACACTGCTGCCCTACGAGCTTGTCGCAAGCGACGACGCCTCAAAGGACGGTACCCTAAGTGCCCTGCATTCCTTCGCCGCATCGGCGCCGTTTCCCGTCCGAGTTCTTCATAACTCGCACCAGCTCGGCTTTCGCGACAATTTCTTAAACTCTGCGCGCGCGTGCACCGGCGACCTCATTGCCTTTTGCGATCAGGACGACGTATGGCTACCGAAAAAGCTGGAACGATGCGTCGAAGCCTTTAACGACTCGAACGTCGTGCTTGCCGTTCACTCCAGCACAATAATCGACGCTTCAGGGTTGCCAAGCGGAGGCGTGGGCCACGACATTCGGTACGACAGCGTGCGGAACCTTACTGGCGATGATCTCTGGCTCGCTGGCGCCTGCGGTCATGCCATGGTATTCCGGCGCGAGCTCCTCTCCGCTATACCCGCGGATCCCGGCTTGGTCGAGGTTTGCGGCGGACACGACGAATGGATATGGGTAGCGGCCGGTGCTTTTGGGGCTGTCGCGTTCATTAGTGAGCCCCTCGTCATGTTCCGCCGTCACGGGCGCAACGTGACGCAGGCTGTTGAACTCCGCTCTCTTCGCAACCGCATAAGGCAATCCATGCGCACCGGCGCCCCTGAATTCCTGGCTAGCGCAATGCTGCACGAGAGGCGCGAGGCTGCAACTCGCAACTTCATTCCTGGAGCACCGCCCCGACTCGGGACCAGATTGCATATTTGGGCCGATGGCCACGCCAGCCGCGCGCGTGCGCTACGTCAGCGTGCGATGCTATGTGACAAGCGATTTGCGCGCCGAAAAAGGGCCGCCCTTTGTATCAACCTGCTTTCGGCAGGTCTCTATCGTCCAGGTTTCGCAGGAGGAACAGGCCTAATGACGGCTTTACGTGACCTGCTCCGAATCGCCCTCGATTAATTGCCCTAACAACCGCCACATGCCTCCTCTTCCCCCGATCTTCCGCCCTGGGTTGGCGCGCGAATCGGTCCAGCTCGCCATCGCGCTCAGAAATCCCTGGGCCGCAGTCCGCGGTCTCTATCGCCGCGAGCTCGCGCCCCGGACAGTAGTATTCCGTTCCGGCGCTCGCCTTGGGTCCACTGAGCGCGACTCATTACAATTTCTAATTCAGGAGATTATTTTGGAACGCCATTATACGCCGCGCTGGTTTTACCGCCGAGGTGAAAATGACGTCATTCTCGATATCGGCGCCAACATCGGCGTCTTCGCCATCCACGTGTGCAGCCTCGGCAGGGAAAATCGGGTTCACTGCTTCGAACCCGACCCGCAGAGTTTTGCAACGCTGCAGGCAAACATCGCCGCCAGCAAACTGGGTCATCGTGTCCGGGTCTATAACTTCGCTGTCTGGTCCGAACCTGGTAGCGGTTCGCTCCTGCTTTCAGACCAGGAAAAAAGCATTGTGCAACAATTCAGACCGCAGACAACCGCAACCACAGCGGCAGTCCCCTGTGTCTCCCTGGCGCAGGCGATCACGCTGGCATGTCGACCCGACGAGAGGGTCGCGCTTCTGAAAATCGATGCAGAGGGCGCGGAGGCAGAAATATTATCTGGTTGCGAACCGGTCGTTTGGAAGCGAGTTCAGAGGGTTGCACTCGAATACCACTCGGCTGAATTACGCGATCAATGCATCGCAATCCTCAAAAGTGTAGGTTTCTCTACCTATAACGCTGTTCGCGGCCCCGTGGGCATCTGTCTTGCAACCCAGACCGGTTCTGACCATTAATCCATATATGAAAGACTGCCCCCTGGTTACCGTTTTCACGCCTACATTCAACCGTGAGGTCACCATCCACCGGCCCTACGAGAGCCTGTGTCGCCAGACCAACCGGGATTTTGAGTGGCTGATCGTGGACGACGGCTCTGCCGACCGTACCCAAGAGCGAGTTTCTGCTTGGCAGGCTCACGCACGATTTCCTATTCGCTACGTGTGGCAGGAAAATGCAAGCAAGGCGGCGGCTTGGAACCGGGGACTTCAGGAAGCTCGCGGCCAGTTTTTCGTTTGCCTCGATTCCGATGATGAATGTCTCCCTGAGGCTCTGGCAACCCTCCTTCGTCACTGGAACGAACTGCCGATTCAGCATCGCGCGCATTTTTCCGGCGTAACGTCCTTGACCCTCGACGAAACTGGCAAACCCTATGGTCCGCCGTTGCCGGCAGCGGTGATAGACTGCACCCCGGTCGAGGCACATTTCCGCTTCCATCTGTGGGAGACCTGGCATTTTTATCGCACGGAAATTGCGAAACAGTTTCCATTCGAGCTCATTGCCGGCTATCGACAGTGCCTCTACGAAGGAACGGTGATTAATCGCATGGCGACTAAGTACCAGCAGAGGCACATTGCCGAGCGGCTTCGGATTTTTCATACGGAGCAGACGCCAGGCGCAGAGGGCCACCTATCGGTCGGCATAACAAGTAGCACCGGCATCAAGCATGGCCCGGGCCTGCGAGCCGTCCACCTGAGCCTGCTGCGGTACCACTGCGCTTGGATTTTCAAGGATCCCGCCAAGTTCTACCGCGCCGCCGCAAACTATATCCGATTTTCATTCGCGCAGGGAATCGGCGCAGCGGCGCAATTGCGAGACCTTCAGGCGTCGGCGGCGCAAGTTCTATGGATAGTTGCGTTGCCAGCAGGGCTCCTCCTCAACGTGCGCGATCGAATCCGCCGCACGACGCTTGCCAAAGGCATTCGAGGCCGCGCGTAAGAACTTATGTGTGGTATAGCTGGAATTCTAGGAGGTGACTCTCGCGACCGCCGGTCCAGGGAGGCCGTTGCATCAGGAATGGCAGCACGGCTCAAGCACCGTGGACCAGACTCGCAGGGGGTATGGTCCAGTCCCGACGGCGCGATTGCGCTCGGGTTTCGCCGGCTCGCAATCATCGATCTCAGCCCGGCCGGCGACCAACCCATGCATTCGAGCGACCGCCGATACACGCTGGTCTTTAACGGAGAAATCTATAACTTTGCCACACTGCGGCGTGAGCTCGAAGCGATTGGGCACCACTTTCGCGGACGCTCCGACACCGAAGTGATCCTCGCTGCCGTGGTTCAATGGGGAGTTGAGGCCGCCGTTAAACGCCTGCAAGGCATGTTTGCGTGCGGTCTTTGGGATGCCCGCGAGAGAGAATTGTGGCTCTTTCGGGACCGCTTGGGCATTAAGCCACTGTATTACGGTAACATTGGCGGAGCCTTTGCATTCGCTTCAGAACTCAAGGCTTTCGCGGCGATTCCTGGCTTCGCCGCCGATACGAATCCGGACGCGCTCGCGCAATATTTCCTTGCGGGTTACATACCCGCCCCTCTAAGTATTTACAAGGGCATCCACAAACTCGAACCCGGCCATATACATCGCTCTAGCGCGACGGCGCCCTGCAGTGTCGCACGCGCTTATTGGTCACTGGAAGAACTCGTACAACGCAAGCCTCCGACACGTATTTACTCAGCTAACGATGTCGAGCCTGCCGCGGCAGAACTCGAGGAGAGGCTGCGCAGTGCAGTAACGCGCCACATGGTTGCAGACGTTCCGCTCGGCGTATTTCTTTCTGGTGGTTTGGACTCCTCCCTCGTCGCGGCAATGATGCAGGAACATAGCACGAGGCCTGTGCGGACGTTCTCGATAGGTTTTGAAGACGAGGCCTATGACGAAGCTCCGTTCGCAAAAAGGATCGCGGAATTCATCGGCGCGGACCATGCCGAATTCTACGTGCGCCCCAGTGAGGCGATGGCCGTCATACCAGAGCTCCCCGAGATTTATGACGAACCGTTCGCTGACTCGTCTCAAGTGCCGACCTTACTGGTCTCTCGTTTTGCGCGCCATTCGGTTACTGTCGCGCTATCCGGCGACGGAGGTGACGAGCTCTTCGGTGGTTACCTCCGTTACCTTTACGGCCAGCGCATATGGAATGCCATCCGTTGGATTCCATCCAGCGTGCGACCATTAGCGGCCGGTCTCCTAAAACAAATCGGCGATCTTTCCCCGTCCAGACTTGAAGTCTTGGCGCGAAAAGTGCTCAAACAGGATGCGGAGCGCGCCGGAGCCAACCGAATATCAAAAGTTGCTTCGGTACTCGGCGCGCTGTCACCAGATGAAATCTATGACCGACTTTGTTCGCTTGGACCGCGAAGCAATGCTGTATTAACAAATCCATCCCTGATTCCGCGCACGCCAAGCCAACGCCCGATCCCAGGCTTTCTCAAAGAGGCCGCCGACCGCATGTCGTACTTTGATTTACTTACCTACCTTCCTGACGACATCCTAACCAAGGTCGACAGGGCCAGCATGGCGGTCAGTCTGGAGACGCGATTGCCACTGTTAGACGATGACCTGGTTGAATTCTGCGTCGCACTGCCGGGGCGGCTTAAGATCCGGGGAGGGACCACCAAGTTCCTGCTCCGGAAAGTACTCGACAAGTACGTGCCCCGACGACTCCTGCAACGGCCAAAGGCCGGCTTCGCACTCCCAATTGCGGGGTGGTTGGGCGGCCCTCTTCGAGACTGGTGTGAGTCGCTACTATTCAAGCAGAACGGAATAATTGATACCAAGCAGGTCGCTCTCCTTTGGCAGGAACATCTCGAAGGGCGCGCCCGGCACCACTCGATTTTATGGGCAGTGTTGATGCTGAACGGGTGGCTCGATCAGCAGCACACCCTGGCCGCTTCTGCCACTGTCCTCTTCGACTAGCCAAAACGTGTCCGAATATCACCACTACTTCGCGGCCGCACACTTTGCAGGCGGGGCGGCGCAACCGGCGCCTGCCAAGCAAGTCTCCAGGTGCTGCGTTGTGATACCCACGTACAATGAACGGGGTACTATAGGAATCCTTTTGAGACGCCTGTTCGACGATATCGCTCCTACGATTCCTTTTGAGCTATGGGCTGTTATTGTGGACGGACATTCGCGCGACGGAACAGGCGACATAATCCGGGAATGCCAGGCGATGCATAACAGGATCGTTGTTTTGACCGTTCCGAGGGCTGGTCTTGGAGATGCGTACCTGAAAGGGTTCCAGTATGCGCTTCGTGAGGTATCACCAGAAATTATTGTTCAAATGGACGGCGATCTCCAGCACGACCCCGACGCACTTCCTCGCCTGATCGCGGCATGCCCTCCCGGCCTCGGAGTTGCAATAGGCTCACGTTTTGCCGCGGGGAGTCTGACCCCTGGCTTGCCTGTGCACCGTCGCTTGATCAGTAAGGTGGCAAGCTGGTGGATCCACCACTCACTCGCGGTTCCACACCTCACCGATTACACTTCTGGATACCGATGTATCCGAGCCGGCGCCCTGGGCAACCTTCAACACTCTACCGCTGAGTCACGCGGTTACGCCTTTCAGACTCGCTTGATCGTTGGGATGCTGCGCTCAGGGTGCCCTGTGGCCGAGGTGCCGATTACTTTTGGTAAGCGGCTGTCTGGCAGCTCAAAGCTGACCGCGGCGGACCTGCTTGGATTTGTTCTTACTATTGGCAAATTGCGGAGAAATAAATAGAGTGATAGCGACAGTACTAACTCTAGTATACACATTCAGAAATGCAATGGCGTAACTCAGACATTATATTGTTGCCGGGGGATCGATTGGTCCCTATTGTTCTGACGGTGACGTTAGCGGTCTGCATCGGCGCCGCGGGTTGGCGGCTGGCGATTGGCGTCCCGGCTTTCCTTCACGACATCCCCGGCACGCAGCTCTTCGCGGACTACCTGCGCGGTCTTCTTTTTGCGTCCATAGCTCTTGTTCTCATTCTTGTCCTGCCCATGCGCGAGGCACGCACCTTGGCCGGGCTCTGGGTCGCGAAAATGTTCATCAATTTCGTGGTGATGATGGCATATTTCAATCACTATGGATCTGGCGATTCAGGCGGCATTTACTGGTTTTCAAGTACGATGAGATTGTCGGATGCAATGGCTCTGGAGGGGGGAAGCAACAAAAGGCTTGTTGCCATCGCATGGATTGTCGCCAGGGTTACTGGCCATAGCTACTTCACATTGATGACGGTGTTTTCCCTCGTCGGCCTTCTTGGAATATACATTCTTTACCGCGCGGCCTGTCTATACCTCGGTCGCCGAGAGCAAAGGCTGTTGTGGATTCTCGGCTTGACTCCAAGCGTTGCATTCTGGTCGTCAATCCTTGACAAGGATCCGTTGGTAATGCTTGGTGTCGGCATTTATTGCTTTGGTTCCGTTGGATGGCTTCGTCATGCCAGGCCACTATATCTTGTAATCGTCGTAGCCGGGATCGCGATTGCAGGCGTAATCCGCGTGTGGTACGTGCCAATCTGCTCAGCGGCACTCTTGGGCACAGCCGCCTTAAAGCTTAAAGCCCCTGCCCAACGCTTTGCCACATTGATCGGCGGTGGGGCCGCTCTCCTTTATGGCTGGATTGTATTTGCGCAGCAATTTGGTTTGCAAAGCGTCCAGTCCATCGTATCGCAATCAAACACCATCATTGCGGGCTTCACCAGCGACACGGCCTCGAAGAGCAGTCAGGCGCCGGTGGTCATCGACAGTTTTGGATCACTTCTGAGATTCTGGCCATGGGGTGCTTTCACGGCGGCACTTCGACCAATGCTGTGGGAAGTAAAGAGTGTATTTATGCTGGTACCCGCGCTGGAGAGCGCGATTCTCGTTTATTTGGTGATTCGAGGCGTTACCCGATGGCGCAGCGTAATTGGGGCCGGAGACCCGGTACCGGTATGGATCGTGCTTCTCTGTATTTCGTGGATTACTCCGTATGCGGTCGGCGGATATGGAAATCTCGGGATGATTAGCCGTGAGCGCGCAACGATAATTCCAATCTTCCTGTTATTCGGCCTGCTGGTTGGTACCAAGGCAGGGTGGAACGCAGCTCGCGACGCGGCAAACAAGCACTTCTCCGCCGGATACGGCCATTAGAGGAAGCTGATGAATCACTTTATTGCGAAACACGCGCGCCAGATTAACCTTGCGCTTTGGCTGATCATACTGATCCAGGTTATTGGCATCGGTCTTGTCAGCAATCCGATAACGGCTGACAGCCCTCACTATCGCGGTCTTTCGCAGAACATGCTAAGCGGCAACGGATACTCCCTCGCCTGCGACGGGGCGCTCCAGCCGGAGGGGTGGCGTCCACCGGGCTACCCTCTTTTTCTGTCGGCAGTAACACTGACATTTGGGCCGTCTGTCAAGGCTGAGGTCGCGTGCCAACTATCACTTTACCTTGCTGCAATCGCATTGCTCTTTTCTGTTGCGCGAAGGTTCTCTGCCCTCGCAGGCGCAATTTTCCTTGCCATTGCCGCCATCTACCCTGCGGTCGCATACTCAGCGTCGCTCGTCATGGCCGAAGCGCCAACAGTATTTCTGATTACTGGTGCGGTATATCTGCTCATTTCCTGTAAGCATCCGTGGGCGTATTGCCTCGCCGGCGCCGCGCTCGGCCTCAGCGCGCTTTGCCGCGCACAACTGCTGCCGCTCGGCGTGGTAGTAGCGATTGGGCTCTGGATCGCCCACATGCGCCTCAGGGAGGCGATCCTGGTTGCGGCGTGCTCTTTCCTGGTGTTGGCGCCTTATGCGACGTGGAACCTATCGCATTTTGGCCGCTTTACCCCGGTCACCGCACAGAGTGGGAGTGGCGAGCCGATGTTGTATGCCGCCTGGGAGGCACGCATCCCGTCTCCCGACCTGGTCCAATTTGCCAATGGCCGCGGTGCCACGCCAATCATTGCGCAGTCTGGAATGCTCTCCCAATTTGAGGCAATCAATGCGAAGCTAGGGACACCGGCGGCAGACCCGGCGCCTTTCCCGCTTTGTGATCGCGCCAAATCAGCCCAATCCGATAAATTGATGAGAGCCGCTGCGTTTACGGATTTTAAAGCATGGCCCGGCGACTATATCCGCCATTACCTTTGGGTTGGTTGGGTTAAAGATTGGATTCCCACGCTTTCACTACAGCACTTTCAACTGCCGGTTCGAGTGTTCTTGCTGGCTGATACTTTGCTGGTTCTCTTCCTGGGTTTTGCCGGATCTGTTTTTCTAATGCGAAGCAGTGTGGGGACGGAGGAACGGGTTCTGGGCACCATCATCACGTCTCTTATTTGCTATTTCGGCCTTACAATCGGCCTTTTTGTAAGCCAAAGCCGCAACACAATTCCTGTGCGGCTTTTGCTACTCTTGGCGGGTGCGGCCTGGCTTGGGGCGGTCTTTACCAAGAGTGAAACGAATGCCAGTCGCGAAGAAACAGACGCTGTCGGCGCAGGTTCATACCGGCTCTAGAATCGGCCGCATGCCAACCATAAGGGCGCGGCATGCGCCTGCCGCACAACGCCACCGCACCGCCGCAACCTAAATCATGGCCACCGTGCTTTACCTCACTTTCGATGGGCTCCTACAGCCCATCGCACAGGCCAATGTCATCCCGTATTTGCGCCAGCTTGCTTCTTTAGGCCATCCCATTCACATAGTTTCCCTCGAGCGCACCAGTGACTTGGCAGACGTGGTGGCGATCTCGGCTGTCAAGCTAGAACTCGCCGACGCTGACATTTCATGGCAGCCCTTGCCATACTCTTCCGGCGGCGCCGGCGCAATGTTGCGCAATCTGTTTCGGGCGTTCAACGCTCTTTGGAAAACGCCGCGCTCCCGGCCGTTGCTTGTCCATGCCCGCTCCTATCCACCCGCCGCGGTCGCTTGGGTCGCGACCAGACTCCTGGGCGGCAATTACATTTTCGATATGCGCGGGTACTGGATCGACGAGAAACGTGCGGTCCGAAAGTGGTTTACACACGATCGAATCTACGCAATAGGGAAAAGGATTGAGAGACGCTTGGTCCGCGATGCAGCCGCGGTGGTCACGCTAACCCAACTCCAGGCAAGCGACTTGCAGCATCTCCGGCGCCAGGCCGGCGAAATTGTGGTTGTCCCCACCTGCACGAATTATGACAAGTGGAGCGCGCCAAAGCCATTGTCTTCGACCCGCGCCTTACTCCCCCGCCTCAAAGGCCGCCTCGTCGTCACCTATGTCGGCTCGCACACGAATGCCTACCTGCTTCCCGAGAGCATTGAGCTGTTTCGGCAAATCTATCGTTGCCAACCCAATTCGTACCTGCTTTGCATCACCCGCGACCCTCTGCCCCTGCGCTCCGCAATAATGGCGGCCGGCCTGCCTTCCGAGTCGTGGTCGGATCACAGCGTTTGCTACAGCGAAATGCCGGCGTGGCTTTCGCTGGCTCACTGGGGCCTCCTGCTCCTCGAACCGGGGCTTGCGAAGCGCGGCTCCGTCCCCACCAAACTGGCGGAGTTTTTTGCCGCACGAGTCCGTCCCGTCCTTTTTGGCTGCAATGATGAGGTCGCCAACCTGGTGCGCCTTGCGGGCTCGGGGATTGTGCTGAATGAGACCAGCACTGCGGCTCTCCGCGAGTGCGCCGCGACTATTGCATGCACGCTAGCGGACCCCCAGGTCACCGGCCTCGCCTGTGCCCGGACAAGACCGCTGCTGGACATTCAGGCCGGCGCTGCGGCTTACGCCGCCCTCTACGCACGGCTGAATGTATCCAGAGCGGCAAAGCCGGTCGCTGAGGTGGCAAAGGCATGCTGAATCCGGTACTCGACGCAGACATGGCTGGCGCCCTAATCGCGCCTGATGCGGGCCAGCAACGGGCACATGGGGGGCCGCGCGTACTCGTCCTATGCCAATACGCTCGAGGCACATCTCCTGGACAGCGCTTTCGCTATGAGCAGTACTTGGAATTTCTAGCTAGCCAGGGTGTCTGCGTTGACGATGTTCCTTTTTTCGATCTCGCCCCCTCGGCCCTGCACCGGCAGGGTGAGGTTTTTCGCAAATGTGCTATGGTCCTGTCCGCCTTCTCCGCCCGAGTGAAGTTGGCGAGACGTTTCAAACAATACGATCGAATTTTCATATTTCGAGAGGCGGCGCCACTCGGCCCCCCTCTCATCGAGTGGCTTGCGATCCGGTCGGGGGTTCCCGTGGTCTACGATCTCGATGACGCCGTATTTATCGCGCAGACAGCGGCCTCCAACCGCTTCGTGAAGTGGCTGAAATTCCCCGGTCGCGCCTCCTATGTGGCCCGCTACGCGGAAAGAGTTTGTGTCTGCAATCGCTTTCTCGAGAATTGGGCGTTGGAACACAACCCCAACGTCCTCATCCTTCCCACGAGCATCGACCTTGAGTACCACCGCGGCACCCGCGACAGAAGCGCGCATTCCGGGGTTCCCGTTGTGGGGTGGACGGGATCGCAGACCACGGCCGTCTACCTTGACCTTGTCAGACCCGCGCTCAAATTGCTTCAGGACGATTTCGATTTTGAGTTTCGCGTAATATGCGACGTTGATCCCGGGTTTCCCGAGCTGCGCAACTATCGGTTCGTGAAATGGCGGCGGGAAACTGAAATCGCCGACCTCGATCAGCTAGATATCGGAATTATGCCCGTCCCGGAAGGCACCTGGGAAATGGGGAAAGTCGGTTTTAAGGCTATTCAGTACGGCGCCATGGAAATCCCTCCTGTCGTTTCGGTAACCGGCTCCGGCCCCGAAGTGGTGGACGACGGCGTGACCGGCTTAGTCGTGGCCAACACCACGGAGGCCTGGGCGCTCGCGTTGCGCAGGCTTCTCTCCAGCCCCGACCAGGCTGCCGCGATGGGTCGCGCCGCCCGCATACGCGTTGCGGCGTCGTATTCGACCGCGGCGCAGCGCCACAACTACATGCGCGTATTCAAAGGCCTAAATTAGTTATGAACAAGAAAAGAGTTTACATAGCGGGCTGCGGTGGCATGCTCGGCGATGCAATGTACAAGCACTGGAACACCACCGCGGAAGTGCTCGCCACGGATATCAATGTGTGCGAGCCATGGCTGCAGTACTGCGATGTTCGGGATTTCCACCAAACCGCCAAGTTGGTCGATTCGTTCAAGCCAGACGTCATCATGAATTTGGCCGCACTGACCGACCTGGAGCAGTGCGAACACGAACCGGAAAACGCCTGGCTCACGAACGCCCTCGGAGCCGAAAACCTCGGATTGATCGCGGCCCGCCATGATGTCCCCTATTTGTATATTTCCACCGCTGGGATTTTTGGAGGCGACGCGGAAATTTACACCGATTTTGACCGGCCCGAACCGCGATCTGTATATGCCCGTTCGAAGTTTTATGGTGAGGAATTCGCGCTCCGCTCGGTGCCCAGGCATTTTGTTCTGCGTGCAGGCTGGATGATGGGCGGCGGCCCGGCCAAAGACAAGAAGTTCATCAATAAGATTTACCAACAAATTAAAGCCGGAGCCGGCGTACTCAATGTCGTGGACGACAAGGCCGGCACGCCGACCTACACGGTGGATTTCGCGCGCAATTCCGAGCGGGTGATACAGAGCGGACTCTACGGCCTCTATAATCAGGTCTGCGGCGGTTCCGGTACCCGCTTCGAGGTCGCCTGCGAATTTGTGAAGAATCTTGATCTGGAAGATCGGGTTGAGATCAGAAGCGTCGATTCAAGCTTCTTCGCGCAGACCTACTTCGCCCACCGGCCCAGCAGTGAGCGGCTCGTCAACACGAAGCTCCACGCTCGCAACTTGAATGGCATGCGAGACTGGCGCGTCTGCCTTCAGGAGTATTGCGCCGTTTTTGCGGCCGACTTCGAGGGCGACCGGCGCCAGGGCGACGCAAAGGCCGCCCATGGTCAAGCACTCTAAACGGGTTTTTCAACTGTCCCATGCCGCCAATAAATGCGGATCAACGAACGATCGACTCCTTCGGCGCCGAGTGGGGCCGTTTCGATCAGACAACAGTGGCCGCGGGAGAATCGCACGCTCTATTTGAACAGTATTTCCGAATATTTCCCTGGTCGGAAATCCCGTCCGGCGGTGGCACAGCCGCCGATTTTGGTTGTGGCAGCGGCCGCTGGGCCGCGCTGGTCGCGCCCCGAGTCGCGAAACTTCATTTGGTCGACGCGAGCTCGGAGGCGCTCAACGTTGCGCGTAGGAATCTTCACGCCATTGCCAATGTTGAATTTCACCAAGCGGATGTCAACAATGCGCCGCTCGCGGAAACAAGCCTGGATTGGGCATACAGTCTCGGCGTCCTCCACCACCTGCCCCACACCGAGCAAGCGATTGCGGCCATTGCAAGAAAATTAAAGCCGGGCGCGCCCCTGTTGCTTTATCTCTACTATGCCCTTGACAACCGGGCCGGATGGTACCGGGTATTGTGGCGCGCCAGCGACGTTGTGCGCCGGTGTGTCTCGCGATTGCCTCGTTCGTTGAAATTTGCATCGGCCGAAGTCTTTGCCGCCCTCGTTTACTGGCCGTTGGCGCGCTCTGCCGCATTTGCGGCGCGGCTTGGGATGAACACTCGTGGCTGGCCCCTTGCATATTATGCGGATCGCTCATTCTATATAATGCGCAATGACGCCCTCGACCGCCTCGGCACGCCGCTGGAGCGCCGCTTCACTCGCTCTCAAATTGAAGCAATGCTTCGACGCTGTGGCTTTGCTGGCGTCGTCTTTTCCGATTCCGCCCCATACTGGTGCGTTGTGGCGCGCGCACACGGCGCCCGGTCAATTCACACATGAGGATCGCGAGGGTTATCGCGCGGCTCAACGTTGGCGGGCCAGCCATTCAGGCCGTACTTCTCACGCACGCGCTCCAATACCAGGGGCACGCCACCGTGCTCGCCTGCGGCAACCTGCCCATAGGGGAGGGAAGCGCCGAGTACTTGGCAGCCGAAGCCGGCGTGCCAATCTACCGCATCGACGGGCTGTCCCGGTCAATCTCGCTTTTCGACGATCTTCGGGCATTCCTGCAAATACTCCGCCTAATCCATCGCGAGCGGCCCGACATCATACATACGCACACCGCCAAAGCGGGTACGCTCGGACGCCTCGCTGCCTGGCTGAGCCGCGTCCCGGCGATTCATACCTTCCATGGCCACGTGTTCCACGGATATTTCAGTTCCTGGAAGACACGGGCGGTAATCGCAATGGAGAGGTTCCTCGCAAAGCATACTGCGGCGATCGTGGCGATCAGCGAATCTCAAAAACGCGATCTCTCCACGGTTTACCAAATTGCGCCTGCAAATAAGATTCATGTGGTGCGCCTCGGCTTTAACCTGAGTCCTTTTGCGGCGGTTTTTCAGCGCAGGCTTCGACAGGTTTCGCCTGGCGCCGTCCGCTGCGGCTGGGTCGGCCGGCTCACAGCTATAAAGGATCCCTGCCTGTTCACCGCCATCGCCCGCGAATGGCAACGCGGCCAGCTTGCCCCAGCGTCCTTTACGGTGTTTGGCGACGGGGAATTGCGCCCGGAAGTCGCGGCTGCCGCCGCGGAACTTGGCAATGAGTTTCAGTTCGCCGGTTGGCAGCGCGATACCGCGGCCATTTACGAATGCCTTGACCTACTCGTGCTCACTTCGCGCAACGAAGGTACCCCCGTTGCGGTTATTGAAGCCATGGCGTCAGGCTGCGCTGTCATTGCCGCCGATGTGGGCGGTGTTGCGGACCTAATGGGCGAGCCAAAAGAGCATCGCGGGCAGCTTACAATCTGCGCCCATGGTCTCCTCGTCAGAAACCGCGATCCTCAATCGTTCGCCGCGGCCCTCGCGGTGCTGGCCAACGACGAGCCGCTGCGCACAAACATCTGCGAAGCCGCCCACCAGCACGTGATGAGCCATTACGGCCAGGAAAGACTGGTGGCTGAAATTATTGCGTTGTACGAAAGCGTGCTGCAACGCCGCGCAACATTGGCGGCTGCTGGCGCTCGCGCCTGATTTTCCATGGAGCACCTAAATACATGAAAGCCTTAATCACTGGCGGAGCCGGTTTTGTCGGCTCCCATCTTGCTGACCTTCTAATTAAACGCGGCGACGAAGTCGCCATACTCGACGATCTCTCCACCGGCGCCATGGCGAATGTCGCGCACCTCAAGTCCAACCCGCGCTTTTCGTACGTTCTCGAAAGCGTCGAGAACCGCCAGGTATCGGCGGAGATGGTGGACACGTGCGACGTCGTCTACCACCTGGCCGCCGCCGTCGGTGTCCGCCTGATCGTGGAAAGCCCGGTGCGGACAATCGAAACCAATGTCCGTGCCACTGAACTCATCCTCTCTCTAGCCGCCAAGAAGAGAAAACCAGTCCTCATCACCTCAACCTCCGAGGTCTACGGAAAGCGGGTCAATGTCCCCTTCCGCGAAACGGACGACCTCATCATGGGGTCAACCGACAAGGGCCGCTGGAGCTATGCCTGTTCCAAGGCGCTCGACGAATTTCTCGGCCTCGCCTACTGGAAGGAAAAAGGCGTTCCGGTCACCATTGTCCGGCTTTTCAACACCGTCGGCCCGCGCCAGACCGGGCGCTACGGCATGGTCGTACCAAGCTTCATTCGCCAGGCGCTGCGCGGCGAAGGTCTGACCGTATTCGGTGACGGCAGCCAGCGTCGCTGCTTCATGCATGTGAGCGACGCTGTGAAGGCGCTGGCCGGCCTCATGGATCACCCCCAATCCGTGGGGCAGGTATACAACGTAGGCAGCTCCGAGGAAATATCCATCGTAGGCTTGGCTGAGAAGGTCAAAGCGATGACTAAATCCTCGTCCTCGATTCGAATGATTCCGTACGACGAGGCCTACGAGGAGGGGTTCGAGGACATGCTCCGCCGTGTTCCCGACACCGCCAAAATCAACGCTCTGATTGGTTGGACACCGAGCGAGAATCTCGATGCGATTCTTGCCGACGTGATCGCACACGAAACGTCCGCCAGGTCTTCGGTTGCCTCCTTCGCCGCCGTGGCCGGTGACTAAAATCATCACATCTCCCCTCCTGGGAACTTCCATGACCATCTTCCCAATTTTATTGGGCACGTTTGCTGCCTCCGTGGCGGCAACCGCCGCCGTCCGCGCCTTTGCGCCCCGACTCGGCGCAGTGGCCCCGCCCCGCGCCGACCGCTGGCACCGCAAGCCCACCGCCCTCCTCGGTGGCGTTGCCATGGCTGTGGCTTTGGCCCTGGGGCTATTCCTCGCGCCGGCGCATCTGCCCGGGTTCTGGCCCCTTCTCGCCGGCACCGGCCTGCTATTTGTCGTCGGCCTGGTGGACGACCTCCACACCATCAAGCCCTACTCGAAGCTGGTGTTCCAGATCGGGGCCGCGACCATAATGATCGGCGCCCACTGGGTATTGCCCTGGACCCAGTACAATGTCGCCAATCAACTCATCACGCTGTTCTGGCTCGTGGGCGTCACCAACGCGTTTAATCTGCTCGATAACATGGATGGCCTGGCCGCCGGCATTGCCCTCTGCGCAGCCCTGTTCCAGGGCGCCGATCTTCTCCTGAACGGACAGCCCGCGACAGCCATGCTGCCCCTCCTGCTGGCGGCGTCAATTGCCGGTTTTCTGGTTTTCAATTTCCCCCCCGCTTCGATTTTCATGGGCGATTGCGGCTCCCTCGGCATTGGCTTCTTTCTTGCCGGCTCCTGCCTGCTGAGCAACTGGCAGCGATCCCGCGGGCTCTCCGCTGTCTTGGTTGCGCCGGTTCTGATCATGTTGGTGCCGATTGCCGATACAACGCTGGTCACCATCGTTCGCAAATTCCACGGTCGCCGGGCTTCCCAAGGCGGCCGCGACCACTCCTCCCACCGCCTCGTCGCGCTAGGGCTCTCCGAGCGCGGCGCCGTCCTGTTTCTCTATGCCATCAGCATTGCCTCGGGCTCAGTAGCGCTGTTGCTGCGCTACACCGGGAACGCTGTCCTGTATTTCGTCGGGCCCTGCGTCGGCCTGGCGGCATTCATTGTAATGTTGCGCCTCGGCATGGTGGCGGTCTACCCGGAGGTTCCTTCCGGCCGCCGCACACCGCTGGTCGGCTTAGTGGACTTTACCTACAAGCGCCGAATGTTCGAAGTAATGCTCGACTTGCTTCTGATTGTTCTTGCCTATTACGGGGCCTTCCTTCTGCGCTTCGGCAGCCTGATCTCAGGCCAGGAATTAGCAATTTTCCACCGTTTCGTTCCGCTCGTCATGGCGATGGAAATTGCTGCCTTTCTCGCCTGCGGCCTCTACCGCGGCCTCTGGCATTACACCGGCATTGAGGATCTCGCTACAATTCTCGGCTCCGTCCTCACCGCCGCCGGCTCGAGCGCAGCCCTGATTCTGCTGCTCCAGCGCGGACCGCGCCTCTCTCTCGCCGTGCTCGCGCTCAACGGTATTCTTTTATTGCTGCTCGTGGCCGGGAGCCGGGTATCACAGCGCCTCCTGGGGACATGGTTGATTCAGCGCAGCGACCGCGAATCGAAGTCGCGCACCCCAGTGGTCATTTATGGAGCCGGCGTGCGCGGTGAATTGTTGGCCCGGGATCTTCTCTCAACTCCGGAATTTTACCCGGTCGCCTTTGTGGACGACGATGCACGCAAGGTCGGGCGTACGCTGCGCGGTGTCCATATTTATGCCGTCCGCGATCTGGAAAAGTTGCGAAAAAATTATGGCATAGGCCAGGTGTTTGTCTCCTCGGGGCGCATCCCCGAAGCGCGGGTTGCCGCTCTGGGGCTTGTCACTCATAGGCCCGCGACGCCGCCTGGCGTTGCAGCCGCGGCCGCGGCTGGTGCCGCGGGCACCCGGGCCAGCTAAATGAACGCCCACGCAGCCGCGCCTGTACGTGCCACAGCGCGCTCCAAGTCACTCTGGATCTTGGCGGCAGTCGTCGCCGTTGTACTCCTGCTGCTCGCTTTGGTCGCGGCCCGCGCTGGCGGTTGGCTGATTGAGAACAGCCCGCAGCGCTCGGACCTCATCCTGGTACTTGAGGGCGAGGACCATTACCGCCCACAAGAAGCGCTGAGCCTTCTTCGTCAACGCTACGCGCCCCAGGTCTGGATCGATGCCGATGTGGAGATGCGGACTTACCTGTGGACCGAAGCCGACCTGGCCAAAATGTATGTGCAATCGCTGCCATCGGCGGTTGCCACGCATATCCGGGTGCGGGGTGAGAGCGACTTGTCAACCAAGACCGAGGCAAAGCACGTGGCTGCCGAGTTGCGTTCCGCCGGAATCCATTCTGTAATCCTGGTCACATCCGACTTCGCCACCCACCGCGCCCTGCTTGAGTTTCGCCATGAAATACCAGACGTCAACTTCAGCGTGGCGGCAGCGTTCGATGCTCGTCGCTACGGCTTGCCCTGGTGGCACCAGCGAGAGTGGGCCAAGACTTTCGTCCAGGAATGCGCCAAACTGGCCTGGTTCGAAGCCGTGGACCGCTGGCGCTGATCCCAACAAAGCTCCGTCAACGCACCGCACCCTTTGCGTCAGCGCATCAAGCGCATCATTACGCGGGGCCACCCAGTTTCCCTCACTCGCGCTCTCCTACCCAAGCCCCGCCCCCGGTTCCGCCCGGCGGCGGGGCTTCGCGTTTTCTTGGCCTTACACTTGACCCATAATCCGTGAAACCCTTATTATGTGAACATGAACGTCACGCTCACGCTCGAAGACGATTTGGTGCGGACGGCGCGGAAAATCGCAGCCGAGCGCGATGCCAGCCTGACCGGCTTGATCCGCGCTTATCTGGAGGAGTTGGTGGCCGAGGAGCAGCGCCACGGGCGCAACGCCAGCCAACTCCGCGCTCTCCGTGCCAGTTTCTCGGCGCATCAGATCGAGCTGCCGTCCCAGCGCTGGACGCGCGCCGAGTTGCATGAACGCCGCTGAGTTCCTCGACACCAACGTCCTCGTCTATGCATACAGCCCGGACTCCGTCAAGGCGCCGATCGCGCGCCGGCTCCTCGAGCAAGCCGTAGCCGGCCAGTGCTGGATTTCGGCACAGGTACTGGCGGAGTTTGTCGCTGTCCTTCTCCATAAGGTCCACAGCCCGCTGGAACCGATCCGTGTCCGCCAGATTCTGGATGTGATCAGCCCGATCCCGCTGGTCCCCTGGCGCAGCGATCTCGTAGCCCGCGCCGCCGAGGCGCACGGGAAATTCGGGATCCATTTTTACGATGGTCTGATCGTCGCGGCCGCCGAGCACGCCGGCTGCCGCCGCATTTGGTCGGAGGACCTCAAACCCGGCCAGCGCTACTTCGGCATCGAAATCGTCAACCCCTTCACCCCAAAAATGTCATAAAGCGGTTTTAGAGAGCTTCCTCCAGCCGCATCAGACCATGTATGACCTGGTTGGGTGAGGCGCGTCTTTCCGCGCCGTATCACTTCTGTGCTAGTGTTAGGCCGTTACCCGTCCCCCCGGGAGTGAGGACTAGTATTCCATGGCGCCCCCCCGCCCGGCCGACCAACGCGACCCCAACCCCAAACCGGGTCCCCTTTGTACCCGCTGCGACCGTCACATGGACCGCACCCGCCGCCGTCTCTGGGAGCGTCTGCTCCGCGTGCGCACAGTCTACAAATGCTTCCGCTGCCACCGCCGCCACCGTATCTGGAACGCAAGTTAGCATCAACCGTGTCCAACCGCCTAACGCACTGCCGCTAGGGAAAATCACCCGCGAATTGGACATTCTGCGCGCTTTGGCCGCTGCCCTTCAACCAGCGCCGCCAGCCCCCATTTATCGTCTCTCCAACCACCCCGCCGCGCGGCCTAACTCCAATTCTGAGAGCAATATAAGTTGTCTCAGCAATTTACGTGGTCTCAGCGAGACGATTCATACTCGAAATCGTCTCGCTGAGACGGTTTCCGCTCCTCACCGGACCAGCCAGCGCGACGCCGGATTGGGGCACAGGGGTCCCCATTCCGGCGCCGCGCCAAAGCGGGTCGCGCGGCGACAGCCGCGCGGGGCCCCGCGCCAATCAATGTGTCGCCACAACCGTGTGAAACTGGCGATCGCAGTGCCACTAGGAAAACCGAACCGCAGATTGGACATTTCGAGCCCTTTTTTCGCAAAGCCTTTATCGCCCGGCGCCCCGCCTCAACCCCTCCGCCTCCGCGATCAGCCGGCTCACCCGGTGCAGCGATTCGAAGGTGCCGGCGTCGCTCCACCAACCCTCCACCGTCGACGACTCCAGCGTGCCCTCGTCAATATAAAAGTTATTGACGTCGGTGATCTCCAGCTCCTTGCGCGCCGAAGGACGGCAGCGCGCGATCTTATCGAACACCGTCCCATCGTAAAAGTAACAGCCGGTCACCGCCAGCCGCGATCGCGGATGCGCCGGCTTCTCCTCGATCCTCACCACCCGGTTGCCATCGAGCTGGGCGACGCCAAATCGCTCCGGATCGGGCACCTCCTTGAGCAGCACGCGCGCCCCCCGGCCCTGGCGTGCAAAGTCGGCCGCCGCCGCCGCAATTCCGCGTTCGAACAGGTTGTCGCCGAGCAGCACCGTGATCGGGCCGCCGCCGGCGAAATCCCGCGCCAACCCCAGCGCCTCGGCGATGCCGCCTTCGCCCCGCTGATAGGCGTACCGCAACTGGCAGCCGAACTCCTCCCCGTTCTCCAGCAGCCGCAGAAAATCCCCGGCGTTGTTGCCGCCGGTGACCAGCAGAATCTCGCGGATGCCCGCCTCCACCAGCGTCCGCAGCGGGTAATACACCATCGGCCGGTCGTAGATCGGCAGCAGATGTTTATTGGTGATTTTGGTGAGCGGCAGCAACCGCGAACCCAGGCCGCCGGCGAGAATAACACCCTTCATAATTTGGATCCCTTATTTGTGCTGCGTCTCCCAGTCGTACGCGATGCCAGTGTCGTTATACGGCAGCCGGCCCTCGTCGGCGGGATCGTAGAAACGGTCGGTGGCGTACACCAGCAGCGCCTCCGCGCCGCCGATCACCTTATACCCGTGCGCCACACCGGGGGGAATGCGCAGCCGCCACGGTCGCCATTCGCCTATATAGAGTGTGTTAGTGCGTCCAAAGCTGGGCGAGCCCACGCGCAGATCGTACAGCGCGACTTGCAAGTTCCCGCGCAGCGGCGCCCACAAATCGGTTTGCCGGCAGTGATAATGAAAAGCCTTAATCGTGCCCGCATGCGAGAGCGCGGCCGATATCTGGATGGAGGCGCCGAAACCGCGCGTAAACCCCGCCCCGCCGGAATCGGAAAGCCGGAACAGCTCGCTGAAATACCCGCGATCGTCCGGCCACAGCGTGCCCGCCTCGATCTCAACCCCGGCAATAATGTCGCTGCTCGACATACTGAGAATCACCGCTCCCAAAGTCGGCGCCGCCGATGCGGCTCCCACCGCCAGTTCCAACAGGCCGCGCCCTTCGACCGCGCGCAACTGCGGCTGCAAACTGGTTTTCGTGGTCGGCATAAAATGACTCTCCTTCATCCGCGTCCGGTCGCTCGCGCAACCCTACCTACGCGCGGCCCCGTACTGCCGTTCGTAATACAAATGATATTCGCGATCGCGCGCCAACGCGATCCATTCCGGATGAGTGGCATACCACTCCACTGTAGCCCGCAGCCCGCGCGGGAAGGGAATTGCCGGTGCCCATCCCAACTCGCCGCGCGCCTTGGTCGAATCCAGCGAATACCGGAAGTCGTGCCCTAATCGGTCGGCGACCGGCTGAATCAGCTCGGCCGGTTTGCCCATAATCGCCAGCAGCTCCTCGAGCAAGTGCCGGTTGTCGATCTCGTCGTCGCCGCCTAGGTTGTAAACTTCGCCGTCGGCGCCGCGCTCGATCGCCGCCAGGATGCCGCGGGCGTGGTCCTCCACGTGGATCCAGTTGCGCACGTTCTCGCCCCGCCCATAAAGCGGAATGGATTGCCCTGCGGCGGCGTTGCAAATCGCCAGCGGAATCAGCTTCTCCGGAAACTGCCACGGCCCGTAGTTGTTCGAAGCCCGCGTGATCACCGCCGGCAGCCCGTGGGTATGGATGGCGGCGCGCACCAGCAAATCGCTCGCCGCCTTCGAGGCGGCGTAGGGCGAGTTGGGCGCGAGCGGCGTCTCTTCGGTAAACCGCCCCGTCGGACCCAGGCTGCCGTAGACCTCGTCGGTCGAGACGTGCAAAAAGCGCCTGATCTTGTGCCGCCGCGCCGCGTCGAGCAGCGTTTGCGTCCCCTGTACGTTGGTGCGGATGAACGAGCTCGCGTCGCTGATGCTCCGGTCCACGTGGCTCTCAGCCGCGAAGTGGACGACCACTTCCGCCTCCGCCATCGCCGCATCCACCGCCGCCGCATCGGCGATATCGCCATGCGCGAACCGGTACCGGCGCGACGCTTCCCAATCGGCGAGGTTCTCCCGCCGTCCCGAGTAGGTGAGCGCGTCCAGGTTGACGATCTCAAGTTCGGCCCGCGTGTTGAGCGCCAGCCGGATGAAATTCGACCCGATGAACCCCGCGCCCCCCGTCACCAGCCATTTAACCGAGCCTGCCATGCGCATTAATTGTAACGCGCGCCCATCATTTACCTCTTCCCCAATCTCCGCATCGCGATCCACGCCGACCCCGCGCCGACCGCATGCGCGCCGATCATACCCAACAGCGGCAGCCGCCACCACCGCGAGCGCTCGCGTTCCATGTGTCGTGACCACAACGCGAGCCCCCCGGTGAGCGATGCCTCGACCGCCCACGTGCCCGCCGCGCTCCGCGGCAAAAGCGGGTTCCCCTCCCGGCACCCCGCGTACGTCCGCTCGCAATGCCGCGACAGCGCCACATCCACCGCTGTCGCCGTCACTGCCATGCCGGTCATCCCCGCCCAGCCGGCCCAGCGCGCGTGGTGTTCCTCACTCGCCGTCCCGTCGCTCTGTCCCCACGCTGCCCCTGCCGTCAAGGTCGCCATCAAAATCGTTAGGAGAATACATCCAACCCCTCGTCCGCACCGCATTCAGGTACCCCGCTCCAGTTCCGTGGATGCGGATCCAATTCGGGCGAACAACTTCCAAAAGGGTCATTCCCACCCCCATTCCTCCACACTGTCATTTCGGACCGGCCCCCGCCGTTCACCTGTCCTGCATCAGACCAAAGGCCTCCAGCGATTGCAGCAGATCACTGTCCAGGCGCAGATTGAACTCGAACATGTCGTGCGGAAACCGGCTCAGGTCAAGCTCCAGCAAGTTGCGCAGCACGGTTCGAAACACCGCCCGGCGCAGGTAGCTAACCTCGAGTGAAACCCAGTGCGGCCGGTATTTCTGTTCGCGCCGCGTGCGCCCGTGCTGCTCGGCGTTGGCGATCTCGTTCGCTGCGCGCTCGTCGCGAATCGCCAGGCTGTTCACCAGCCCAATCATGTGGTCCATGCGTTCCTCCGGCGTGTTGTGCCGCGGCCCCAGAATGGGATCGCTCTCCACCATCGCCAGCCACAATCCCAGGATCGCCGACTGCTGCTGGGCGATCACATCCCAAATGGTCGCCTTGCCCAGCGCCTGCTGCGGCGGCGGCGCCCCCGCGCCCGATTCCCGCGCCAGCGCTTGCAACTCCTTCCCGTCCACTGGCTTGAGAATCGTATGGTCAAACGACCGCTGTATGGCCAGCAGCGCCTTGTCGAAATCGGGAAAGCCCGTAATCAGCACAATGCGGCACTGCGGCTGCAGCGCGCGCATCGCCCCACCCAGCAGCAGCCCGTCGCCGGCCATCTGAATATGCAGGTCGGTAAGAAACAGGTCGTACGTGTGCTGGTTCATCAGCCGGAGCGCTTTCGCCGACGTCTCCGCCGTATCCACATGCGCGATCTCCGCCAGCAGTGTGGATGTCATCTCCAGCGCAACGCGCTCATCGTCCGCCACCAGAACTCGGGTTTTAGAGGCCTTCATCGTGCTCATTAGATGCCGAAGCGCGCTTGCGCATCTATGGCTTTGCACCCACTACAATCCCGCTTATCCTATAGGTACATGCAGTTGTTACCGCCGTCGAAAATCCTTCTGGTTGACGACAAACTTCCCAACATCCTCGCCCTCGAATCTGTCCTGGACGGCCCTGAATACGTCCTCATCCGCGCCCAATCCGGCGATGAGGCGCTGCTCAAGCTGAAGCAAAATCCCGACATCGCCATCGTCCTGCTCGACGTTCAAATGCCGCGCATGGATGGCTACGAAGTCGCCCGCCGCATCAAAGAACTCCCCCACGGCCACGATCTCCCGATCATTTTCATCACCGCCATCTTTGCCGAAGATCCTTTTGTCAAGAAAGGCTACGAGGCCGGCGCGGTGGATTATTTCAGCAAGCCTTTCGATCCGGCAATTCTAAAATTCAAGGTCCGCATCTACACCTCCTTCCGGCAGCGAACCGCGCTCTTGCAGGATCGCCTCCGCCAGGTGCAGGAGTCGGAGGAAATTCTTCGCGCCGGACGCAAGCTCAACGACATCCTCGAATCGCTCAAAGTGGGTGTCATCATCGCCGACACCGCCGGACGCATTTGCCAGGTCAACGATCAGGTCCTGCGGTTATGGAATTCGGTCGAACAGTATCAAAACGATTCCTACGGTGAATTTATTCGTTGGTGGGAGGGGGACGGCCACAACTTGAAGGCTCCCGACAGCCCCTTAATGCGGGCTGTGAACACCGGTCGCGCCACCCACAACGAGAGCGTGGCGATCGTCGCTCTCGACGGCATGACCAAAAATGTTTACGCCTCCGCCTCGCCGCTGCGCAGCCTGCAAGGCGAAATCGTGGGCGCTGTCTTGGTGCTCCAGGATTTTAGCGAACACAAGAAAATCGAGGCCGATCTTGAATCCCGCATCGTGCGCCTCGTCTCCGCCGGCGTGGAACTGGAACAATCCAGCCAGTAAAAAACGGAGCGCGCCCCGCGCCAATCAATGGCTCCGCGCATTATGCGCGGCTATGAGCAGAGGATCGTATAGGGGTGCGAGACCCGGCGCATACGGCAGGTCCTGTTGCTCCAACTCCTCGAGCTTCATGCCCGCCGCCAGCGCGACCGCGGCAACGCCCAGCCGCCCGGCGACCGTGCCCGGCGCTCCTCGCAGGTGGCAGCCCAACAGCCGCGCCGTCGAGGGCTGATACACCAGCGTGACCGTAATGGGTCGGGGCGCGAGATACCCGGCCTGGCTTTCACCCGCAACCGTCTCCGTTGCCGCGTCGTAACCGGCCGCGCGCGCCTGCTCAAGACTGAGCCCGGTCCGCCCCCACTCTTCGCCGAACAGAGGGACGGCGAGCGTGCCCAGCACCCCCGCAAACCGCGCTGCCGCGCCGCCTGCCGCGTTCTGCCCGGCAACGCGTCCCTGCTTGTTCGCGGCGGCGCCGAGCGGCACCCAGATGGCGCGCCCGGTAACGCGGTCCCGCGTTTCCGCGCAATCGCCCGCCGCGAAAATCCCCGCAAGATTCGTCTGCTGCCGGTCGTCCACTTCAATCCCGCCGAACCGCCCCAGTGTCACGCCCGCGGCCTGCGCCAGCGCCACCTCAGGACGCAATCCCGCGCAATTAATCACCGCGTCGGCTTCGATGACGCCCTTTGCCGTGCGCACCCCGAGCACGCGTCCGCCTGCGGCTCCCTCCAAGCCCTCCGCGTTGACGCCCTGGTGAAGCGTAATCCCGGCGGCTCGCACCAGTCCGGGCAGCGCCGCCGCCAGCCCCTCCTCCAACCCGTGCAGTAGCGTCCCGCGCCGGTCAATCAGAGTGACCTCAAGCCCGCGCAGCCGCAGCGCCTCAGCGACTTCGAGCCCAATATATCCGCCGCCCACGACCGTAACCCGCCGCAGGTTTTCGCCCGTCAGCGCCCGGTCGAGCGCCTCCACCTGCGCCCACGTATTCGCGGCAAACACATTGCGCAAGCCAGGCGGCGTCCAATGACTACGCGCTCCGGTGGCGATAACCAGCCGGTCGTAGCCAAACCACTGTTCGGCTTTTCCTTCCGCGCGCACCGCCACCCGTCGCCGCCCCGGCTCGATCGCCAACGCCTCGTGATTCACCCGCAGATCAATGTTCCGCTGCTTGCGAAAGAACTCCGGCGGATGCGCCAGCAGCCGGTCGAGGCTCGCGATCCGCCCCGAGAGAAAGTACGGCAGCCCGCACGCGCCATACCCGGCGACCGGGCCTTTTTCCAGCACCGTAATGTGAGCTGACGGCGAAAGCCGGCGCGCACGGCTGGCCGCGCTCAACCCGGCCGCCACGCCGCCGATAATGAGAATCTCTTCCAAAGCCATTGCCCAGCGGTGATTGTAAACTGAATGCAGCCATGCCCCAGCGTTCAACACGCCGTCCGCCGCAGCGTTTGGACGCCGACCGCCTCTACGAGGCGGCGGTTCGCGCCCTCGCCCGCCGCTCCCGCACCCGCATGGAAATGAGCCGCCTGCTCGAACGCCGCGCCGCCGTCCGCGCCGATGTCGCCGCCGTGCTCGAGCGCCTCGGCGAGCATGGCTACCTCGATGACGCCCGCCTCGCCGCCCACCTCGTCAGTTTCGAAAAAGAAGTAAGCTGCCACGGCCGCGCCCGTGCCCTGCGCGACCTGCGCGCTCGCGGCCTCGCCGATACGCTCGCCACCGCCGCCGTCGCCCGCGATTACGCCCCCGACGACGAGCCCGCACTGCTGCGCGCCTACATCCGCAAAAAACGCCTCCAGCCCCCGACCGATTTGAAGCAGACAGCGCGTCTGTACCGCAAGCTGATGCTGGCCGGCTTCAGCACCTCCGCCTGCCAGCGTGCCCTACGCGCCTGGAAGCTCGACCCGGAGTGGCTGGAAATGGTGGAAACCGAATTGCTGGAACAACCTGAGGAGGAGAACCCCGATGAATAATGACGCCGAACGCGAGGAAGTCGAGGCATCTTTTATTCCCCCCACCGATCGCGAACTGGCCCGCGACTTCGAGGATGAAGCCGAAGCCGAGCTGGCCGCCGGCTTTTTGCGCGCCCAGGGAATTCCCGCCGAAGTCGGCAAGATGATGATTCCCGGCCTGCAATACGAAATCGCCCTCTGGGTCCACAAGCGCGACGCCCACGAGGCCCGCCGTCTGCTCGATCAGGCCGACCAAAACGCGAGCGCCACCACTAACCTTTAACTTTGATTGAGGTCAGGATGTCCTTGTCCCAGGTCAGCTCCAGCGGCTTGCGCCCGGCGGCGAGCTTGCGCTGGAAGGCGTAGCCGGCCAGCATCGGCAGCGAGACCGACGGCTCGACAAAGCACATCGCGGTCGTCGCCTTGGGCTGAATCTTCCCCCAGCTCATCGCCTCCTTCAGCGTCGAGCCGCTCAGCCCGCCCCAGTGCGGAACATCGGCCGTGAGCTGCAGCGCATAGCTATGCCCCTTCTCGGCCTCGAAGATGTAAGCCATCACCACTGAATCATTAATGTAGTTCTTGGGCACGCCCCCCGCGATATAGATCGCCGCTGTCTTCTCCGACTTGACCACAATCTGCGTAAGCTCGTAATTGTCGCGGATCGAATCGATCGCGATTCTCGGCCGCTTGGCCAGCGTCGCGCGGTGGTAATGGTGCGTGAGCCCGATGCCGATCGAGCTGTCGTTGAGCGCCGGCACGAACATCGGCACCCCGCGCAGGTGGGCCGCCCGCGCAATTGAATTCTCGTCCGTCAGCTTGCTCCCGACAAAGTCCATATAGGCTCGCGACGAATAATTGCCCGGCGGCAGCTCGTCGGCGACGTAGCCCAGCCACGTGTCGGTCTCCATGAACTTCTCTTCGTCCACGTACGTGTCGTAGATCCGGTCAATGAGCAGGTCGCGCAGCTGCGCGTCGTCCACGTTCGGATCGCCGGCATAATGCCCGAACCCGCGCGCCTGATAAATATCCTGATAGAGAATGGCGCCCGTCGAAACGATCACGTCCACGAATCCGCCCGCGACCAGATCGTGCAGCACCTGCCGCAGCCCGGCGGCAATCAGCGGCCCCGCCAGCCCCAGCATGACCGTAGGCCGGTCCGGGTCGGCGTACAGGTTGTCCAGCACCTCGCCGCACAGCCCCAGATTGCGGGCTTGGATCGAAGCGCCGCGCATCGCCCCCACCAGGTCGGCGACCGTCGAGACCTGGGAGAAGTCAATCGGCTTCACCCGCGTGTGCAGGAATTCGGCTTTGGCCTGGGCATCGATCTCGCCCGCACCGGGAACATGAATCTTAGCGCGTGGTTCCAAAATAGGGGGTTCTCCTCAACAAAAATTTACTGCCGGCTGCGCTTCGGCTTCTGGCGCACGATCTGCAAACTGTAGCCGCGATTGGCTGGGTAAAGGCGTTCGACCATGCGCACCCGCTCGTAGACCGCGTCCGGCGAGAGCAGCGGATACTCGGGGTCGGGCTCGAACAAGTCCTCGTAAAAAATGTCGGTGAACAGCGACGCCATGTACAGCCCCAGCGTGTCTGTCTCGACCGCCCGGCGGTAGTTCTCCCAGGCCTCGTCTTCCGCGGCCCCAGGTTTCGCCTTGGCCAGCGCCTGCCGCCATTCCCATGCGTCCGGCGTCAGTTCGCCCATCTTGGCATCGGCCGAGAGCTGCTGCCGTAGAAGCTGCGGAAAGTCGTCGCGGGCTTCGGCCTCGAGCGTGGCCAGGTAGGCGATCTTGTCAAAGAACTCCATCGCCAGCCCATACGAGTCGTGCGCGTAAAATCCAAGGCTGACCAGCAGCAGCTTGCCTTGCGGCTTGACGTCCACATGGTGGCAGAGTTCTTTGCGCGTTTCGCCCGCCGGTGCCGGATGCGTGTCAATCGCCACACTGCGCCGCTGCTTATAGAGCCAAGGGACGAAATACGTCGCGGCCCGGTCCAGCCTGGGCACCAGGCTGCGCGGCACGGTGGCCACCATGCGGGCCAGATTTTCATGGGCGGCGCGGCTGCTGAGGCGCTCGCCGCTGTCGCTGTCGTTCGAGTCCCACTCGCCCTCAACCGAGGCGTAAACGACGCCGTTGTCGGCGGTCTGCACCTGGCTCGAGCGCAACAGCTCCTCAATGGTCATGAATGAGTTTACCGCACGCCGGATTGGGGCTCAGGGGTCCCCATTCCGGCGCCTATCAACGCTGGCCCGCCATCCAACTCCGTAAAATCCTGGCCTGTTCAGCGCTGGGATGGCCGCTCACAGTCAGCGTGTAATGTTCAATATGGTTGGCCTCCAACGTGACCTCGACTTGGCTGGTTTCTCCCCCGCGCCGGACTTCAAGCTGCAGCTGGTCGCCGGCGTGCGCCGCCGCCAGCCGCGCGTTGAGCGCCGCCGGCGTGATCGCCGCGCCGTCGAGTTGGGTAATGATGTCACCCACACGCACCCCCGCCCGCGCCGCCGGCGAATCGGCGTCCACCCCCGACACCCGCAGCGGCGGCGCGGCCGGCCCTCCGCCCCGCCCGCCCCGGCCGCCACCGCGCGCTGGCGCTGCCGCCACCGGCAGGTAGTCCGCCGCCAGGTCGGGATCGGTATTCATCCCCAGGTAAGTTCCCGGCGCCTCGGCCGGCGTGGCGCTAAGCTGCAACCCGGCGTAAGCGAAATATTTCTGGTAATCCGGCTCCTTTGAAGTCGAGGCGTACGCGAAGATGTCGCCCAGCGGCACGCCCGCCGCCTTCTCGCACGCCTCGCGGAACTCCGCGTCGGTGAAGCCGCGGTGGTCGCGCAGGTAATAGGTTTGGTACAGCGTCCGCATGGCCGTGTCCAACGAGGCCCGGTCGCCGCTCGCCTGGCGGATGGCCAGGTCGAGCATGGCCCCCAGCATCGCGCCGTTGTCATAGTAGGAGATCGAAGTCGCCCGATCCGCGCCCTCGCCCGACCCCGTCCCCCAGGCATCGAGGCTCGACTCCGTCGCCGATTGGTAGCGGTGCCCGGCTGTGTTTTCGAATTTTTCGAGCTGGGTGCGCAGCCGCTCGACGTACTCCGCCTGGGTCATGAGCCCCGCCCGCTCGACCACCAGGTCTTCGTAATAAACGGTCAGGCCTTCCGACACCCACAGCATGTGGGTGTAGTTCTCGGTCTGATAGTCAAACGGCCCCAGCGCCAGCGGCCGGATGCGCTTGACATTGAAATTGTGAAAATACTCGTGCGCGACGTAGCTCAACCACGAGTGGTACCCCGCCGGCGTCAGCAGGCTGGCGCCGTTAAAAGCGATGGCGGCCGAGTTCAAATGCTCGATCCCGCCGTTACCGTGCCCCATCATCAGGAAAACATAGCGATGGTAGGGGATGCCGCCGAACATCCCGGTCGCCGTGCTAACAATCCGCGCCAGGTCGGCCGCCATCTGTTTCGTGTCCACCGACGGCGGAATATCCTGCAACACGATTTGGTGCGGCACCCCGCCCACCGAAAAATCCACCACCGGCTGGCTGCCCAGCAGCCAGGGCGAGTCGTAGAGGGTGTCGAAATTGGGCGCGGTAAACGCATGCCCGTGTCCGGGGATGGGATCAAGCCCGGTGGCAACTGTCGTCCAGTTCGCCGGCGCGTCGGTGATGGCCACCGTGGCCGGATGCCGCAACTGCCCCTCCACGTAGACGAATAATCCCGGCGGCGCAATAAAGCCCCGGTTCTCGTCGAGTGAGTTGGAAGCGGCGAACGCGCGCGTCGCGGCGACGTCATAACTCACCTCGACCACCGGCGCCGCTCCCGTCACCACCCGCCATGTGCTCTCGGTTGTGTGCTCGAATTGCAGCGCCTGCCCGGCCCCATTCCGCGCCGTGAAATTCGAAACCTGCCGCGCGTAATGCATGATGCCGTAATACCCCGGCATCCACTCCGGCATGGTGAAGTCCTGCATGCCTCCCTCAAGCCCCGTGCAGCGCAGCGTGACGTGGTAGCTATGCGCCGCCCGGTGCTCAAGACTCACCTGAAACTGCAACGTCGAAGCGGAAGCGAGCACGCACAACGAAGCGGAAGCGAGCGCGCACAATGCCGCAAATACCGTAAGCAGCCTTCTCAGAATCATGTTGAGGAGTGTAACGCAACGGTTGCATACGGCGAGAAGTGGGTGCGCTAAACTCTTTACATGCCGGTCACCGAAGAAATCCTGGCGTCGTTGACGTGGGCGCCCAACCTTCCGCCGCCCTCCCTGCCGCGGCAGGAGCGCCTGCGGCGCATCCGCCATTCGGCCTCGCACATCATGGCCCAGGCGGTGCGTGAAATGTTTCCCGACGCCAAACTGGCCATCGGACCGCCCATCGAAAACGGCTTCTATTACGACATGGAGCTGTCGCGCAACTTGACCGACGCGGACCTGCCCGAAATCGAAAAGCGCATGCGCAAGATCGTGGCCCGCGATCCCCAATTCCTGCACTCCACCCTGGCCCGCCCGAAAGCGATGGAACTGTTCCGCGAGTGGAAGCAGGATTACAAGCTCGAACTCCTGGCCGGCATCGCCGATCCCGAGGTTTCGCTCTACAAACAGGACCGCTTTCTCGACCTCTGCGCCGGACCGCACGTTGCGCAAGGCGGCATCTGCGGCCATTTCAAATTGCTCTCGCTGGCCGGAGCCTACTGGCGCGGCGACGAACATCGGCCCATGCTGCAGCGCATTTACGGCACCGCCTGGGAGACGGAGGCCGAACTCGAGGAGTACCTGCAATTCCTCGAAGACTCCAAGGCTCGCGATCACCGCAAGCTGGGCGCGCAGCTCGATCTGTTCAGCTTCCATCCCTGGTCCGGCGGTTGCGCTTTCTGGCACCCGCATGGGGTGACGGTGCGGGAGGAGTTGCGCCGGCTCTGGCGCGAAACGCACAAGAAAGCCGGTTACGTCGAGATCATGAACCCGGTGATATACCGCAAGGAGTTGTTCGAGACCTCCGGACACTGGGAACATTTTCGTGACGACATGTTCCTGATTCAGGAGACCAACGCCGAAGGCAAGACCGAGGCGACCATGGCCCTGAAGCCGATGAACTGCCCCGACACCCATCTTTACTACAAGACGCGCCAGCACAGCTACCGCGACCTGCCGCTTCGTATCAGCGAGGGCCAGTTGCTCCACCGCAACGAACCCATGGGTACCCTGCACGGACTCATGCGGGCGCGGGTCTTCAGCCAGGACGACGCCCATATTTTCCTGCATGAGGACCAGGTTCAGGAAGAAATCGAGCGCATCATGGAGCTGCTGCTCCGCATCTATGCGTTCTTTGGCTTGCGCTACTCGCTCACTCTTTCCACCAAACCGGAAAAGGCGATGGGCGCGCCCGAGTTGTGGGAGAAGGCCGAAGCTGGCCTGCGCCAGGCGCTGGCGGCGACCGGCCAGGAGTACACCGTCGACGCCGGCGGCGGAGCCTTTTACGGCCCCAAGATTGACGTGATGGTGCACGACTCAATGGGCCGCAAGTGGCAGTGCGGCACGGTGCAGCTCGATTTCAATTTGCCGCGCCGCTTCGAGCTGGAGTTCATTGACCGCGACAATCAGCCCCGCACCCCGGTGGTCATCCACCGTGTGCTGTTCGGTTCCGTCGAGCGCTTCCTCGGCATCCTGATCGAACACTTCGCCGGCGCGCTGCCCACCTGGCTGGCGCCGGTCCAAGTCGTCGTGCTGCCCATCGCCGAAGGTCAGGACGAGTTCGCCCGCTCCGTCGCCGCGCGCTGCGAGGAACGTGGCCTGCGCGCCGAAATGGCCCCCGCCACCACCAAGATCAGCTATCGCATCCGCGAGGCCGAGATGCATAAAGTCCCCTACATGCTGGTGGTCGGCAAGCGCGAAGCCGAAAGCGGCGCCGTGTCGCTCAGAACCTACCAGGAAAAAGACCGCGGCGTGGTCGCGCTCGACGCCGTGATTGACGAGATCGCAGCCAAAAACCGCGACCGCACCCTCGACGTTGCCGTCAAAGACTACAGCCAACTCTTCCGCACCGACACCCCAACCGTCACCGACACCGCCTACTAGTCACATCCCGGTTTGCGCGGCGACAGCCGCGCGGGGCCCCGCGCCAATCAATTTGAAACCGCGGGGCAAATCACCGCTCGCCGTTGCCGTGCGCCAATGCTGCCGGGCGCGCTGCCGAGGGTGCCGCGAAGGAGGCCAGCTGGATTGGAGCCTTGCCAAAGCGAACATGCCATCCGCCGGCGCGGTAGCGGTCGAAGTGGATGCGGGCGCCGAATACCGACAACGTGGCAATCGCGCCAACTGTCTCGCCGCCCAACATGCGGTGCACGCGGCGCGAAGTGCGGTTATCGTACTCGACCTGACCAAAGAGCGTGGTCGCACCCTCGTCGCGCAGCTTCAGGAACGCAAACCGCGCCAGGTCGGGATAGGTGCCTAGCACCAATGGATGTACGCGGGCGTCGTAGATCCAGACGGAGGCGGGCGGAATTTGCCACCGGTAGCCGTGCTCTCCCGGTAACGTGCCCGGCCCGCACATCGCCCATACATACCCCACGCACCGGGCCGGCTCGGGTGGCGACGCCAGTGCCGCCGCAAAACAACGGCGCCCCTTCGACCAGCGCGGAGCGAATTCGCGCCGCCGGTCCGGTGCGAATGCCGCCAGCCATTTGAGTTGTGCGGCGCCCACCTCGCCCATCCAAAGGGAATCAGGATCCCATCCCGATGGGGGAAGTTGCGGCACATCGGAACGCAGCACCTCGCACCAGCGGTAATCAAACACCCGCGCCAGACGCGCGCGCTCTAGAAGACGGTGGCCGCCCGTGTAACAGCGTTCGCGCCAGGGCGGGGTTGCGGGCTTCACACCCAGTCAGACGCGAGCCGCTCGAGAGCGGTCGGTCGCGTGGGCTGAAATTATTTGCTGGCTGGTTCAGAAGTGGGAACCGGATCCGGCGTCCCATTTAGGAGCCAGCCCATCGCGCGCCCGCCCGCCGGCAGATTGACGATGAATACCAGCACAGACGTCAGCACCACGCCGAAAAAAATCACCGCGTAAATCACGCTCTGCAGCGCCTCCGCGCCGGCCACGTTGCGCTCGACCAGCAGGGAAGCGAGCACCGCTGCCGCCAGCCCCTTCGGCACCAGGCACGCGGCCATGGCGGAGTCGCGCTCGCCAACGTGGTGCCGCAGCGTGACGCGCACCGCCGGAATCCGCGCGGCCACCAGCAACAGCGTGAGGACGCCGCCGAACAGCAGCCAGCGCAACTGGTTGAACTCAATTGACAAGCCAATGTAAACGAAGAAAAACGTTTTCAACAAAAAAACCAACTCGCCCAGAAAAAGTTTTTCGGCGTGGTTCAATCCCTCGGCGGGCAGAGCCTCCTGCACCATGGGGGTGCGCTCGACGTTCCCCAACACCACGCCAAACGCGAGCGCCGCGATGGCGCCGTTGGCATGCAACAGCTCGGCGCAGCCGTACAGCATGAAGACAAAGGCGGCGGTGGTGAACATGGCGTTTTCGAGGGCGCGGGTTATCCGCAACAATACCGACCAGACCAGCCCGCCCAGCACACCGATCACCACCGCGCCGCCAAAACCGAGCACGAATTGCAGCCCGGTGCCCGCCCAGTGCGACCAGCCGTTGAAGTGGAAATCGAGCAGCGCCAGCGCGAGCACAATGCTCAGCACATCGCCAAACGCCGATTCCAGAAACAGGATGTCGCGCGTCTTGGTGCCCAGCCCCAGGCCCTTGGCCAGCGGCACGATCACCGTGGGCGAGTTGCCGGCGAGGATCACTCCCAGTAGAAAAGCCCGCCAGGCGCCCAGCGGCGTGGCCGCCCAGGTCGCCGCCCCCATCACCAACGCCTCGGCAACGAAGCTAACGCTGGAGAGCGCGATCGTCCCCGGCAGCGCCCGCCGCAGCCGTTTGTACTGCAAGCTCAATCCGCTTTCGAACAGGATCAGCACCAGCGTGATCACCACGAACGCCGGCCCGACCACGCCAAACGCCGCCGGAGTGAGCAGGTGCGAAACCGGTCCCAGCGCCACCCCAATCAGCAATAGCCAGAGAACGTCGGGGATGCGTGTCCGGCTGAACACCACCGCGAACAGATGGGCCAGAAACACCAACCCGCCAATCAGCACGATGGCTGCCGCCAACCGCATAATCAAGCCTAGCAGGCTGGCTGCGCGCCACCGCGGTTACCGCTCCTTCATGGGCTTTAGTCGCAGGATGCCGGACCATGGGCGCACCCCGTTCCTGGGGAACGACTGCGGCAGCATGGCGGCGATGCGCAATCCCAGTTCGTGCACGCGCTTCAGCTTGGCCGCCGTCCGGAGCGGTGAGCCAACCTCGACCGCTTCCCATCCCAGGCGGCGAAAATAGGCGGGGCCTTCCACTGGAGCGAAACGGAAGGGCGCATTGGCGGCATTCACTTCCGCGCCCATTTCGCGCATCATCATCTTCAACAGTGCCGGCGAGGCGAGGTCGGTGATCCATGTGGCAATGCTGGGCACGGCGGCTAGGTCGCGCGCAATTCCGTCAACGTCTTCTGGCTGCAAATAAATAATCAGGCCTTCCGACACCACCACGATCCGTTTGGCTTCCGTGCCCAGGCGCTGGAACAGGGCGCGCCGCCCCTGGGCGTCGGCGAGATCGAGCCGCACCCGCTCCAGGTGGCAGTGAGGCGTCTCGCCGGCGAGTTTTTCTTCCTTGTATTCGAGTATTCCCGGCAGATCCACCTCCACCCATCGCAGATTCGAAGGCAGCGCCATACGATACGGACGCGTGTCGAGCCCGGCCGCCAACAGCACCACCATATCGGCACCTTGCGCGATTTCGTCAGCAATGAAGCGGTCAAAAACCACCGTCCGCCCGACGATCGACCACGAATGCCGGGTCATGAACGGCGTTGCGGCGGCGATCGCCGCGCCGCGCTCGCCCGCCAGCCGGCCGGCAAAGGGGTCGTCGAACACCCGGTCCGGGCGTGCGCTTTCCTGAGCCCGATACAGCGCGATCCACAGCGCCGTATCACTGACGTTGCGGATCGGGTTCTCGGTTTGCGCCATAGCTGGTAAAATAGCACCATCGTGCCAATGTACGAATATGAATGCACCCAGTGTCACCGCCGGGTGGAAAAGATCCAGTCGTTCTCATCTGAGCCGCTGACCGTTTGCGAGCGTTGCGGCGGCCATTTGGAAAGGCTCATCTCTGCCCCGGCGATTCAGTTCAAGGGCTCGGGTTGGTACGTAAACGATTACGCCAAAGCTGGAGGCGGCACGCCCTCAGCCTCCAAATCCGAATCCACCAACTCGGAATCGGCAAAATCGGAGCCCGCCAAGACGGAGAGTGCGGCCCCGGCGGCGACACCGCCCGCTACGCCTTCTTCCCCTGTTAAAAGTTAAGCCCGGCTGCTAATCTGTAGTCCGTGTTCAGTGTCACTGTTCTCGGAAGCGGCAGCTCGGGCAATGCCACGCTCGTCGCCACCGGCCGCACCCGGGTTTTGATTGACGCCGGCTTTAGCCACCGCGAATTGCGGCGCCGGCTCGCCCTAGCCGAATGCGGCACCGACGCGCTTGACGCCGTTCTGATCACCCACGAACACACCGACCATGTGGCCGGACTGCCGCGCCTGGCCGCCGCTATCCCCGCTCCCGTATATTGCAACCAGCGCACCCTGGCGGCGCTCGGCGATGTTGACCTGCCGCGAGTCGAGACTTTTTTCAGCGGCGAGACTTTCGCCATTGGCGATTTCGAAATCACGCCCTTCTCCATTCCCCACGACGCCGCCGACCCCGTCGGCTTCCGTTTGGTGAGCGACGGCCTGGCGATAGTCATTGTCACAGACCTTGGCTATTTGCCGGAAAACGTCAAGGACTGCCTGCGTTCGCTCGACTGCCTGATCATCGAGTCAAACCACGACTTGGAGATGCTCAAAGGCGGTGGATACTCCTGGCAACTCAAGCAGCGGGTACTGAGCCGCACCGGCCATCTCTCCAATGATGGCCTGGGAGCTTTTCTACAAACCGAATTCGACGGCCACCCGCGCCACCTGGTGCTCGCCCACCTCAGCCAAAACAATAATCTTCCCGAGCTCGCCCGTCTTTCGGCCGAGCGTGCCCTCGCCGCCCGCGGCGCCCGCCCGCAACTCGACATCGCCCCCCAGGATCGGCCCCTGCCCACCATCTGGCTGTGAACGAGCCGGTTTTCGCGGCGTAGGGCGCCCAGTGAGTGCTACGATAACGGCGTGTCTAGGGCTTACTCCTACTAGCACTTAAGTAGGAATCTGCCGACTTTCCTTGACTGTGCCGGCGCCGACTTGGTACAGTCACGGTGTTGCGTAAGCGTTACTACATCTTCATGGTCACCCATGACTGGGATGGCCAACTCCGCCGTGTGCCCATCCCGGTGAAGTGGGTGGCGCTCTTCGTCGCCTGCGCCGTGGTTGGTGCGGGCACGCTTCTGGGCCTCGCCGGCTCCTATGGCCGCATGCTCACCAAGGTGCAGGCATTCAATGAACTGCGCACCCGCCAGGACATGCTGGTGCAGCAGCTCAGCTCCGCCCGCCACGATGCCGACCAGTTCCAAGCCGAAGTTGCCAGTCTGGGCTCGCTGGCGAGTGAGGTTTCGACCCTCTACAGCTTCAAACACAGCGCCAGCTTTAAGGATCGCGTGCGCAACTCCAGCAGCGAAGCCACTCTGGCGGCCATGCCGACCGAGGAGTCAGGCGCCGAGGTGCTGGCCAATGCGCAAGCCAGCGAACTTTACAACAACACGCTGAACACGTTCCAGATTTTGGAGTCAACCGCGCTCGAAAATTCTCTGCCGCATCGGCAATGGTCGCCGTTTGGTCCCGGAATCTGGCAGCCCGACCAGTGGCCGGTGCGCGGCCGCATCACCAGTTCGTTTGGCGAGCGCATCGATCCGTTCCAGGGCGAAGGCGCCTTCCATTCCGGCCTTGACATTGCGGTCGGCTATGGCACCCCAATCCACGTCACCGCCGACGGCATGGTGGTATACGCGGGCGTCGAAAGCGGCTACGGTCGTACCGTGATTGTGGATCACGGCCACGGCATCCAGACCCTCTATGCCCACATGTCGGGAATGGCGGTCACCGTGGGCCAGCACGTCGACCGCGACGAAATCGTCGGATTTGTCGGCGAAAGCGGCCGCACAACGGGCGCACACCTCCATTATGAGGTGCGGATCAACAAGAGTCCCGTTAACCCCTACCGCTACCTCCACCCCTAGGTCAAGAAGGCGCAGCGCCGGCTTGGGGCTGTGGGCCGCCAAGCCGGCGCTGCGCCCAAGCGGGACGCGCGGCAAAGCCGCGCCGGGGCCCGTGCCAAGAAAAGAGCAGCGCCGGCTTGGTGCTGTGGGCCGCCAAGCCGGTGCTGCGCCCAAGCGGGACGCGCGGCAAAGCCGCGCCGGGGCCCGTGCCGTTGAATGCTATACTGGAAAATCAGGTGGAAGGGTGATAGACGAGACGGCGGAAGCTTGCCTTGCGGGGTGGTTTTCCTATACTATAGATTCTTTGTCGGTTGGGACCGGCTGGCGTAGCTCAGTTGGTAGAGCAGCTGATTTGTAATCAGCAGGTCGGGGGTTCAAGCCCCTCCGCCAGCTCCATCATTTTTGGGCGACGGTCGCGGGTCCATTGGGTTTCGGACAGGTGGGTGAGTGGTTAATACCAACAGACTGTAAATCTGTCGCCCCTTGGGGCTACGGAGGTTCGAATCCTCCCCTGTCCACCAGTTGTTGATGTGGGGAGCTAGTTGGGAAGTGGCTGAGAGAAGTAGCTGAGAGGTAGATGACGATGGACCGCCGATGGTTGGCAATGGTTTTGTACGGCGGGTTGTTGGTGGCAAGCCTGGAGACGCTGAGCGATTGGCGCATCCGGCTGGCGACGGTGGCGGTGATCGCGATGTTTGCGGCCCGCACCCTGTGGCAGAAGAGGGCGGTGGCCGCCGCGAAGCCCTGGGGCAGGGAAGCGGACGAAGAGTAGTTTTCGGCCGATGTAGCTCAGTTGGTAGAGCGCGTCCTTGGTAAGGACGAGGTCACCAGTTCAATCCTGGTCATCGGCTCCATGGTTCGGTGGGAATGGTTTGGTTGTAGTTGTTGTTGGGAAGTGGGAGTGGGAAAAGGCGGGAGTAACTCAGTGGTAGAGTGTCAGCCTTCCAAGCTGAACGTCGCGGGTTCGAATCCCGTCTCCCGCTCCAGAAATCAGAGGAGAGAACAGCGTGGCCAAAGAAAAATTTGATCGCTCCAAACCGCACGTCAACATCGGCACCATCGGTCACATCGACCATGGCAAGACGACCTTGACCGCCGCCATCACCAAGGTGCTGGCCAAGCACGATCCCAAGAACAGCTTCCGCTCGTTCGACTCCATTGACAACGCGCCCGAAGAGCGCGAACGCGGTATCACCATCG